>ENA-UEYF01001521-UEYF01001521.1-human-gut-metagenome-genome-assembly--contig:-NODE-1521-length-18402-cov-18.308759_pt1 | contig 18402 bp, 24 predicted proteins | sample MGYA00242902_ERZ507920 | MGnify/ENA primary metagenome ERZ507920 (study PRJEB26167, sample SAMN06115402) | human gut metagenome | host: Homo sapiens | place: China:Jiangxi | collected 2016-07-05...
AAGTAGTGTCAAAGACATAAGTCATACTTTTACTTTGCCATTGCCTTGGAGTCCCATTTATCGTACCTTTAACCAGCCGCTCACCTTCTCCCTTTTGGAGTCCCCTTTATCGTACTTCTCACCCATCCCATAATTAGCATTATACACTATGTAATAATCATTCCTAATTTTACAAAAAGTACAATCTGTATTATTGACTTTATACGCATTGTAAAGTATAATATAATCATAGGGAGCGAAAGGCACGAATGATGCTCCTAAGCCGTGGTCAGGCGCGTGAAGCGTTACGGATAGGTTTGCGTGACTGCTAGCTCATTTCCTTTCGCCACCCTTAACATGGTAGAACTCTTTAAGAGTAACGGAAAACTGGTCATTGGACGTTAATGGGGTTGTGCCCATTTCTACCACCAAAAGCCGCGCTAACACGCCTGTTAGCTTGATGGTTACATAGGTTTGTCATTTCTCCTACTCCGCCATCCAAAAGGACAAAGGGCCGAGTCCTCGGCTTAATATTAAATATGAAAGGAGTGTATTACAATGTCAATGTGGTGGGACTTAAAGAACACATTATCTTATAATGCGCTCTTTAATTTTGTAGTTGGTTCTCGTGGTTGTGGTAAAACTTATGGCTTTAAGAAATGGGCTGCTGAAGATTTTATCAAAAACGGGAATCAATTTATTTATATTCGCCGCTATAAAACTGAAATGAACAAGAAAGCTAAAGAAAATTTCTGGGCAGCTGTTGCTCATGAATTTCCTGACCATGAGTTAAAGGGAACGCCTGAAGGAGCCTATTACATAGATGGTAAATTAGCCGGTCAAACTCGTTACATTTCAAGCGCAAAATCAGAAGAACTTCCTCTCGTTAATAAAATCTGTTTTGATGAATTTATCTCTATGGACGAAAGTCATCACGGCTATCTTAAAGATGAAGTAACATTTTTCTGCGAATTATATGAAACTATTGCTCGTATGCGCAGAGTGGTTGTATTCTTCTTTGGTAACGCTGTTACATGGGCAAACCCCTATTTCACAGAATTTGATATTAAAAAGCCGATTAACAAGAAGCAAATTGCCACAACTAGAGAGGGTTTAGTCTTAATTCAAATTGCTAACAATGAAGAATATATTGAAGCAAAAGAGAAAACTGATTTTGGTCGTTTGATGAAAGGCAGTAAGTTTGGTAAATACGCAGTTCATAATGAATTTTATCTTGATAGTGTAGTTGGTATTGCTAAGAAATCTCCTGAAGCTAAATATCAGTTTGGTTTTAAGATTCATGATGACTATTTAGGTTTGTGGGTAGACTTCTCTACTGGTAAATGTTATCTTTCTAGAAAATACAGTCCGGGTAGTGGCGTAATTTATGCGTTGACAAATGATGACCATGATTACAATACCATTTTGATTGCGCGCACTCCACGCCCTAACTGGTTATTATATATAATTAAACAATATCGGTTGGGAGGTTTGTATTGTGAAGATGAAATAATTAGGCGATACCTGATGGACATTTTGAAGATTGTAGGTGTATAATGTTAGGAGTTGAGTTTATGCCCTTTGTTATTGTTCTTGGGTTTATCACATTTGACATTCTTACAGGGCTGATTAAAGCAAAGCATGATGGTTCTTACAATTCATCTATCATGCGTGAGGGTGGTTATCACAAGTGCATGGAGATTCTTGCTGCGGTAGGCTCTTACGGTATTGAATACGCAATGCGATATGTTGACCTTGGCATCCAGATTCCTCTTGTAGGTGCTGTTGTTACTTATATTTGCATTATGGAGCTTATCAGCATTATGGAGAATATGTGTGCTGTAAATCCTGAACTTTCCGCTCTGTTTAAGCCCTATTTGGAAAAACTTAAAGGAGATGAAGAAAATGAGGAAATCAAACGGTGATGTTCTTTTCTGTTGGCCTTTAGAGAAGCATATCATCACAGCTGGTTGGACTTATAACGATGGTTCTGCACACCATGCTATTGACCTTCGTGCTGCTCCTTGCACACCTGTTTATGCAGCTGAGGATGGTGTAGTTAATCAGGTACAGAGCTGGGATGGTAGAACTAAAACTGGGATGCAGTCTTATGGCAACATGGTTAGAATTAGGCATAACAATTATAATGGTTCTAAGCTGGAAACACGCTATGCACACCTTAAAGAGCTTCTCGTCAAAAACGGTCAACACGTTTACGAGGGTCAGCTTATTGGGTATTCTGGCGCAACTGGTAATTGTTTTGGCCCACATTTTCACTTTGAAGTAATTTATCATGATTGTCGTGTTAATCCTTTGAACTGGCTGGACGATAACTTTATTTGTTCCTCGCAGACAGTAATGAAACACCTTGGTTCTTATCATTCTGTCCCTCGTGAAAGCTCTAAAGGCGATTACATTAAGATTCATGCAACTGGCGTTGATATGCAAGCAATTATTGCCCTCTGTGAGAATCTTAAACTTACTTATGAACGGAGTAATAAATAATGAAAACGCGTGATGAGATTTCTGCAATGCTCGGTGGCTTTGTAGATGCTAAACCGGAAGAACAAGGCACGCTGATTGCAGGCGTTCTTGATGAATTTGATGAATGTCGCAATGAAGCAGAGCAGTTTACCAATGGTTGTCCAGATGGTTCAGCTAACTGGCATGAAGCTTATGACAATTTGCGCAAAGATTATGTTAAAGCATTTTTGAGTGATGACAATAAGCCGAATGACGATTATCAAAAACCTAACGGCAATGCAATTACTGTTGATGAAGCCGCACAGGCTTTTGTTAAGCAGATGTTTGGTAGAAAGTAGGTGATAAATTATGAGTAGACCATTTAGTTATAATGATGAAAATTTTACCGTTATTGGAAATTTACTTTTTTGTCATATTCGGATAACTAAAGATATTCTATCTGGTAATGGTATTGTAGAAATTCCTCCAAAGATTTTTGATCGTCTTGAATATAAAACTAATCTTATGCTTAGAGTTACATCAAGACTTCGCACCACCGCAGTTGCAAATGCTGCCATAGGTATTAAAGATATTAGTGGGATTCACTATTTATATTCTGGTTCAGATATTGATTCATCGGCTTATAATTATTTGATTGGTTTCTATTTACTCAAAGATATTTAAGGAGATGATTATTCATGGCCTATTCCTTCCACAACCAGAATATGAGTACCCTCTCCAATGTTCTGGTTATCCATACCGTTCTTGATAAGGGCGAAACTTCCGATACTACCGCATTTACAATTCCCAGTGAAGTAATGGCTCGTGTTATGAAAACTGGCTATGGTAAATTTGTAGTTACCAATTCTATTCCTTGTCTTCGTGTAGTTCTTGCAGATGGCACCATTTCTAGTGCTACTGTCACTTCCGCTGGTGTTGTAACTCTAACCGCTGCTTCTAAAGGCAAACTTATTATTGATGGTACACTTGATATTGAGTGTAACTATTAAAGAAAGAAGGTAATTTATTATGGCAAGTGCTGCTGTTGGTATTATTCAGGCTGTATTTGGTAGTGATGCTACTTTTGGTGGTGCTCCGCAGATTGAGAACACTACTGAATCCATTAAATCCGCATGGACGTTTATCAATTCTTATGAACCTCGGCTGAACTATTTCTGTAATGCTCTGGTTGATCGTATTGGCCTGACCGTTATGCGTTACATTTCTTTTGAAGACCCTTGGCAGGTTTTTGATAAGGGTGTTCTGGGTACTGGCGCTACCGTTCAGGAAATTTATGTAATGATGCAGAAAGCAACCCCTTACTTCTCTGCTGACCGCGCTACTAACGATGAAGTTATGAAAGCTGAATTTGGTAGCGACCCTGCTGAGGTTTATACTGCTTACCATGCCGTGAACTCTCGCATTAAGTATAAGGTAACTGTCAACCGTGAAGCTCTGGAAACTGCTTTCATGAGTGAAGCTAACCTGTCTGCCTTTGTTCAGAATATCATCGACCAGATTTATAAGCCTGCTGAACTGGATGCTTTCATCATGAAGAAGTACCTGCTGTATCAGCTGGTAAAGAACAATAAGCTCAAGAAAGTAACTGTTGCTGCTGTTACTGATGAAGCTTCCGGTAAGACCCTGGTTAAGAAGTTCCGCCAGATTTATGGCAAGATGAAGTTCATTTCTAAGGAATATAACGCTGCTGGTATTCCTATGAATACTCCGGCTGAACGTCTGTATACCATTGTTCCTGTTGATATTTCTGCTTCTATTGACGTTGATGTTCTGGCAAGCGCATTTAACATGGATAAAGCAGACTTTATGGGGCATCGTCTGGAAGTTGATAGTTTTGCTCTTAATGAGTATGAAGTGGAACGTCTGGAGCACCTGCTTACTGGTAATGACCCCTCTGGCTCTGGTGCTGTTACCATTGCAACTGGTGGCGATAAGACCTATACTCACGTTACCCCTGACGATGAAGATATGGTCGCTATTCAGGCACTTATGGTTGACCGTGATTTCTTCCAGATTTATACTAAGCTGAACACCATGCGTGAAACTGACCTTGGCTCTACTCTGGATTGGAACTACTTCCATCACATCTGGCGTATTTATTCTGCATCTCCGTTTGCTAACGCAGTGCAGTTCACTACCAAGGCTTAATCTTGAAACTTTCTTAAGCATGTAGGCTTATTCTCCTAAAAACGTGGGGCGCGCATACGACATCACGCGTTGCTTATATGGCAGTTTACAAACAATGTATCACTGACCAAAGCACAATCAGAGTTTCAGCAGGTTATCCACATTATCCTGACGGTTCAGTTCATGGTGGTATTGATACGGTACACACAAATCATCAATCTTATGCACCAATGGCAGGTACGGTTGAAACAGCCCATACTTGGCAAGGTGGTACGACTGGTAATGATTCTTGGGGCAACTACATTGTAGTTAAAATGAGTGATAATAGCTATTGGCTTGCAGCTCATTTTGTTACTCAGATTCATAGTGTTGGTGAAACAATTACTCGTGGTCAATATATTGGAGAGCAAGGACAAACAGGTAATGCCAGCGGTATTCATACGCACTGGGAATATTGGATAGGTGGTTATGGTACAGCATATAGAACTGACCCCTCTGCTATTCTTGGTATTCCTAATGAAGTAGGTACATGGGATGTTGAATGGGATGCTACAAATCCACCAACACCACCCGGCCCCGGCCCTACTCCTACAGCTAAGCGCAAACTTCCACTCTGGATGATGTGTAAACCACCCTACAGATTTTGAAAGGAGCAACAACATTGCCAAATATGCAACTTTATATCTGTAAGGGTATCCCTACAGATAAAACCTATAATCATGTGCTTAGGTTTCAGTCTGATTCTTCCCGTTTTGCTTATTTTACTTCCAAATCTGTTCTTCATCTTACCAATTACACCTATCAGCGTTTAGAGCATTACCTGTCTGTTGGTGTTAATGCTGAAACGATTGAACCATGTAATTATATCGTATTTCAGAATGCTGACTTTTCTAACAAATGGTATTATGCCTTTATTGACAGGGTAGAATATGTTGCTAACGAAACCAGCAGAATTTATTTCACGGTTGATGTAATGCAAACTTGGTTTAATCAGGTAACATTACAGCCTTGTTTTATTGAGCGTTCTCATACAAATACTGATGAAATTGGTGATAACATTATCAATGATGAACTAGATACAGGCCCATTCGTTGACGATATTCAGCAGTACATTGATTTTGATAAGCGTATCTGTATTGTTACCACCTTTGATAAGCCCGAAAAAGACTCTCCCCCTGCATCTGGCTCTTTACGATTTGGAATTTATTCAGGTTGTAAAGAAAACTTTTTTACCACAGCTGAATCTGCTAATGACTTTATTGCTAAGGCTGTAGAAGCTGGGCAAGCTCCTGACGGTATTTTGGGAATTTATATGGTTCCTTTTTCCTTTGATAGTGGTAAGTATGATAAGACTTTTGTAGTTCCTAATAATGTAGCTGGTTATGTCCCTAAGAATAATAAACTTTTCACATATCCTTATTTTTATCTCCGCTATTATTCCACACAAGGCGATAATCATGTTTTTCGTTTTGAACTTGGAGATAGAAAGAAAAGTCTGCATATCGGATACAATATAATGTCAAATGCCGGACAGACTACAGCAATGTTTGCAGCAGAGGATTATAAAGGCTCTACTGGTTATAATCAGGAAGATGTATTTGCAATTAGCAACTGGCCTACTTGTGCTTATAATACCGACATTTATAAAGTTTATGTAGCACAGAACTCTAGTTCTATGGCAGTGGAAAATGCAGGTTTGGTAGCTGGTACAATGTTTGCTGGTATTAACCTGCTAACTGCTCCTGCAAAAGATGCACAAGCTATGGCTGGCAAACATCCTGCTCTTTTTCCTGAGAATACTTATGGAGCTATTGAGGGCTTATCTAATCAGATGCTTGACATTGCAGGCACACTTGCAAAACGTGATGATATGGACAGGCTACCGCCACAAAGTCATGGTTCTGTTAGTCCTTATTTTCGTTTTACTGATGCTGGCATTTTACCGACAAAAGATGCAAGTGCCCCATATGCTATGGCGAGTTATCATCATGTTACTAAAGAATTTGCAAAAGTTATTGATGACTACTGGACTATGTTTGGTTATCCCATTCACCAAGTTCAGGTTCCTAACATTGATTCTCGAAGAAACTGGAATTATGTTAAAACACAAAACTGTTGTTGCTTAGGTGATGTTCCTGCGGAAGTTTCTACAATGATTAACAGTATCTTTAATCGTGGTGTTACATTCTGGCATAATCCCGGACTTGTTGGTAATTATGAAGCAGACAATTCTATCTATAAACGTATTCCAGAAGTAGGTGAGTAAATGAGTAAACGTTCACAAAAACCACAGCCACCTTGGATTGATTCATACGATTTAACTGTTGCAACTTATGCTAACTGGTTTAATCGCCTGTATGATGTAGCACTTGCAAGATTCAAATGGGAAGGGCTTGACGATTCTCCTTTTTTGGATGAACGATTTATTGAGCAGTTCTTGTTCTGGCAACCTTTAATGGCCGGTTATCATGACCCTGTTATGGGTAACTTGATTCTTCCTGCTATGCCTAGTGATAACTTTGACATTATTGGTGACCCTAAATACGTTCGTGCTTATGGCTACAATTCTAACTATCAAAAAACTGGTCTTAGCAAAGAAAACTGCGCTTATCTTTGGTGTAATATGCGCCGCTCCCCTGATGCTATTATCATTAAACAGTTTGCACAACGTCTTACCAATATAGACAGAACGATTGACTTAAACCTTGCTGCACAGAAAACTCCACGAATTGCTTATGCAAATGAGAATACGAAACTTTCTGTACAGAATATGGTGTATCAGCAAGATAAGTATGACCCTTGGCTGTACGTTAAAGGCAATCCCTCTACTGATGATATTAAGAACATGATGGGCGTTCTAGATTTAGGCGTTCAGTATATTGGCTTACAGTTAGAGCAACAGAAAAAAGAAACTCTTGCAGAAGCTCTTACCTATTTAGGTATTGAGAGCAACTACAATATGAAAGCAGAGCGCCAGTTTACTACTGAAGTTCAAATGACCTTAGGTCAGGTAGAAGCAGACCGTCTTTCTCCATTGTACTCTCGTCAAAAATTCTGCAAGGATTATAACAGGCTCTTTGGCACTAATATCTCCGTATCTATGCGTTCCCAGCTTGAATTGACTAAGATTATGGAAGGCCGCGAGGATGGTGGTGAGGATAATGAGTAAGTACACAACTCAAGTACGCTTTATCTGTGAATCAAAAGCAGGTATTGTTGAACCTTACACCAATGTTTCTTATTCAGAAATTATTGAGCGTGCTCGGCCTAAAATCTTTAATTTTGATTATCCTATCTGGAATGAAAATAAACGAAAAGAGCTTGAAACCAATATTCTTAAACATTTCTATACAAATGAAATTGGCTCTGAAACCTTTGGCCTTTGGCAGCTGCGTCTGGATGACTGGATGAACAGCCATATGCCTTATTATAATCCTCTCTTTGAAGCACTTGATAAACAGTATGAAATGTTCTTGACTGATGATTTTTCTATTACCAGTGACGAAAATACTGAACATCATGATGTGAATACCGAGGATAGAACCAAGAACAGTAAGGTCAATATTGACGGCACCAATAATTCCAATTATACTTCCAATTCTAACAGCAATGGAGAGAATACCAATACTCATACTGATACTCCACAGGGTAGTCTTGATAATTTTCTTGCTGGTAAGTATATGTCGGATGCTGACCATAGTAAGGCAAGTTCTGCTAATGATTTTAACTCTAATGCTAATTCCAGCAGTAATAGCAATACCACTCAGGATGATAAAAACAACACAAAAGAAAATCGTGATGGCAATGAACATCGTGTACTTGACCATGTAGAAAAAGGCTATCGTGGTCGCTCTCTTGTATCTATTATGAACGATTATATGAAAGAAAATACAAATATCTATAATTGTTTATATAGAGATATGGAAGTTCTGTTTATGCGTTTATGGTAAAGAGGTGATTAGGTTTGAAGTACAATCCTTTGGACAAACTTTTCCGTTCTGTAATTCCTGTTGCCTATGATGATAGCATTAGTTACTATGAAATGGTATCTAAGGTTATCGAGGTAATGCAGCAGTACATTGAAACTAGTTCCATTAGTTATGCAGACCCCATTCAATGGGATATTACTAAACAGTATCCTCGTAACACAGTTGTTGTTACTGTCAATGGTGATGGATATTTGAGTACACAGCCTGTACCTATTGGCATTGATATTGACAATGAAGATTATTGGACTAAGATTGGCAATTTTTCTGAATTGTGGGGAAGTGTTAAGCTTGCTATCACTCCTGTTGATGAAAAACTGAAAACTACTGCAAGTGCTAATCGCAATATTAACGACCTTGTTTGGCTTAATAATGATTTGTATGTAATTCTTAAGCCTATGGATGCAGGTACCCGGTACATTGAGGGCACTAACTGTGCTAAGACCACTATTGCTGAACGTTTACACTATATCCTGTCGTTAAAAGTTGCCAAATATAATGAAGATGATACTTCCATTTCTTTTGGTTTCTTTAATCCTAATAATGGTACTATCGTTACTGGTGGAGATATTCATATCTATGATGCTCCTGTGGAAACTATTAAAATTGTTGGTAAATAAGAGGTGCAACTATGGCTGAGCAATTTGTTTCGAAGTTTGATATTGGTGGTGAAATCATTGAGGTAAAAGATGCTAGTGCTCGTACTACTGCAAGTACTGCTAGTACTAACGCTACTAATGCTCTGAATAAAGTAAAAGAGCTTGAAAAACTTTCTCGTGTCGAAGTTGGTTATGTAGCAGCTACCGAAACTATTAGTATTACAACTGGAACTCATGACGTTACTTAATAGGGGGTTTCATCATGGCTTATGTAGACAAATTTAAAATTGACGATAACAGTTATGATATTAAAGACACTGAGGGACGCACTGAAACGTCTAAGAAGATTGACATAGATACTGATGGAAATCTTGACCAGACTGTCAGCGGTAATATGAATCAGACTGTTGGTGGTAATGTGACAGTAACCGCAAATAAAGTAGAAATTTTTTCTAAAGGTGGAAAAGCGTTTACTGCTCATTCGGGTGTTACTTCGGTCGGTAACACTACAGTCCCCACATATATTTATGGTAACCTAACGTTGGCATCAGCCCGTGAAACAAACATTGATGATAATTATGCTTATGTTTCTATGGGAACCGCTAGCGACCCTGACACAAAATTTTTAACAAGTCGCACTGGTAAGATTCCTAGTTTTGTTGAGCCATCCCCTGTTAGCATTGAAAAATATCAGACGTTGAAAAAAGACGGAACTGATGATATTACCGCTACCATTAACACTCATACTAAGAATGAACCTCTGTTTATTCCTGCTGGTACTTATAAGATTAGCGCACCTTTGCAGCTGAAACATAGCCTGTATGGTGCCGGTTCTTCTCGTGACCCTGCGCGTGGTACTAGCGATACTATCTTACAGTATACTGCTAATCCAACTGCATTTGGTAGTCAGGGTGTTATTACTGTATCGGGTGATGACGTAACTGGTAATATTGTTATTGCTAATTTGGATATTACTTGTAGTGGTATGATTGGTGGCATTGTATTTACTACCAATAAATATACTGATAACAGCATTTACAATGTAAGTATCAATAAGGTTAAGTCCTATGGTGTTTACTTGCAGCCCAGTAATAGCACTCTGAACCGTTACTGTTATATGGATAATGTAATGGTATGGGGATTCAGTGATAATACTCCTGTAGAACGCTGGACTGGTTCTGTTGCATTTTTCTGGGGCAATAAAGCTCCTGACTGTGAATGTAATAACCTTGTTAATATGGTATGTCAGGTTGGTTTTGACTGTCGTACTGATGTATATGGATGTAACTGGACTAGCTATCATGGTATTCCCTCTGGTGGTACAGGTGGTACTGATGCCAATACTTGGTGGAATAACTCAATCGCTTGCAAGGTTAGCAACAATGATATTCATGTTACTAACTTCTATGCAGATACTTGCAAATATGGTTTTGTATTCGACGGGCCGGGTAAAGCAGCAGCTTATATTAACAATTTGATTTATACCTGTAATGATGGAACTGCTACTACTGAAACTGGTTATGCAGCTATTGCTTTGATTGGTACTAGCCCTAATCCACAGTTCATTGTTAATGGTGGTATTATTAACCGTTCTGCTAAAGTTAGTACTACCATTCAGTCGATTGGTACTTATCCTGTTACTAATGCTGTATGCAAGCTTGATGATGTTTACATTTATACTAAGCGCGAATATATCTTTGGCAGTGATGCCGTAAATCGTGGTCAGTATATTTGTGCATCTGGTGAACATCGCTGCATTGACCTTGCTATTACTAACCAGACACAGTATACCGTTGCTGGTCAGTCTGAATCTGGTGACCCAGAACAGTATAAAGCAATTGCTTTTATTCCTGTTCCTGATAATTCAGTTACTTCTCAAGGTTCTATCCGTGTAATGGATAGAAACGACATCGACTTTACTGTTTATCTTAGCAATAATCCTGAATCTGGTAGCTTATTTGCTATCAGTGCAGTTGATAATCGCCAACTCAATAAATCCATTTATAATGCTACTGCTGGTGCAGGCCGGACAGTTACTTGGGATGTAGTTAATAACTTGGATAAACTTTATTATACCAATGATGGTAATGCTATTATCCTTTACTTCAAACGCCCTGCATCTTATGCTGTCACAGTTCAGGTTTCTGGATTTATGGATGGTAACTCTCCTGTAATTCTCGACCGTATTAGAAATGAAGATGGTACTCCAATGGACTATCCACGCTGGACTAACCACAATGGTATGACTGCTATTAAAGTTCTTCGTCCTAATATTAGCTAAATAACAAACACCCCTAGGTGGTTATCCACTTAGGGGTGCTTTTCTATTTAGTTAAAACGGTAAATCGTCATCATCAAAAGGTTCAGGAAGTGTGTCAGGGAGCTTATCAGTCATCTTCCTCTTCATCTTCGTTAAGTGCTTCAAAAGCGTTAAGGATAGAATCGCTCATAACTTTATGAAATTCCTTGGTAATCGGATAGCAAATATCATACCATTCATCTTCCTTGCTTTTTGCACTGGGCATTGCAACGAACAGCCCTTTACTTCCATTCATAATCTTAATACCGGAAATGCAGAACACATTTGCAAGTATAACAGAAACCATAGCGCAGCAATTAGACTTTTTGTTGAGAGTAGGGAAAATACGAATGTCAGTAATGACGGAAGAAGCGGACTTAGCAGAATTGGTGGACTTTGCAGATGCTTTCTTGTTAGTGTTCATAATTAGTTCTCCTTTTGTTGTAATAATAAGTAAGAAATTTATATTGAGGACAGCTTTTATACTGTTCACAACAATCGGTTTTAAGGTTGTATTCTTGGCGTGACACTCTCATACCCTCACAACGAATATAATTTGCTGTATGAGAAATATAATAAGGACATGTAGCTCTTCTACTGATTCTATAAGAATATTTTTCTTTCAATTAAATCATCTCCTATCACTCCATTCCCACTGGAATATACTTGCAGGATTGCCATCAATTAACATAGCATATTCTTTGTCAGATTGTACTTTATGATAAGTTCCATAAAGTTCTTTATCATTTTCGTCATGGTCTATGCTAACAACTTCAGGCAAATAATCTATATAAGATTCTCCACGTAATGAATAACAGAATGAATAATACATCCTATTAACAGGACTATTTGTTGAGCGTAAAGTGTAACCGCAAGGTTCTAGCACAGTTACAGAATATTCGTCTAGGTGGTCTGTTTCTCCATTATCATCTGTAAAATCTCCTATAATATGTGTTCCTGGAGTTTTACGAATAAGCTTCTTGTTTATGGATTCATCATAACTGATATTAGGACGAAAATATTCTTGTACTAAATACTCAAAATCTTCATCGTTTACTATTTGTGTAAACAATTCAGAAAGCTGTTTCTTGCTTGCACCTGCTACAGTAGCCTTAACTTTTAAGTGCTTATCTGCATCTAAGTATGTTGCACAATAGCATTTACTTCCCCATGTTACAAAATCTTCATAGTGACCATCAAAGTCCATAATGCCAAAATTGTAACAATCTTTATTCTCGCTGTTATTAAGAATATTATCATTGAATCTATCAACGGCTTTTTGAACATCCTCATTGTAACCTACAAAATAACCGCTATCTGTATCGTGATAGAGAGGTTCAATGCCTTGGCTTAATACTAGATAAAGCATAAAGCAAATAAGGTGCAGTCTACTATAAGCAACCGTATACAAACCATCCGTGAAAATATTTAGGGAATTTCTGGATTTAAGAAACTTAACCCCAGTTGGAATCCATTCAAATTTATCACCGTCCCCCTGCACGCCAACTTCCTGTCTTAATGGCTTCATTGCTGAACACCCATACTGACCATTTAATCCACCTTTACTTGCCATTAAGGCGAAGTGGACTAAATCTTTGTTATGGGTATTCATAATTTCTTGTGCCACTGAATCATCATAAAGCTTCAATCCCTCAAATGTAAAATCGTTTAACGTTTCTACATGGTCACCAACTTTATGCTCAAGTTTTTTGAATCCAGTTTTCTGGCGTGCATAGTATTTAACTGTATTCCGTAAAGGCTTGTTAATAAATTTATGGGCTGTTGCATAATAAAGTTCATCACATTCTGAACTACTATAATCATAAAGCATTTGAATTAACATAAAGTCAATATCACAGCCATGAAATGTAAGTTCATCTGCTTTGACTACTTTACCATTATCAAAGTTACCATTTTTAACATTTGTGCATTTGGATGTACTGATATAGCTGTAAATGCAGTTACCAAAATCCTTAGCGTTAATATTATAAAATGTAACGTTAGCCATGAAGTTATATTTTATTGGCCTTTCAAACAAGATTGATTCACGGTATGCTGCTTGGAGGACTGAATAGAATTTAACATCTTTACATCCATATAACTCAATCCGTTGGTCGGGATAATGGAAGAACCCTGAGTTAGCGCCGCTTTCGCAGCCAGATAAGAACTCATAGTTTGCGGACTGGAAATTTTGATAACATTCATTAGGATTAACCTCTTTTCTCCACTTGTAAGGGAATCGTCTACCATACATTGCTGACGGATGCATAGAGCTTGCGTCAAAGCACCATACATCCTTAAATATTTTACCCACTGCGTAAGGATTAGCATGAGTATAACCACCTGCAAGACAGTCTTGAAAGAACTTCATAAATGGTTCATTATTCTTAAGTTCTATCGCCGCTGTGAATTGTGCAGTATGTACTTCTTTATCGGTAGCAATATTTCTGTTAAGCCTTGTTTCACGCTTAATCATTGATGTGTTAGACACTCCAATATCTGATACAGTATCAACTTTAGTGAAGTTAGCCATGTATCTACATAGTGCATACAAAACTAGCTTACAGTCACGTTCATTGTAAATGTATTCAGAATCAGGCAAATCTGACCACCAATAATATTTTTGGTCGTAACCGCCTTTGACTTCTTTAAGTTTAGGAACTCCAAGTTCTGTACCTATAAGCTCAAGGCTTTTGCATGAAAGAATCTTGAAGCTATCATAAAATTCAAGATGGTCAAAAGCTGCTACTAATGGCTGGTGCGGAGCAACCGCAATGAAACGTTTAGGATTAAAGTTTTTAATACAAAAATTTATGTTACGCATCATTGCTTCAAATTCATAGCTCAAGTTATGCACAAAGATTTTTACGTATTCATCATTATTCTTAGCATCCTCATTGATTCTCTCAAATTCAGAAGAAATTGAATCATAAGTTCTAAAGAAATTATAATCCATTTCATTCTCAAAGTCACTAAATGGTGCATGAGGTATGGGACGATAAGCAAATGAAGCTAGGCCGTGAAGATAAGTGCTTTGCAGATGCTCTTGAAGTTCATCCTCACCATATATTAAGGATGATGTTTCAATATCATAACAATATATGATAGTTGAATACTTATGTTCATTGCGCTTTCTCACATATAGCACCACCTTCTTTCATTCGTAAATGCTACCATAAATTATATTGAGATGCAAGCTCTGTGAATTCTTTATAAACTTTTTTATGCTTATCTATAAATTCTTCGTTAGCCTGCGTAATAGACCTAAGTTTATCGCTCGCATCAGTCAGAACTTTACCAATCTGGTCAGAATTCCTTAGCAGATTGTCATATTCTGCATAAGCTCTATCCATATCTACTAAGGTGTCAAGTCCTAACTTTTGACCTAACGTACATAATTTTTTCAAATCGTCTGGGGGAATATCCCTACTATATGTGCCCATAAGATTGTTAAGTATACCAGAAATTGCTCCCCATTTCTTTTTATCAAAATAGGAATCTGGATTTCTAAGAATCTTATATGCAGCATCGCTATAATTAAATACATCCTCAAGACGATTAGCTACTCTCAATGACCTGTAACTATCTTTTACCGATTTATCTAATGATTTAATATGCTCTGAGTATTTAGATAAATACTCTTTCATAAGCTTTTGTGATATTTTGTCATCAAGGGTATCGGCTATATCAATAAGGTCGCTATACATTTTTTCGGCTTCATTAAGAGCGGTGTTAGCAGTAAATTTCAGAGCATTTGCAATTTCAGGAGATTGTCTACCTCTAAGACTTTCTTTAAGCTCACCTGTTACAGTTATACCAGCTCTTCTGGATTTACGTCTTGTTGCGCCTATCTTTTTCAGTAGCCTAGTTGCTTCGGCTTGGCGCTTAAATGTTTTGTTCTTAGCCATTATGTTCATCCTGCTTTCGTAAAGCTAACTCTTTTCTAATGTCATTATCATAATGGTCAAGCAGATAACACAACTCTCTAAGCTGACAATCTTGGCAATCCCTATCCATGAAGTGCGTTAGCCATGAGGGACAGGCTTTAATATACCAGTTATTGCTTAGTTTATTAAGTAGAGTAAGGGTTTCTGTATCTAGGTCTTTAATTGTCATAATAAACACCCTCCACGTTTTCTGGCCAAACGGAATCTAGGCAATCACCTACAAAGTATTGATTAAATGTGCAATTAGAACTTGGTGCTACAGAATAATAAACTACTCTGTCATCATGTTCTATAATATCAATGACCTTACCGATTTTAGCAATGGTAATTGCTCTTTTCTCTTGTCCATCTCCATAAAAATAACCGTATTCTCTTACATTGTATTTAATGATTGAGCCTATGGGGATGGGATGAATGGGGACTTCATAGCGCATTGTATCAGCTCCTTTCTAAAAATTTGCTGTATGTACTACAAATAACTATATTATCAACATAATTGATATAAATTTCTTGAAAAAATCTCGTTATCATGTAATCTACTAAGATTTTTATAATAGCCAGCTGCATACAAAACATTATCCTTAAAGATATACACATATGCTTTTGATTCATCTAAAATATCATGATTAAATAAATCATACAAAGTCATTTATACCTCTCCCTTAATTTAAGTTCTTGCTTAACTGCTTTCATTGTTAGCTTATACCTAATACAAATTTCTTGATTTAAACAACCGTCACAAGTACAACCAAGATAATCTTTAGGACAAGACCATGTAAAGAAGTCCTGACAGAATCCATATAAAGCCCAGAGAGTTTTGTCTTGCCTGTACTTAAGATTGTTTTTCCCAGAACTCAAAGTCTGAATCATTTAATGGTGCAAGGTCTTTTCTAGTAATCATTTTAATCACCTACATAAAACTTAAAAACTAATATATCAACTAAATCTGTGTCTGTATACAAAGTAGTAACAGTAAAGATTTTGAATGGAAGTTTCCCGTATCTTGGTTCTAAATCCTTAAAATCACAGTGCATTTTAATCACACCATGTTTTATAACATATATGGGTGTTTCAGAGGTAACATTACCACAATTTAATAGAATATCATGAATTGTCATTATTTTCACCTACTTATAATAGAGAGGGAAAGGGGTTTTATAGGTTTAATAAATTGAACCCCGATTTATTTTCAGGCTTCTTGCGACACCCCCAGTGGTCGGCACAGCAGGAGCTGCGTTAAGGTTAATACCCTGTTCACCATTTTTCTTAACGGATGGACGCTTTAGCGCTTTACAGCGGTAAAGTGTGTTAAGAATTTGTCAATCGCTTTAGAACTTTACATTGCTAAAGAGTGTTAAGGATTTAACAGGCTAGCAGTTAGGCTTAACTATTGCTAGTTATTTATACTTAATAGTAAATAGTTCTATCTAAAAATTTGTATAAAAAATGCGCTGCTATTAACAGCGGCGCATATTTTTATTTTGGGTCAGTGCTGATTTAATGCTGTAGCAATAACGCTTGCGAAATCATCATCAAGATTTTTTGAGGCTGCGCGCTTTCCAGTTCTGGAATCGTTATACAATCTAACAATAACGGGATAATTACAGCCGGTTTGAAGTCTGTACCGTATCCAATTCTTAAATTTTGCAATGTGCTGCGCGGTTGTATTACTATAAAAGCCAAACACCCACAAAATGCCGGTTGTACGCTGAAAAGCTGCTACAATGGTTGTATAGCTTTGCAGAATCAGGAAATCAGAATTGTCAGGCATAAAAACCCATGCTTTACAATAGTAAAGTTGTTCTGCCTGACCTTTTACGGCGCGGTTGTATTCGCTTATAACGGCGTCTGCTAATTCCCTGCGTATATTGTAAATCATTTTTGAAACACCGCCTTTATAAAGTCGTCAATGGATTCGCTGCTATTTGATACGTCATGTATAATAGTCGGCTTGTGAATGCTAGAAAAACCGGATGCGGCGAAGCCGTATTTAGTAGTTCTGATACTACAAAAGGCCATATCAACAAGTCCGCATTCATCAAATAGTTCACGCTTGATTCTGAATCCGTTTTCAATGCCGGATTTGTTCGGCCTGATTGTAACAAGTTGTGTTTTCATTTTTGTGTACCTCCATTTTTGTTTGTTCGCCTTAAGGCGTGGAAGCGGGCTTTAAGCTTAACCCGCTGGAACTTATTAAAGTTTTACTGCTGACTTAACGGGCGTTCAATAGGTACCGCCACGGCATTAAACACATCGCGCGGAATTCCGAGCGTATTTTCATCTTTGGGCTGAACATCCAAAACTTGCCACTTAGTACAAGGCTCAGCGTTATGCAATGCTTTTTCAACTTTTTCAGCGTCCAAAACGCCATCAAACTGCTTTACCATCTCACCGGATTCAACGGAAAAATCATCGTTGAAACGAGCATATTTTACGCGGGCAATGGTACCAGCCTTAACAGTACGGCTAACGCAAGCGGTACTTTTCGGCTTGTCGTTAATAGGGCGCGTAATAATAATAGTTTCGGTGTTGTCGGAGTTGATAGTTTTTTCGATTTTCCAGTTAGTCATAATAGATACCTCTTTCTATTGTAATTTTGTTTTTTGGAATGATTTGTTTGTTTCTCATTCCTTATTACAATTATATTATAACATACCCTATAAATAATACCATGCAATTTTGTTGCAATTTATATGGATAAATGTGTGCTGTTAAATTGATAACAAACGCTTTAATGCTTTAATGCAATAAAGTGTGAAATTCTTAACAATCGCTTTAGTGCTCTAAAGTGGCAAAGTGTATGCTAATCATGCAATGCCCATCACTACACATATAAGCGCTTTAATGCTTTGAATCGCTAAAGTGTGTGAATAATTTAACAATCGCTTTAGTGCTTTGAAGTGGTAAAGTGTGTGAAATATTTAACGAAGGGGAAACAGGAATCATTATCAGTATATATTTGACACTTTAGAGCACTAAAG
>ENA-UEYF01001522-UEYF01001522.1-human-gut-metagenome-genome-assembly--contig:-NODE-1522-length-18397-cov-49.543450_pt1 | contig 18397 bp, 12 predicted proteins | sample MGYA00242902_ERZ507920 | MGnify/ENA primary metagenome ERZ507920 (study PRJEB26167, sample SAMN06115402) | human gut metagenome | host: Homo sapiens | place: China:Jiangxi | collected 2016-07-05...
GGTTCAGGCCATCGCTAAAATGGCACGCACCTCCGACTTGTCATTGCGAGGAGCGAAGCGACGTGGGAATCTCGCAGTACACGGTTGGATAATAGGAAAGCCACGGCGAAAACGCAACTGCCTTCCCGAGATTGCCACGTCGGCCTGCGGCCTCCTCGCAATGACAAGTCGGGGGCTATTACCGTTTTATCGCCAACCTGTACGTATCGGCAGTATAGCGCCGGGCCCGGCTGTCCGCTCCCCTACAACGCGCTGCTGATCCTCAGAACAGGTCCAGCATGGCATCGAGGTAAATGGCCTCACGGACATGGATCTGATACTCCGGCTTTGTCATGTAATACAGGAGAAACTCCAGCACCATCGCGCTGCCGAGGCCGCGGCCCTCGAGCTTGAACTCGGAAAAGCCCATCGGCAGACGCGTATCGCGGATGTCGCCGACGCTGAGGAAGCCGGGATTTTCCATTGCTCTGGAGAAGCGGTAGCCCTGCGCGGCGTCCGGCGCGGTGCAGCGGTGCTCCGGGCCGGGCTCGCCGAGGTTCTTGCGGCTGACGGCCTCATAGCACGCGCGGCGGTCCGGGCAGCCGAAGCGGCAGCATTCGTTGCACAGGAATTCGACCTTCGCCTTCTCCTGCGGCGAGAGGGCGCGCAGCTGCTCCAGCGCCGGATTCAGGCGGAAATCCGGCACGACATACCGAAACTCCGGCCGCGCCAGCTCCTGACGGAACGCAGAGAAGTCCGTCAGGACCTTTGTCGTGGACGAAACGAGGTACAGCCCCGGATAATGCTGCCGCAGGTGATCCACCAGCAGGTCGGAATGGACAATGATTCCGTTTTCTCCGCTTGATTCAAACAGGCGGCACAGCGCATTGCAGCGCGGGTCGGCCAGGTGCTCCGGCCGCAGCAGGGAATTGCTGAACGTCAGGCGGGCGGAGATACCGTAGTCCCGCAGCAGGGCAAGCGCGTCGCGCGGGTCGCAGTCGCCGCAGCTGACGCGTCCGCCGCCCCAGAGGCAGCCCTCCGGCGCGCCGTAGATCGAGCCAATGCCGCACCAGTCATAAAAATACTCCCGGTGCTCAAAAAACAGCGGCAGAAACAGGCGGTAGAGCGCATAAAATTCAAACAGGCCCGGCAGATGATACTGCGCAGTGAACTGATCCATCGGTCCCCTCCATAGCATGGTATTTCTATTTTATTGTACCACGCGCGTCAATGCGGGGGATGCGCAGGGCCGCCAATTATGCGTTGTAGGGGAGCGGACAGCCGGGCCCGGCGCAGTGCTGCCGAAATGAACAGGCTGTCATTAAAATGACGATGGCTCCCGATTTGTCATTCCGAGGAGCGAAGCGACGTGGGAATCTCAAGCAGGCAGTGACGAATCCGCCGGGGCCTTCCTACGATGCAGCTGTGTACCGCGAGATTGCACCCCAAGGGCACTTCCTCGCGCTTCGCGCTCAGGGCGCCACGGCTCCTGCGGAGCCTCGCAATGACAAACTTGGGAGTGCTTTCTTCCCGTGTCATTGCGAGGAGGGCGCAAGCCCGACGTGGCAATCTCAAGCAGGCAGTGACGAATCCGCCGGAGGCTTTCCTGTGTTCCGGCCGGTGCTGCGAGATTGCCGCGCCTTGCTCCGCAAGGCTCGCAATGACAAGTCGGGGGACCTGCCGCATCCGGAGGAGCGCAATGACAATTCGGGGGCGGTATGCCCTTGCGGACTTCATAGCATGATACAGCAAAAGGGCCGGACGTGCAGTCCGGCCCTTCTCTATATATTATTATTTCATTTTCATTCAGCCGAGGATATAGACGGTGCACATGCGCACGCCGAAGTCCCAGCACTCGGCATAGGTGTCAAAATACAGGTCGATCTTATTGCCCTTGATGCCGCCGCCGATGTCCTCGGCCACGCAGTAGCCATAGACATACTGGCCGTCGTTTGAAACGACATACATCTTCGTGCCGAGCGGGATGACAGTCGGGTCGACCGCGATGGCGCCCACGCGGGCCAGCGTGCCGGAATAGGTGTGGCCGACATAGCCCTCACAGGTGTAGGCCGTGGCGGAGCAGGTCATCACATCGACGTAGGTGTAGCTCTCGCCGGAGGACGTCATGATGACGTTGCCGCTCGTCTCGGCGGAGCCGTCATAGCGTGAGCCGCCGGAGGACGACGAGCCGGACGAGGAGCTGCCGGAGGCCGTGCCGGACGAGGCGGCAGGGGCCGCCTGCTCCGCAGGCTCCGGGTCGGCGGGCTGCTCCATGATGGTGCGGTCAACGCCGCGGATGACGAGCTGGGTGACGGGCTTCGTCTGGACCGTCTCCTGCACGATGACGCGGGAGACCTCCTTGCCGTTGCGGTAGGTGACCTCGCTCTTGACGTGGGTCAGGCCGTTCTGCCCGGCCACGAGGACGATCTCGGCATCCGGCTCGAGGTCGGGGTCCTCATAATAATTGACGGGATAGGGGACGACCGTATCCTCCTCCTCGATGCGCGTCTCCGTGTGCACGAGCTCAATGGTCATGCCGTCGTAGGTCTGCGTCTCGCTGCTGCACGAGAGCGTGTCGCCCGTGCCCGGCGTGATGCCCATGCGGGCCAGCAGGGAGCCGGTCGTTTCGCCGTAGGTGCCGATGACGCTCTGCGCGCCGCGGTTGATGACCGTGACCATCTGCATGCGGCGGACGGTGATCTGATTCATGCCGTCGGCATAGCCGGTCTCATAGGTATCCTCCTCCTCGAGCTCGATGCCCGCCTCGGTGAGCACCTCATAGGGATCGGAGCTGTAGGAGCGGTGGACGGTGACGCGGTCGCCGTCCGTGATGATATAGCTGGTCTGGGCAAAGACGGTCTGCGAAAGCAGCGCGCCGACAGCGGCGGCCAGCACCGCGACGACGATGAGCCGCCGCAGCCACGCCCGGCGGCGCGGATGTTGTGTGCTTCTTTGCATGCTTGCCTCCTCCAATTTCTGAGAATTTTCGCTGCAGCGGCCGGTTTTGTTTGCAGGCTGCAACTATTGTTACTATATTGTAACTACCGCGCAATTATAACATTCTTTCACGATTTGTCAAGCTTTTTTCTTATTTTCCTGTTTTCGTCAAACTTTTTATGCTATTATTTCCGTTTTCCGGCGGACTAGATATCCGCATACACGGCGCGCGGAGGCACAAGATATTGTGAAAGAATTACAAAACGGTTAACATAACGGCCACAAAACGCAACCTCCCCGCCGCAGGCAAAAAACTTTGCCCGCACCGCTTGACACGGCCGGGCAAACGTGCTATATTGGCGATATCAAAGAGGCTGTGACGAAGACCGGAACAGGCCCGGTTGCCCAGAGAGGGAGCGGTTGGTGAAAGCTCCTGCACCCGCCTGCCGCCGAACCGCTTCCGAGCCGCTCCGCTGAACTTCCAGTAGGCTGAGCCGGGTGCGCCCGTTACCGCGCCAACGAGCGGCAGCGCCATGCGCTGCAAGCAGGGTGGAACCGTGGAATACAGGATCTGTATCTCACCCCTGATTGGATCAGGGGTGATTTTTTTGAACCTCTGATAAAATCAACAAGAGTGAATGGCAAGATATTTTTTGTCAAGCCAAGGTTTGGGAAACGCCGGAATACTGGTATGTATTTCAAGTTTTCCGAACCGATGGATTGGCGAAAAAGATCTGGCAGGCACCGCAGTTGATTTTATACAGAGGTTCACTTATTGCCCCTCAGAATGAAGGAGGAAACACCATGTCCGAAGAAAATCTGTACACGTTTGAAAACGAGGCCTATCGCAAGACGTACTGGCACACCTGCTCCCATGTGATGGCGCAGGCCGTCAAGCGCCTGTATCCGCAGGTCAAGCTGGCCATCGGCCCGTCCATCGACAGCGGCTGGTACTACGATTTTGACGCAGACTTCAGCTTCACGCAGGAGCACCTTGACGCCATCGAGGCCGAGATGAAGAAGATCTGCAAGGAAAAGCTCCCCCTCGTCCGCAGCGAGAAGCCGCGCGCCGAGGCCGTGGCCTATATGGAGTCGCTCGGTGAGCCGTATAAGGTCGAGCTCATCAACGACCTGCCCGAGGATGCCGTCATCTCGTTCTACACGCAGGGCGAGTTCACGGACCTGTGCGCAGGCCCGCATCTGGACAGCACCGGCCGCATCAAGGCAAACGCCTTCAAGCTGACGCAGTGCTGCGGCGCTTACTGGCGCGGCGATTCGAAGCGCAAGATGCTCCAGCGCATCTACGGCATCGCCTTCCCGAAGAAGGAGGAACTGGACGAATACCTGCAGAAGCAGGAGGAAGCCCGCAAGCGCGACCACAACAAGCTCGGCCGTGAGCTGGAATACTTCACGACCGTCGACGTCATCGGTCAGGGCCTGCCCATCCTGCTGCCGAAGGGCGCGCGCGTCATCCAGACGCTGCAGCGCTGGGTCGAGGACGAGGAGGAAAAGCGCGGCTACCTGCTGACGAAGACGCCGCTGCTGGCCAAGCGCGAGCTGTATAAGATCTCCGGCCACTGGGACCACTACCTCGACGGCATGTTCGTCCTCGGCGACCCGCACGACGAGACGAAGGAATGCTTCGCTCTGCGCCCGATGACCTGCCCGTTCCAGTATCAGGTCTACCTGAACCGCGCCCGCTCCTACCGCGACCTGCCGATGCGCCTCGGCGAGACGTCCACGCTGTTCCGCAACGAGGACTCCGGTGAAATGCACGGCCTCATCCGCGTGCGCCAGTTCACGATCTCCGAGGGCCACATCGTGCTGCGCCCGGATCAGCTGGAGGAGGAGTTCAAGCACTGCCTCGATCTTGCCAAGTACTGCCTCGGTACCGTCGGCCTGCTCGAGGACTGCACGTTCCGCTTCTCGCAGTGGGATCCCGCGAACCCCAACAATAAATATGAGGGCACGGCCGAGCAGTGGAACGAGGCGCAGGAGATCATGGGCCGCATCCTCAACGACCTCGGCGTGAAGTACACCGTTGGCATCGACGAAGCCGCATTCTACGGTCCGAAGCTCGACATCCAGTATAAGAACGTCTTCGGCAAGGAGGACACCCTCGTCACCATCCAGATCGACATGCTGCTGGCCGAGCGCTTCGGCATGGAATACACCGACCAGAACGGCCAGAAGGTCCGTCCCTATATCATTCACCGCACGAGCCTCGGCTGCTACGAGCGCACGCTGGCCTACCTCATCGAGAAGTACGCAGGCGCGCTGCCGCTGTGGATGATGCCGACGCAGGTCCGCGTTCTGCCGATCACCGACCGCGCGCACGACTATGCGCAGGAGATCGTCGACCGTCTGCGCGACGCGGGCATCCGTGCCGAGTCTGACTACCGCAGCGAGAAGCTCGGCTACAAGATCCGCGAGGCCCAGATGCAGAAGATCCCGTATATGCTCGTCGTCGGCGACCGCGACATGGAGAACCAGACCGTGTCCGTCCGCACGCGCGCCGGTGTGGATCTCGGCGCCATGAGTGTAGACGATTTCCGCACGAAGTGCCGTGCGGAGATCGACACGAAGGTCCGCGACTAAAAGGAACCGTTCCCCGGAGCACATGCTCCGGGGAATTTTTCGGCACGGCCGCCAGCCGGGCGTTGTAGGGGAGGGACATGTCCCTCCCGGCGCTGCACTGTCGATTCGTACAGGCCACCGATAAAAACGTAAAAACCAATTGCGTCTGTAGCGGCGCTCAGTGAGCGCCATGCAGGCCGGCAATGATCACGGCACAAATTCATCGGCGCAAGGCTCCCAAGTTTGTCATTCCGAGGAGCATCGCGACGTGGGAATCTCGCAGAATATGGTCGGATAACAAGGCATTCCCGGCGAAATCGTAACTGCCTTCCCGAGATTGCCACGTCGGCTGCGCCTCCTCGCAATGACAAATCGGGGCTGCATGCCGTTTTATCGTCAGCCTGTTCGGATCGGCAGCATTGCGCCGGGCCCGGCTGTCCGCTCCCCTGCAGCGTGCTTTGCCGTCCTTTTTCGGCAAAATTATGAACTTTTTGCAAAACGATAAAAAAGGATTGATTTTGTCCGAAAAAAATCGTAATATATAGATGCGAAACTACGGGAAACGTAGTGCAGAAGTAATTTCACGGCTGCTCCGGCAGCCGGACAGTTCAAAGAAAGAGGTAATCCAAAATGGCTGAAATCGATCTGAAGCAGTATGGGATCACCGGCACCACCGAGATCGTGCACAATCCTTCCTACGAGATGCTCTTCGCGGAAGAGACCAAGCCCGAGCTCACCGGCTACGAAAAGGGCCAGGTCAGCGAGCTGGGTGCCGTGAACGTTATGACCGGTATCTACACCGGCCGTTCCCCCAAAGACAAGTACATCGTCGTGGACGAGAACTCCAAGGACACCGTGTGGTGGACGTCCGACGCCTACAAGAACGACAACCATCCCATGACCGAAGAGACCTGGAAGGCGGTCAAGGACATCGCTCTGAAGGAGCTGGGCAGCAAGCGCCTGTTCGTCGTCGACGCATTCTGCGGCGCGAACAAGGACACCCGCATGGCCATCCGCTTCATCGTCGAGGTCGCATGGCAGGCCCACTTCGTCACCAACATGTTCATCAAGCCGACGGAGGAGGAGCTGAAGAACTTCAAGCCGGACTTTGTCGTCTACAACGCCTCCAAGGCGAAGGTCGAAAACTACAAGGAGCTCGGCCTGAACTCCGAGACCTGCGTGGCCTTCAACATCACCTCCCGTGAGCAGGTCATCATCAACACCTGGTACGGCGGCGAGATGAAGAAGGGCATGTTCTCCATGATGAACTACTACCTGCCGCTCAAGGGCCTGGCCTCCATGCACTGCTCCGCCAACACCGACATGAACGGCGAGAACACCGCCATCTTCTTCGGCCTGTCCGGCACCGGCAAGACCACGCTGTCCACCGATCCGAAGCGCCTTCTCATCGGCGACGACGAGCACGGCTGGGACGACAACGGCGTGTTCAACTTCGAGGGCGGCTGCTACGCCAAGGTCATCAACCTTGACAAGGACTCCGAGCCTGACATCTACAATGCCATCAAGCGCAACGCCCTGCTCGAGAACGTCACGCTCGACGAGAACGGCAAGATCGACTTTGCCGACAAGTCCGTCACCGAGAACACCCGCGTTTCCTACCCGATCAACCACATTCAGAACATTGTCCGCCCGATCTCCTCTGCGCCCGCTGCGAAGAACGTCATCTTCCTGTCCGCAGATGCCTTCGGCGTTCTGCCTCCCGTTTCCGTCCTGACCCCGGAGCAGACGAAGTACTACTTCCTCTCCGGCTTCACTGCGAAGCTGGCCGGCACCGAGCGCGGCATCACCGAGCCGACCCCGACGTTCTCTGCCTGCTTCGGCCAGGCCTTCCTCGAGCTGCATCCGACGAAGTACGCCGAAGAGCTCGTCAAGAAGATGGAAAAGAGCGGCGCAAAGGCCTATCTGGTCAACACCGGCTGGAACGGCACCGGCAAGCGCATCTCCATCAAGGACACCCGCGGCATCATCGACGCCATCCTGAGCGGCGCGATCCTGAACGCCCCCACGAAGAAGATCCCGTACTTCAATTTCGAGGTCCCCACGGAGCTGCCCGGCGTCGATCCGAAGATCCTCGATCCGCGCGACACCTATGCTGATGCTTCCCAGTGGGACGAGAAGGCAAAGGATCTGGCCTCCCGCTTCGTTAAGAACTTCGTCAAGTACGAGGGCAACGAGGCCGGCAAGGCTCTGGTCGCCGCAGGCCCGAAGGCTGAGTAATTCTATATTTTCCGAACAGGCCGCAGCAATGCGGCCTGTTTTTTACTGCCGGAAAATCCCTTCAGGCTTTTCCGGCAATCGGACCGCAGTCCGCTGCGCGCACGGATCGTCCGCCTGCGGGCGGCGAACTCTGCGAGGCTTTTTTGCACACCGAAATGGACTTGCGATGCGCCTGCGCATCCCCTGTCACGCAAAATTCTCTGCGCCGAGGGCTACCATTTTCCCGTCAAAGCTGGTATAATGGGAAAAAAATCTGCTTGCAGCAGGGAAGGGAGCATATTATGGGTCTGATCAAAGCCGGTGCCGGCTCGCTCGGCGGCACGCTCGCCGATCAATGGAAGGAATTTTTCTACTGCGACGCGTTGTCGCCGGAGGTGCTGGCCGTCAAGGGCCAAAAGCGCGTCTCCGGGCGCAGCTCCAACACGAAGGGCAGCGACAACATCATCTCCAACGGCTCCGTCATCGCCGTGGCGGACGGCCAGTGCATGATGATCGTGGAGCAGGGCAAGGTCGTGGAATTCTGCGCCGAGCCGGGCCAGTTCGTCTTTGACACCTCGACGGAGCCGAGCATCTTTACCGGCTCATTCGGCAAGAGCCTGCTCGATACGTTCAAGACCGTAGGCCGCCGCTTCACGTTCGGCGGAGACACGGGCAAGGACCAGCGCGTTTACTACTTCAATACCAAGGAGATCGTGGACAACAAGTTCGGCACGGCCACCCCGATCCCCTTCCGCGTTGTCGACCGCAACATCGGGCTGGATATCGATGTGTCCGTCCGCTGCAACGGCGTGTATTCCTACAAAATTTCCGACCCCATGCTGTTCTACACGCATGTGTGCGGCAATGTCGAGGGCGACTACAAGCGCTCCGAGATCGACAGCATGCTCAAGACGGAGTTCATCAGCGCGCTGCAGCCCGCCTTTGCCCGCATCTCCGAGCTGGAGGTCCGCCCGAGCGCCCTGCCCGCCCACGCCGAGGAGCTTTCGACGTTCATGAACGAGACGCTCTCTCGCAAGTGGGGCGAGCTGCGCGGCCTGCAGGTCGTCTCCATTGCCATGAACCCCATCAGCCTCCCCGAGGAGGACGCGGAGCTCATCAAGCAGGCGCAGCGCACGGCCATGCTGCGCGATCCGTCCATGGCGGCTGCCACGCTCACGGGTGCACAGGCCGAGGCCATGAAGACCGCCGCCGGGAACAAGAACGGCGCGATGATGGGCTTCATGGGCATGGGCATGGCCCAGCAGGCAGGCGGCCTCAATGCGCAGGAGCTTTATGCCATGGGCCAGCAGCAGAAGGCTGCACCGGCTGCACCGGCTGCAGACGGCTGGAAATGCAGCTGCGGCGCAACGGCGACGGGCAACTTCTGCCCGAGCTGCGGAGCAAAGAAGCCGCAGCCTGCCGCAAACGGCTGGACGTGCACCTGCGGCCAGAGGAACACCGGAAAATTCTGCTCCGCCTGCGGCAAGCCGCGCCCTGCCGAGGGCTGGACCTGCGCCTGCGGCACGGTAAATCAGGGCAAGTTCTGCCAGAACTGCGGCGCGAAGAAGCCCGCGAACGAGCCGCAGTACCGCTGCGACAAGTGCGGCTGGCAGCCGGAGGATCCGCGCCATCCGCCGAAATTCTGCCCCGAGTGCGGCGACCCCTTTGACTTCAACGATCAGGTCTGACGAAAGGGTGGGAACCTCGCATGGCTGAAACGATCCAGTACAAATGCCCCTGCTGCGGCGGCCGCCTGGAATTCGACAGCGGCCTGCAGAAGATGAAGTGCCCGTACTGCGACACGACCTTCGACGTAGAGACGCTCGAGGGCTATGACGACGCGCTGAAGCAGGATGCCAAGGACGACATGCACTGGGACGCGGCGCAGCAGCCGTGGGACGACGTGCAGATGGGCGTTTACACCTGCAAGAGCTGCGGCGGCGAGCTGGTGTGCGACGAGAGCACCGCCGCGACGGCCTGCCCGTTCTGCGGCAATCCCATCGTGCTGACCGGCCGCCTGTCCGGCGACCTGAAGCCCGACTACGTCATTCCCTTCAAGCTCGACAAAAAGGCGGCCGAGGCCGCCCTGCGCAACCATATGAAGGGCAAGCGCCTTCTGCCGAATCTGTTCCGCAGCGAAAACCGCATCTCCGAGGTCAAGGGCGTGTATGTGCCGTTCTGGCTGTTCGACGCCGACGCCGACGCCCACATCCGCTACCACGCGACGCGCATCCGCACCTGGAGCGACCGCGACTATGACTACACCGAGACGCAGCACTATGCCATCCTGCGCAGCGGCGACCTCAGCTTCACCCACGTCCCGGTGGACGGCTCTTCCCGCATGCCGAACGACCTGATGGAATCCATCGAGCCGTTTGACTTCTCCAGCGCGGTCGATTTTCAGACGGCCTACCTGTCCGGCTATCTCGCCGACCGCTATGATGTGAACGCAGACGACAGCATCGGCCGCGCGAACGAGCGCGTGAAAAAGAGCACGGAGTCCGTGTTCGCCTCGACCGTCGTGGGCTATCACACCGTCGTGCCCGAGAGCACATCCGTCCGCCTGGCCAACGGCAGGGTGCGCTATGCGCTCTACCCCGTGTGGCTGCTGAACACCGTATGGAACGGCAAAACGTTCTCGTTCGCCATGAACGGCCAGACCGGCAAATTCGTCGGCGACCTTCCCGTGGACAAGGGGAAAAAGTGGCGCTGGTTCGGTCTGGTCAGCGGCATCGCGGCTGCGGCGGCCTATGGCCTTGTGTGCCTGTGGCAGCTGCTGCACTGAGGGAGGGGACGGATATGAAACGAACGCTTACCCTGCTCACGCTGCTGCTTGCCCTGCTGGCGCTGCTCGTCCTGCCCGCTGCTGCGGCGGACCTGCCCCGGCTGGTGGACAACGCAGACCTGCTGATGACGGATGACGCGGAAGCGCTGCTGGCCGACCTCGACAGCCGCAGCGAGGCGCTGCAGTTCGACATCGTCATCGTGACCGTCGACTCGCTCGACGGCGAAACGCCGCGAGATTACGCAGAGGACTTCTTCTGGTACAACAACTACGGCCTCGGCGAGGACCGCGACGGCGCGCTCCTGCTCGTGGCCATGGACACGCGCGACTGGTACATCGCCACGCATGGCTTCGGCATCACCGCCATCACGCCCGCCGGGCGCGAGGCCATGGTGGACCGCTTCCTGCCCCAGCTCTCGAACGCCGAATATGCCGCGGCATTTTCCACGTTCACGGAGGAATGCGAGGATTATGTCAACCAAGCGAGGAACGGCTCCGCCTACGACACAGGGAACCTGCCCGACGAGCCGTTTGAAGCGCCGGGCTTCCTGTGGGTCGTGGCCTGCCTGCTGTTCGGCGCGCTCATCGGCGGCATCACGGTCGGCGTGATGGCTGCGAAGCATAAGACGGTGCGCCGCCAGCCCGCTGCGAACAGCTATGTTGTGCAGGACAGCCTGCACCTGACGCAGCAGTCCGACCTGTTCCTCTATGCCAACACGACGCGCACGGCGCGCCCGAAGGACAACGACCGCAGCGGAAGCGACGCACATTCCGGCTCCGGCGGCTCGTCGTTCGGCGGCGGCGGGGGAAAGTTCTAGGGCAGCACCCGAGAATATGCACCAAGCCGGAGGCACTGCCTCCGGCTTGCGGTGGTTTTATGAGGGATGGGCGCAATACTGCCGACCCGTTCCGGCCGCGGTTAAAACGGGAAACGCCCCCGATTTGTCATTGCGAGGCCCCAACGGGGCCGTGGCAATCTCGGGAAGGCACTGCCGATTCGTACCGGCCGCCGTTAAAATGCCACGCACCAATTGCGTCTGTAGCGGCGCTCCCTGAGCGCCATGCAGGCTGGGCAGTATGTGCCGTATTGCTTCTATGGCGCAATGCCCCCAAGGTTGTCATTCCGAGGAGCGAAGCGACGTGGGAATCTCCTGCAGGCAGCTGCGATTTTGCCGATAGCTTTCCCACAGTTCAGCTGGGTACTGCGAGATTGCCACGTCGGCCTTTGGCCTCCTCGCAATGACAAATCTGAAAGCTTTTCTCTCTTCACATTCTACTCTCAACCCTCCACACTCCACCGGCCTTGTCACATCATCCTCTGCAGCTTCTTCAGCGCATGCTCAAACTCCTCCGGCAGGGGGCAGGAGAGCGTCATCTCCTCGCCGGTGCGGGGGTGCAGGAACGTCAGCTCCTTCGCGTGGAGGCACTGCGAATGCAGGCCGAGCTCCGGCTTGCCGATGCCGTAGACCGGGTCTCCCGCGATGGGGTGGCGGATCCACGCCATATGCACGCGGATCTGGTGCGTGCGGCCGGTCTCGAGGCGGCAGCGCAGGTGCGTATACTGCCCGTAGCGCGTGATGACCTCCCAGTGCGTCACGGCCTCGCGGCTGTTCTTCTCCGTAACGGCCATGCGCTTGCGGTCGCGCGGGTCGCGGCCGATGGGCGCATTGACCGTGCCGCTGTCCTCGCGGAAGCCGCCGCGGACGATGCACTCATAGGTGCGGCGCAGCGTGTGGTCGCTGAGCTGGGCAGCAAGGCGCCGGTGGGCAAAGTCGTTCTTCGCCACGATGAGCAGGCCGGTCGTGTCGCGGTCGATGCGGTGGACGATGCCGGGGCGGCGCTCGCCGCCCACGCCGGACAGGCTGTCGCCGCAGTGATAGAGCAGGGCGTTGACGAGCGTGCCGTCCTCGTGCCCGGCGGCCGGGTGGACGACGAGGCCCTTCGGCTTATTGATGACGAGCACGTCCTCGTCCTCATAGACAATGTCGAGCGGGATATCCTGTGCAGCGGTCTCGACGGGCCGCGCCTCCGGCAGGGTGACGGCGTAGGCGGCTCCGGCCTCCGTGCGCGCGTTTTTCCGCACGCGCGCGCCGCCGCAGGTCACGCCGCCCTCGGCGAGCAGGCGCTGCACGGCGCTGCGCGTCAGCTCCGGCAGACAGCCAGCCAGAAAGACATCCACGCGCAGGCCGTCCTGCGCTGCTGTGAATTCCATGGTCTTCCTCCTCAGAGCCGCAGCGTGTCGCGCACGTCGCCGGAGAGCGTCTTCCAGGTGAACACGCCGTCCTCCAGCGTCATATAGCCATGCCAGCTCCCGGCCTTCGGGATGGAGACGGAGCCGGGATTCAGGACATAGACGCCGTCGCGCAGGGTGCGGCAGGGGATGTGCGTGTGGCCGTGGAGCAGGACGTCGCCCGGATGCAGGGGCGGCAGATGGTCCTCGTTAAAATGGTGGCCGTGCGTGGCATAGATGAGATGGCCCGCCGACTCGAGCAGGCAGTAATCCGCAAGAACGGGGAAGGGCAGCACCATCTGGTCGACCTCGGCCTCGCAGTTGCCGCGCACGCAGAAAATGTCGGCCTGCCGCTCCTGCAGCAGGGCGATGACCTCCTTCGGCGCATAGCCCTCGGGCAGGTCGTTGCGCGGGCCGTGATACAGCAGATCGCCGAGGAAGAGCATGCGCGGCGCTTCCTCGCGCTTCCAGGCCTCGAGGAGCCGGCGGCAGTAGTGGGCCGAGCCGTGCAGGTCCGAGGCAATGATCCATTTCATGGTTTCTTCGTTCCTTTCCGTTGCAATTCTCCCCCGATCATACCACAAATGCGGCAAAACGGCAAGGAAAAACCTCTGGGGCAACAGCGCACAATTGCAGCTTCGGCCTTCGCCGGATCTTTTTTCGCCGATCTATCGGTTCGAAAGGCCTGATGTATTGCACAGCCGTTGGCGGCTTTGCCCCCTGCAGATACACAAAGCACTCTGCACGTTTCAAGCCTTGTCTTGACAAAAAGCTCTCGCCGAACGCTCTCGAGAAATAATGCGGTGCTTCCCGAATTATTTCGGACATCAGGGTTGACAAAGTCACTGTTTTCCCCTATACTGAATATCAGATTTTACGAAAGGAGGCGCGCAGAATGTCCTATGTGTACTTTGCAGCGGGTTCTATTTTGGTTCAGGGGACCGGTCTGTCGGTTTTGCGCGCCCGGAAGCGGGGATAAAAGGCCCTGTTTTGTTCCTTGTTGTGCGCTTCTCCGGCAGGAGAGGCGTTTTTTTATTGCGGCAGTGCCTTTGAGAGAGAAGGCCGTTACAGTCAGCATATCAACATCCCCCGGCAATCAGAAAAAAGGAGAGATCTTCTATGGAAACGCAATCGATCCCGTGGCGGGAGAAGGTGCAGCTCATCGTGCGCTTTCTGCGCGGCAGCATCCACTATTTTGTCGTGGCCCTGCTGTGCGCCTGCCTCGGGATGGTATTCAATGCCCTCACGCCGCAGGTCATCCGTCTGACGGTGGACTCCATCCTCGGCGCAGAGGAGCCGTCGCTCCCGGCGTTTCTGCAGCCGCTTCTGCCGCTGCTGCAGGCGCAGAAGCTCCACGCGCTGTGGCTCGCGGCCGCGGCCGTGCTGCTGCTGGCCCTGCTGCGCGGCTTCTGCAACTACGGCCAGCGCACGCAGCTTTCGCGCGGATCGGAGTCGTTCGTCAAGCGTATCCGCGACGGGCTGTATGACCACATCCAGCACCTGAGCTTTTCGTGGCACACGGCCCACTCCACGGGCGAGATCATCCAGCGCTGCACCTCGGACGTCGACGTCATCCGCACGTTCGTGTGCAACCAGCTCGTCGAGGTCGTGCGCACGGTCTTCCTCATCATTTTATATCTCGTCATCATGTTCCGGATGAACGTGCGGCTGTCGTTCGTGGCGCTGGCGTTCATCCCGATCGTCGGCCTGTCGTCCGGTGTGTTCTACCGGCGCATCTCCGGCCGCTTTCAGGCGGCGGACGAGGCCGAGGGCGACCTGACGACCTGTGCGCAGGAGAACCTGACCGGCGTGCGCGTTGTGCGTGCCTTCGGCCGCGAGCGCTTCGAAACGGACCGCTTCTGCGAAAAGAACGAGAAATTTGCCAGCCTGTGGATCCGCCTCGGCCGCCTGCTCTCGGTCTACTGGGCTTCCGGCACGCTGCTGACGTGCCTGCAGGTCATGGTCATCATCGTCTGCGGCATCGTCGAGAGTGTGCACGGCAATATGACGCTCGGCGAATTTCTCGCCTTCATCAGCTATAACGAGGCCCTGTCGTGGCCGGTGCGCTCGCTCGGCCGCGTGCTTTCGGACATGAGCAAGACGGGCGTGTCGCTCGACCGCGTGGGCTATATCCTGCGCGCGCCGGAGGAGAAGGACGCGCCCGAGGCCGCGCCGCACAGCGCGGCGGGCGACATCGTCTTTGACCATGTGACGTTCGGCTACGGCGAGACGCCCGTGCTGCAGGATGTCTCGTTCACGATCCCGCAGGGAAGCACGTTTGCCATCCTCGGCGGCACCGGCTCGGGCAAGAGTACGCTCGTGCATCTGCTCGACCGGCTGTACGACCTGCAGGAGGGCCGCATCACCATCGGCGGCGTGGACATCCGCAGCTTTACGCGCGAGAGCCTGCGCAGCCAGATCGGCCTTGTGCTGCAGGAGCCGTTCCTGTTCTCGCAGACCATCCGCGAGAACATCGCCGCCACGCGCCCCGGCGCGCCGCAGGAGGAGCTGCGCAGCGCCGCGGCCATCGCCTGCGTGGACGAGGCCATCTGCGAATTCCCGGAGGGCTATGAGACGCTCGTGGGCGAGCGCGGCGTGACGCTGTCCGGCGGGCAGAAGCAGCGCGTGGCCATTGCGCGCATGCTGATGCAGAGGGCGCCCATCATGGTGTTTGACGACTCGCTCTCGGCCGTGGACGCCGAGACGGACGCAAAGATCCGCGCCGCCCTGCACGAATCGCTCGGCAAGGCGACGGTGCTGCTCATCTCCCACCGCGTAACGACGCTCATGCAGGCCGACTGCATCCTCGTGCTCGACGGCGGCCGCGTCTCGGAGCTGGGTACGCACGCCGAGCTCATCGCCAAGCCCGGCATTTACCGCGATATCTATGACATCCAGATGAGCAGCGACGACCGCCGCCTGCTCGGAAAGGAGGGAGTCTGATGCCTGCCTTTGATGAACAGGACTATACCAAATCGTTCCAATGGGGCATCTGGAAGCGCCTGATGCCCGTCATGCGGCCATACCGCCGCGATTTTGCGGGCATGTTCGCTTTCAACCTGATCACGGCCGCCATCGACGTCGTGCTGCCGCTGTTCCAGCGCTATGCCATCTCAAATTATATCGAGGCCGGGACGCTGTCTGGCCTGCTGCCCTACACGCTGTGCTATTTCGGCGTCATCCTGCTGCAGGCCCTGTCCGTTGTGGCCTTTGCGCGCAACTCCATGAAGATCGAGATGTGCGCCGGGCGCGACATGCGCGCGAACCTCTTCACGCACCTGCAGACGCTGTCGTTCTCGTTCTATAACGTCACGCCGGTGGGCTATCTGCTCAGCCGCGTCATGAGCGACACCTCGCGCATCGCCTCCATGGTCGCGTGGAACCTGACGGATATCCTCTGGGCCATGTTCTATGTGCTCGGCACGTTCGCCGCGATGCTGCTGCTCAACTGGAAGCTCGCCCTTGTCGTCATCGTCATCGTGCCGGTCATCGCCGTGCTCACGGGCTATTTCCAGAACCGCATCCTGCACTGGAACCGCCGCGTCCGCAAGCTGAACTCCCGCATCACCGGCGCGTTCAATGAGGGCATCACCGGCGCGAAGACGTCGAAGACCCTCGGCATCGAGGAGCAGAACACGGCCTCGTTCCGCGCGCTGACAAAGGAGATGCACGACTGCGGCATCCGTGCCGCGCGGCTGAACGCCGTGTATATCCCCCTCGTGCTGTTCTGCTCCACGGCGGCCGTGGCCATCGTGCTGCTGCGCGGCGGCTATATGGTGCAGGAGCAGGTGCTGCAGATCGCCACGCTCTCGGCCTTCACGACCTACGCCGTCGGCATTTTCGAGCCGATCCAGATGACGGCCGCGAACATCGCAGAATTCATCTCGCTGCAGGCCTCCATTGAGCGCGTGACAGGCCTGCTGGACGAAAAGCCGCAGATCGCCGACACGCCGGAGGTCATCGCCCGCTACGGCGACGCCTTCCACCCCAAGCGCGAAAACTGGGAGCCGCTGCGCGGCGACATCGAGTTCCGCGACGTCACCTTCCGCTATCCGGACGGCGGCGAGGATGTGCTGTCGCACTTCTCCCTGAAAATCCCCGCCGGAACGACCGTCGCCATCGTCGGTGAGACCGGTGCGGGCAAGAGCACGCTCGTGAACCTCGCCTGCCGCTTTTTTGAGCCGACCTCCGGCCAGATCCTCATCGACGGCCGGGACTACCGTGAGCGCAGCCAGCTGTGGCTGCACTCGAACATCGGCTATGTGCTGCAGAATCCGCATCTGTTCTCCGGCACGATCCGCGAAAACATCCGCTACGGCCGTCTGGATGCCACGGACGCCGAGGTCGAGGCAGCGGCGCGGACCGTTTCGGCCGATCAGGTCGCGGCCAAGCTCGAAAAGGGCTGGGACAGCGACGTCGGCGAGGGCGGCGACCGCCTTTCCACGGGTGAAAAGCAGCTGATCTCCTTTGCGCGCGCCGTGCTGGCCGACCCGCGCATCTTCGTGCTCGACGAGGCGACGTCCTCCATCGACACGCAGACGGAGCAGCTCATCCAGAACGCCATCGACCACCTGCTGCGCGACCGCACGTCGTTCCTGATCGCCCACCGCCTGTCCACCATCCGCAAGGCGGACCTCATCCTCGTCGTGCGCGACGGCCGCATCGTCGAGCAGGGCAGGCACCTGGAGCTGCTGCAGAAGGGCGGCTATTACCACGACCTCTATACCCGCCAGTTTGCCGAGGAAAGCGCCGCAAGAATTTTGAAGTAAGGCAGTGAAATTGTAGGGGCCGGGCTGTCCCCTCCCGGCGGCACACCTGCGGCACGTACAAGCCGCCGATAAAATAGTGATGGCCCCCGATTTGTCATTGCGAGGCCCCGAAGGGGCCGTGGCAATCTCGGGAAGGCAGTTGCGATTTCGCCCAAACTTGCCTGTTATCCAACCGGACACTGCGAGATTCCCACGTCGCTTCGCTCCTCGGAATGACACATCAGGCGGGTGCTGTGGTGCACCAGTGCCCTTCTGCGGTTGAATTGTCCCCTACAAGGCGCTCAATGAGCGCCGCTACAGACGCAACCGGTTGGTACGTTTTATCGTTACCCTGTACGGGCTGCAAGTGCCTGCACGAGATTCCCACGTCGCTTCGCTCCTCGGAATGACACATCAGGCGGGTGCTGTGGTGCACCAGTGCCCTTCTGCGGTTGAATTGTCCCCTACAAGGCGCTCAATGAGCGCCGCTACAGACGCAACCGGTTGGTACGTTTTATCGTTACCCTGTACGGGCTGCAAGTGCCTGCACGAGATTCCCACGTCGCTTCGCTCCTCGGAATGACACATCAGGCGGGTGCTGTGGTGCACCAGTGCCCTTCTGCGGTTGAATTGTCCCCTACAAGGCGCTCAATGAGCGCCGCTACAGACGCAATCGGTTGGTACGTTTTATCGTTACCCTGTACGGGCTGCAAGTGCCTGCACGAGATTCCCACGTCGCTTCGCTCCTCGGAATGACACATCAGGCGGGTGCTGTGGTGCACCAGTGCCCTTCTGCGGTTGAATTGTCCCCTACAAGGCGCTCAATGAGCGCCGCTACAGACGCAATCGGTTGGTACGTTTTATCGTTACCCTGTACGGGCTGCAAGTGCCTGCACGAGATTCCCACGTCGCTTCGCTCCTCGG
>ENA-UEYF01001527-UEYF01001527.1-human-gut-metagenome-genome-assembly--contig:-NODE-1527-length-18368-cov-15.664808_pt1 | contig 18368 bp, 17 predicted proteins | sample MGYA00242902_ERZ507920 | MGnify/ENA primary metagenome ERZ507920 (study PRJEB26167, sample SAMN06115402) | human gut metagenome | host: Homo sapiens | place: China:Jiangxi | collected 2016-07-05...
TTCGTGATGATGGTGCTGGGTTCGGTACGGATGAGGCCCTTTTCCTCCAGACCAGCCACATACTTCCGCACGGTGTTCTCGCTCAGCTGCACCGCCCGACCGATGGTGCGGTAGCTGGGATGGCATTGGTAGGTCCTGCGATCCTCGCAGCGCAGAAGGTAATTGTAGACGGCGATCTCGTGAGAGCTGAGTCCAAGATTAAAAACCTCATTGGGGACGAGGTAGTAATATTTGGTTGCCTCCCGCTTGGGCCAGCGCTGGTACATCAGGCATCACCTCCCACTTGCGTTTCCACCCACCGGCGGAACTTTTCTTTGGGTACCACGATGCGGTTTCCGATCCGCAGGGCCGGGAATCCCGTTTCGTGCATCAGCTCATAGGCGCTGGAGATGGACACGCCCAGCACCTGCGCCACCGTGTTCGCGTTGAGGAACAGCGGCAGCTGGTCATAGTTGGTGAATGTGGATTCTTGCATTGGATTCCTCCTTTATAATTTTTGTTGAGAGCTGCAAGCAAAAAGTTCCCACTGAAAAAGTGGGAGCAGTATCCATATTGCAAATTTAGAGCCGCATGATAAAATAGAAGCATCAGGAGGTGAGCCGATGCCGTTGGTGAAATACAGGATCTACGAGCTGTCTGCCAGAGCCGTGATCAGCTATGGCAGACAGCAAGATGGTGCATACACCTTTCATCTCAGCGCCGCCGAGACAGAAAAATGCAAATCACTTTCCGCACCTCACGAGCAGGACGATAACGCACTGTTCTATCAGATCATGTGCGTGCTGCACGGCGATGCCTTCACCGGAAGACCCGGTGGGCAGCTGGTGACTGACCTCTCGGACATCATTTTCTATATGGACTTCTCCGGCATATTCGACCGGAGCGGTGCCAGAAAGAAATACCGGATCCGGCAGGAAAAAGCGAAAGCCCTGTTCCATCCCGAGGGCGTGAGCCTTGATTTTGGCTCCGGCCCGCATCGCTATCTTGCCTTTGAGCGTTCGGGCAGCATGAGCCGGCAGGCGCGGCTGTCCTTCATTCGGGAAGATTTTTATGACGCCGTGCGCCGCCGCATCATGATGGATATGACCATCGGTGACTGCCAGCTCAGCAAGCTCTATGCCTACAACGGCCTGATGCTGTCCAGCGGTATCCGCATTGACGGCATCGGCATTGACCGGCCCCACCGGGTGGTGGTCATCGACAATCCTACGCGCACAGAGCGGAATGTCAGCGTCATCACCGTAGAGGACGACGGAACGCAGAGCAGTACCCGCAAATATCACCGGGTGGAGAAAAAAGAGGACATCGAAATCACCTGCTTCGACGGCGAGGGGCTGATCTCAAAAGAATATGCCCGCGTCGTGGACGAGAAGCTGTGCGGGAAGAAAGTCCACACCTCATTCCAGATCCGTATGCCCTATGTCAAGGGTATGCTGCACGAGGTGGACTTCAAAGACTTCCTGACTCTCTGCGGAACGGATACCATCACCGATCTGTGGGGCGTGCAGCATCCGATTCAGAAGGTCGATATCATCCTCACGAAGAGTATGTTCAAGGGCTACGGCTGGCTGAACGGAAGCGGCATGAGCTGGGAGGACTATTGGGCAGTGTTCCGCAAGTACCGCCATGCGCTGTACACCACAAATGTGAGCAAGGAGAAACCGGAAAAGACCACCGAGTTGAACTATCAGTTTCTGACCACCGTTTCCATTCAGGGCGACGAGTTCCGCCCCGCCGATCTGCCGGACGGCTGGGATCACAGCCCGGAGACGGACGAGCGAAATTGGCTCACCAAGCAGACGGAGCTACGGTACTATAACCTCTGCGCAAACCCGCAATTTCGGCAGAACTACTTTCTGGAGAAAGCGGATCGGATCAGCTGGTGGGAACGGCATCAGGGCAAAGACCAGATCCTTGCCGCCGTGCTGAAAAAGAATCCGAGCTTCATCAACGAACCGGTCTATGCCAAGCGACTGGAGGATGAAACCGATAAAATCGTGGAGCAATACGCCGTCGGCCGGTTGATCGTAGCGGGAGACAACCGTTATCTTTCCGGTGATCTTCTGGACTTTCTGGCATTTCTGCTCCCGACTGTTCCGCCGCGCAAACGCAGGCAACGGATGTTTTACAGCACCGTCATGACCGACCACTTCCCGGAGAGTTCCTTCTATGCACCCCAGGCGGCCTATGCCCATGACGACGCCTGCACGCTGCTACGCAATCCGCACATTGCCCGCAACGAGGAGCTACAGCTTTCCTTCTACGACGCGAAGGAAGAGAGAAAGCAGATGCGGCATTACTATTTCGGGCACCTGACGGATGTGGTGATGGTGGATTCCAATATGCTGGCTGCGGAGCGGCTGGGCGGCGCTGACTACGACGGCGATATGATCAAGACCATATCTGATCCGATCCTGAATGCCTGCGTCCGCCGCAACTACAACCTCTACCGCTACGAGAAACACAAATCCCTCACCAACACAGAGAACATTCCTCTGCTGATGATCCCTACGGCCCAGCCCCAGATCCGCAGTGCCGACGACTGGAAGGCACGCTTTGAAACGGTTCGCAGCACCTTTTCCTCCCGCGTCGGTCAGATCTGCAATGCCGCGCTGGATCGCAGCATTATCGCCTACAACGAAAACTCCGACGCCGAGGAGCGGGAGCGCTGCCGGAAGGAGACGGAAACATTGGCCATCCTCACCGGGCTGGAGATCGACTCGGCTAAGAGCGGCATCCGCCCCGATCTGGATGAGTACCTGACCCACAAGACCGTCAAGCGCAGTGCCTTCCTCAAATATAAAACGCTGGTAGAAGAAATGGAGACCCGGCGTGTCTGGTATGAGCCAACCCATGCGGCCAAGGTGAAAGCGTTTTTCAAGAAGGTGGATTGGAGCAAGGTGGACTCCAACGTGGAGCGTCTGCCGTATCTGGCGCAGCAGCTGAAAAAGAACACGCCGCGCATCAAGGCAAGGCCCACCAAGGACGAAGAATTGTTTTCCTTTGCTGCCCAGCAGCCGGGTTGGAGGGAACAGCTGGATTCCGATAAGCTGGCGGCGGTAGCTGCGCTGCTGCAAGATTACGATGCCTGCCTCTCCCGCATCCGGACCTGCCGCGTTCCGTTGAAGGAGAAAAAGCGGAAGAGCGATGTGGAGCGCATTCTGTATGCCAGAGGGCAGGAGGATGCATACGATCCTGACGAGCTGTACGCTCTGTTCGGCAGCCTGCCGCCGGAAAAGGTGTCCGCTCTGCGGCAAGCCATGCAGAAGCAGGCATGGCACCTCATGGACGAGGATGCACGGGAGCGTTTCCTGCGGGAATGGCTGCCGGAATTTGAAGATATATACGATTTGCTGACCGATTTCCGCTTCGGCGGCTATCGCATCCTCGGAGACATTGTCTGTGATATGGAGGATGAGAACACCGGCAGGGAGAAAAAGCAGCTGTTCCGCGAAAGCGACTCGAAAGCCTTCACCGCCATGATGAGCGCCTTCGCGGACAAATCCGCCTCCCGGAGCTACCGTGATGCGGTGACGGCCAAGTGCCGGGAGCTGCTGACCGCGATTGTAAGACCGGCTCTGGCCGTGCGCTATGTGGTGGCCCTCGGCAGACGCGACCTGCTGTGGGAGCTGCTGCCGGAGTATATCGAGAAAAATGTTCTGGAGGTGCGGGATGATTAACGAATGGGTAGAATTCTGCGCATATACCGGAACGGTTTCCTATACCGCCAGTAAGAAGAGCGATACGACATGGTTGGGTCGGTTCACTTTTGCCACGATCCTGGAGTTTGAGGGGATGTCGCGGATTTTGACTGTTCTGGCTCGCGGATACCTGTTCCACGGCAAAGATGGGGCAGTCATTTCGGGTGATCCGCATGACCGGGTCGACCACGCCCGCCGTGCGCTCTGCGCCTGGTGCAGTGTGCCGGCGGACGGAAAGCGTGTGCGGGGCAAGGAGTGGCAGTTCCAGACAGACTTTTCGGAGCTGCATACAGAGTTCCCGGAGCTGGTGGATGCGGATGGGGTCGGCTGGTTCCTCCGTCATGTGCTCCGCGCGGCGGACTTCATGCTGACGCACCCGGAAAAGGTGCGCAGCACCTCACTCAAGTATACGGAGGTTATTCAGTCCAAGTTTGCCGCCGCATGGCGAAGCAAGGTGATGCAATATCAGATCCCGATTTTTGCGTCCCAAACCAAGGGCGCCTGGACGCTGCGCTTTGACGATGTCCTTGCCGCTGCGCTGGAGCTGGGGCCGCTGCGCAGAGAGGGGCCGGAGCTGCCGCCTGAACTGACCGAAAAAGTAACAACAGCGCTTCCGAAGGAAATTCCATCCGAGGTTGTCTGTACGCTGATCCGCTATTATCTCGCCAACCGGCAAGATGATTGCGAGTGGGTGGTCCTGCCGGTGGCAAGCTTTGACGCCTACTTCGGAGATACCAGCTTCAGCAAGAAGTATCTGCCCAAGATCCCGCCGGAGATCATGGAGCGGAGCAGCGCCTTCGGTATCAGCCGGTATCGGATCACAGAAGAATATCTGCCATAAGACACAGACAGCGGGACAAGCCTTTACGGCCTGTCCCGCTGCTTTCTCTGCCCGGATTGAAAGTGTTTTCCTTGTCTATGGCGGCTCAATCGCTGAGCTGCCGCCTATGCTCTACTCCTCGTCGTCATCAGACCATGAGGAGATCATGTGAATATCCCCTGTGTCCATATCCATTGCCATGTGATCTCCCATGCGCATCATGAGATTCCCATCGGAGTCCATCGCCATGCTGTCAGAAATGCTCATGGCGAAGTCGCCGTCATTGTAGTCAAAAAATCGATTGCACACTGTACCCGCCTCCTCTATTGAAATATCTGTTATAAACCTCATTCACTGCTTCCACATACACCACAAAGGATGGGTGGTTACGATCCTGCAAAGACAGATACATGTTTTTCATCTCAAGATACCTGTCACGAACCTTCTGCCATAAGCCTGCTTCTTTCAGTTCATCTGCTTTATCTTTCACTTGATGAGAATTCGGCACTTCGTTCCATGTGTATTGATCCCAGCCCAGTGCATACACATTTTTGTTATGAATCAAGCGCATGTAATTCCCGTTTTTATTTTTCGTGGTAATAGCAACGTCAAACTTGAATTTGATATCTGGCGATTTCTCAAAATACAATATTGCAGTCAAACAAGAAGTCGAATCTTGTGCATCCGAAAAGAACTTTCCGCCCACCGCTTTGTTAAGGGCGTTTCTAATTGTGTCTTTCAGCAATCGCGGGTCGCGATACTCGTTATCTGCCTTCATGACCAAAAGGTTGTAGTCCAAGTCATACGGGCCATCTCCATTTCTCGTGATCATATTCCTTGCTCCGCTTCCAACAAGCGAAAACTGTGCAGAAATACCCTTCTCCTTCAGCAGCTCGCAGGTTTCCTTCAGGACATTCGAGCAATCCGAACGATAGCGCTTTGCTTCGGATTCGCAAACAAACTCATACGCCATACATACTCTCCTTCTCGCCCATGCCATCCATTCAACCTCGGGGTTAAATCATTATAGAATAGCATAGAAAGCTTGATTGTCAATAGCGGCTTGACCCTATTTTGAATGTTCTCCGCAAATTTCAGCCCATGCTCCCGATTTTATTGCCATTTTCGTACATATCCGCGGCATACTCGCGGTGATTCGGCCCCTCGTATGGTACCCAACCAAAGCCCGGAATATAGACCTCATCGCCGGGCTGCAGCTCTATGGTCGGCTGCGGTGTGGGAGGCGCAGGCTCCGGCTGCGGCGTTTCGACCGCAGGCATCGGCTCCGCCGGTGCGGGGACAGGAACGGCGCCAAGCTCCTCGTCCGGCTCTGCCCGCGGCGTTTCCGTATTTTTCTTTTCTGCCGTTGTCACAACATCCGCTTTTGGGGCAGCTGCGGCATGCGTTGGTATTGGGGCGGGTCGTTCCTCCCTTGTGTCTGGCTGCGGCCACACAGCGGCACACAGGGCCAAGCAAGCGGTGATCACAGCTGTCACGATGCGCTTCTTCATTGTTCATCATCCTCCTTTTTGAGCGTAAAACGAGCGCCCGGTTTCTCTGCCGCTTGGCAGCGCGCCGGACGCTCATCGTCATAGTGATTCAATTCTGCGGACAGCCGCCACGCCAGCCGAAATCCGGAGATAAAGCTGTCGATGGAGGTCTCCTCCGCAATACGGTCTTTTGCGTCGATGATCTGAAGCACCAGCCGACGCTCCGGTTTGCCCAGCACCTCGCTAAGTGCGTGATGGCATTCATCAATTTCCTGCTTCTGCACCGGGAATTCAGGTGGGGTATAAAAGCAGTCATATAGGTCTTTCAGCAGCTTGTATTTCATGCGCTCGCCTCCTTGCAGCACAAACATATACCACAGTTCGGCGGAAACAGCTACTGAAACTTTTAAGAAAAATAGCGGCTAAAGCGCATCGTTTCAGCCGCTATTGGGGATGTGGGGTACTCGTGGTGCGGGCTCGCAGGTTAGCTATACCCCTACGCAGTTTTTACTTTTGTTTGCATCCGTGCTGAGAGAGCCTTTTTTATAACGATGCCAGCCCTGGGCAATTCGTGGTGGCATTGCGAATGATGATAAATGATATCCTGGCACCACCAATTTCCGCAAGACAGGATCAAGTCAATGCACCGTTGTCTTCCACTTTTTCCGCTTTGGACAGTTCTTCCCAATCCTCACGATTTCCGCATCTGCGAAGGTAGTCGTGGCCACCATCCACGGCGCACGAGCCGCAGCTGCAAAACTTGAAATCATGGACAGTTTTGCTTTCGATGATATCTCCACATTTCTTGCATCTGATTGCGTTTCTGATAATTCTCGGCATAATCATTCTCCCTTTAGTGCAGTCCGGATTTTTTCTTTTTCTCCACTGCCGTCTGTACGGAGGCGTAGGAACGGAACAGCGCACTTCTCCAAAACGGAGTTCTTCTTCATATCTCGCTCTGCCTGCTTACTCCCGGCCTCATGGAAACCAGTTCCGTCCACTTCGATTGCCAGCACGGGCTGCTTATCCATCTGATTGAACAGCAGAAAATCCACATGGGTCAACAGATTGCGGGCATATTGGCGTTCTTCCTCTGTCAGCGGTTCATAGTCTTTCACCAGTGTCGCAAGAGAAACATGCACTGCACAACCGATAGAGGAAAACGCCTCCTCAGACAACACCTCTTGAATCACAGAGTACATGAGATTCTCGGAATCGTATTCCGATACCCGCTTATGTTTTTGCAGATATGCCCTGCGCTGCTCGGCATAGCCCTGATAGAGCATATCGAATACGGAGTAGACCTGGCTCTGGATAACCTCAAAATTGTTATATTCGATGTACCGCGTTAGGTCGCCATAGTTGGTTTGGTCATTGCGTGGGTCCTGCGATGTGACCACCGCCAGCGAATGAACCGCGCGGGAAACCGCCACATTCAGCATATGAGGATCATCCACGAAATCTGTGATGACATTGTCGACCGAAGTTAGAATGATGGCATCCTGTTCCCGCCCCTGAAACTTGTGGACGGTGTCCACCTCGTAAGTATCTCCCAGCTGCTTGCGGATGGCTGTCACCTGGTCTCGATACGGCGTGATAATGCCGATGCTCTGGAAATTCTGCTGATGCAGCCGCGGAAGCACCTCCTGCTGGATGACATCGATCTGGCGCTGGTTGAGATGCCCACGGGCGTGATTACCGGCAATCGTCCGGTACATGGTCAATACATCCGGCTCATCATGGTCTTTTGTCATAACGATCAGCTGTCCATGGTAGAACTTCTGATTGCAGAAGTTGATGATTTTGGGGTGGCAACGGTAGTGTTCCCGCAGCAGCGTAACAGGTGCGTCCTGCCATATTTCCAATGCAGAGGACAGCAAACTGTGGGTAGAAAAGCGATACCGCTCATCCAAGGAATACTTTTGCCAAATGGCATCACTGGTGCGAATGTCATCCTCTGTCAGCACATTGGGGAGCTGCTTCAAGTCCCCGACGATCACGATATTCCGCGCGCAGGAGAAGGCCAGCACGCCGGTGGCCAGATCGACCTGTGAGGCTTCATCCACGATCAAGTAATCATAGATATGATCGATGCTCAGCGTTCCTTTGATGGAATAGGTCGTGCTAAGCACCACCGGATACTCGCTGGTAAACTCTGCGGAATTCCAGCGGAAATCGTTCTTTTCAAAACGCCGTCTGTCACTTTGCCAGTGATACCGCGTCGCCAGTTCCGCCCGGAACAGCCGCAGAGACTTCTGGGTAAGCTCATCCATCTTTGCGTCAAAAGCGTAGTGTTCCAGCTTGCGGTTCAATTCCTGCTTTTCAGCCTCCAGTTCCCGCCTCTTTACGGAATAGAACTGACTTTGCAAATAGGGAATAACAAGCTCTGGAGAACGGAGGAACAATTTGAGTGCATTGCGATTGAACCGGAACATGATGGAGAGTTTTTGCAAAAGGCCTAAGCGGCTCTCATGTTCTGCGTGCTGTTCAAATTCCATCCAAAGTGCAAGAATCTTCTGCGAGGACAGTTTGTCCAGGCTCTCTGTCGGTGCGTCGCTATAAGTCGCGTAATATTCCTCGAAATAGTGCTGTTCCGGATTCAGCTGCAAAAATTCCTACTCAATTTCCGCAATGCGGTTCTTGGCGTTGAGCATTTCGTTCAGCTCCTGGGAAAGCGCGGTCGTCTCTTGATCCAACTGCTGCCGTTCCTCTGTGGGCATCTCCCTATCACTCATATTCGGATAGGCGCCAGTTTGATTCTCCAGGAACTTTTGCTTGTTGGCAAGGCTTCCGAGAAACGCAGTCAGAAAAGAGGCATTCTTCTTTTCCAGCTTTTCCGCCACATTGTGTGTTGCAGAATTATTGTTGGATACGACCGCCACGGTCTTCCCGCTCCGAACCACATTGGCAATGATATTTAGAATCGTCTGCGTTTTTCCTGTCCCCGGAGGTCCCTGAATGATGCTGATTTTGGAGGAAAGCGCCCGCTCCACCGCCAGCTTCTGACTCCGGTTCAAGCCAAACGGATAGATCACCGCCTCCGGCATCTGTGGTACTTTGACTTCCTTCTGCGGTGCAAGATAGCTTGCCAGCACGGTATCCTCGCTGACCTGCTTGATCTTATCGTACTGCATGCTCAGAATGTTGATGCCTTCCACCTCGAGGCTAATTGCTGCGGCAGTCTCCTTGAAATATTGGAATGCTTCTTGATTTTTACCGTCTGTCAGGCAATTCTGCTGGAACTGCACTTCACTCCTACGGAATGATAAATCTTTCTTTCCGTTGCGGACAATACGATAATACCCGCCGAAATCGAGAATCTCATCAATTCCGCTGATGGCTTGCCCATTTGCGGTGACAATCACCTGCGCAGGATCAATTTTCTTTTTCAGAGGCAGTATCTCCACATTACTGCTCTGAAAGCTGTATGACTTATTGGGCGCACTGGTATAGACGACCTCGCACTTCCCATCATGGAACTAAAAGCTCGCGACCGAGTCCGTCTGGTCTTTTCCTTTTATGATGATTAAGTGCTTTCGTGCGTCCATAGGCAATCCTTTCCCTTGAGAATGCGAGCTGTTGACTTATGGGTTGTCCCCGCACATTCGCACTGGATTATAGCTGTGCCCATCAGCCGCATTTTAGCGGTAGATGCACATCCAATCCCCTGCGCAAATATGTTTCCCTAATCAGTTCAAAAACGTCTCCTGCTCGATTGTAACGCCATAGCTTAGGATTTTTTCAATAGCATCTTTGAACAGTAAGTATCTCCCGCTTTTTAAATCTGCTTCCAACTCAGATAAGTATTCTTTGGAGGGCATAAGACCATGTTCGTAAAATTTTTCAACAAGTTCACCTGACATACGCATGGGCAGCACAGAAGAAATTAGCTTCTGCAAGTTGTCGAACATTCGGAAACCGCCCGCATCGATATCTGCCCAAAATCGCACTTTAACGCCTTTCGCTGCCGCATGAGCGATCAATGTAACCAGCTTTCGTTTTTGGGGACTAAGGAATCCGCCGTGATAGATCACCAACTCTCCCGGCTGTTTTTCGGACATCACATATTCATCGTAATTGGTTTTATTCTCAATGAATGTGATGCATTGAATTGCCGTCAAGTCGATTGCTGTAATAGAATCGATCAAAGTGCTGGGTAAGGCCAAACCGTATGGTGCGGCACCAATACAGATAGTTCCCTGTTCTGTTCGAACCAGACAGTTTCCTGCAAGCTCGTATAACTCCGGGCGAGCATAGATACCCAAGTATGCCAGCTGTTCTCTTTCGCCCAATTCATTTTCATCGCAGGAATTCGCTAAATCTGCATCGTATTTTCTTGCGATCCGCAAAAACAGATCCCGCACATTTCGCTCAAAGTATTTGGTATCGGAAAAGCACTTGCTGCTGAATGCGCGCATCGTTATACTGCCGGACAGAGCAGAATACTCACGGAAAGCGCAGAGCAGGTCCTGCAATGGAGTATCGTCCGTTTTGCAGAAGACAGGAATTTTCAGTTGCTCTGCTGCCGATCTGCAAACATCTACCTTCCATGCTATAATCCAGGGAATCGCAACGTCCTTCAGGCCGCCGTCTATCAGCTGAATAATCTGACTTGCTCGCACCTTGGGATGCATTCTTTCGGCAAAAGCATAGCACTGCGAGATCTGATCCAAGCGCAACACAATAGCCGAAAGTACCGGGCGGCCTTTCACCCACTCGAGCTGCACCAAGTGCTTCTTTTCAAGTTCCAAAGCTGCTTCGTTATAAGCATCCCGTATCACAGCATCTTCGTAGATATACTCAGGAAAGTCTTTCTTTTCCACTTTTAGCATAACTCTTCTGAGCGATGTTCCAGGATTGAGGAGATGCTTACTGTTTTCATATTTATTCAATAGGCGGTTTAGAATGATCTTCTGGTTTTTCACTGAGCAATCTCCTTGCCAAAGGACAGAATATGCATTATGTATTTGTCCTTGTTTACCAGCAGCGTACGGTCTGCAATCGGCATAATATCCGAAACCTTATCCGGCGGTGTACAGATAATGGCCTGCAAGCCCATCCTTCGCAGGAGACGGACGCTCTCAATAATGCGATCACTATCCATTTTGTTAAATGCCTCATCAAACACTGCCAATCGGACGGTGTTGCCGAAACTGGATGTATCGTTCACACGGTAGAGCTGAGCGAAGGAAGCCAGAACCGCAATATAAAACGGAGTCTGTGTTTCACCGCCGGACTTTGTGTTCAAGGTCTGAGAAAGCTGCTGCTTTGTTCCGTTTTGATCCGTGGTTTCCAGGTCAAACTTCAGGTATGTTCTAAAATCGGTATATCGTTGGATATTTTCCTGCAGCTCGCTTTGTTTTCTCGCATTTAACTGTGTATCATCCGCCGTAGTGATCTGGCTGAACAGCTTCTCTATCAGCTGGCCATATTTATCCTGGAAAGGCCGTGCGAACAACCCTACATCGCCTTCCATAAGCTCCGGATCCATAATCATGTCATAATACTCTGCATTATCCGGATTACGCTCCACACGGAACTGATAACTGTCCGTTCCGAATTGAGCCTGACGCAGTGCGCGATTTAGATTCTTCACCTGATCCTGCACTTGGTCGATGCTGGACTTCAATTTGGCCAGAAAATCATTCTGGAACTGTTCCATCGCACTCTCTCGGGCAGCGTTGATCTTTTCCCGGTATTTGGGCAGCTCACTTTCCTCCAAGAGCCTCCGCTCCGATTCAAACTCATCATTATCCATGGCTTCCACACGGAAGGAACATGGCTTAAACCGGTCCGTATACTCCCTACGTGCAATGAAAAGCTTTTTCCGGGCAGTATCCTGTTCCTTTACGCTCTGCTCCAAACGGCTGCTGAAGTTCTTATGGACGATGTCTGCGCGTTTCAGGCGGGCGAGCTCCTGCTGATATCTGGGAAGACCGATGCTTTCCTGATATTCAACAGGGAATTCATCTTGCAGGCGATCCTCCATATAAGTTAGCTGCTGGTAATGATCCGGCAGCACCTCATAGTCGAGTTGGCGAATACGTTCCTTGTACTGGCCGATCTGAATTCCTTTCTCCTCTTTTTCTTTATTCAACGCTATAATTTCATCCCCGAGCGCAGCAATGGTGCGGCGCTGTTCGTCCAGCCACAAAAGATCCAGTTTTGAAAGCTGATCATCGATATCGGTCACTTCATTGACAATCTCCATGCCGCGCAGGTATGCTTTTTGCTTTTCTGCCACGGTATTTTGGACAAAAAAGTGCGTAAATAGCGGTTCTTTTGACTGTGACAAAAGCTGACGGATAGGATTCCAATAACGCAGCTGGTCTTCAATCTGCGTTAACTCCTCTTCCAATCGAGATACACGCAGACTTACCGCATAACGGCCAATAAATGCGTCATCCATCAGCTCACGACGAATCGAACGGACAACATATCCCTGGTAGAGCAGTCCGTCTGCTGTAATAGCGGTTTTGAAATTGCGCAGCTGTTCAGCTTTTTCGCAACATACGACGCGCCCCAACAGATAGTCAATATAGCTGCGCGCCAGCTTGTTATCCGTATCAACCTTTCTGGCAAGGCTGTCATCGCGTGGGCGAATCGTTTCTCGTTCGCGAAGCTTACCGATGTCCACCAACCCGAAGGATGCAAAACCGAACTCTTTTTTGATCCTGTCAAAGATCAATAAGGCGCTCTTATAATACGCCGGATCAACCAGCAGATAAAACCTCTGCGCATTGAGATATCCCTCCACGGCTCCGCGCCACCGTTCGTCCGCAAGCTCCAGGACATCCGCAAGAATATCTATTCTCACAGGACTGCCGATCCGGCTGTTCAGCTCAGATTCCAAGCGGGCCTTCAATTGCAGTAGACCTCGCGGATAGTCTTTAATGTCCTTTCGGAGATTTGCGAGGACGGTGCGTTTTTGGTCCTGCTCCTCCTTCAACTCCGCCAGACGATCTTCTGCTATGTGCAGCGCATTCCGGATGGTCTTAGTAAGCTCAGCCGCCGCCTGCTGGGCGCTCTCAAAGGGCGCCGATGAATAGGAAAATATCTCATAGCTTCCGGACACAAAAAGCGAATATGTTTTTAGTACACTTTCGGCAGCCTCCTGCACAGGCAGAAGTGCTTCCTCTGCATTCTGCTTCAATACCGAGTCACACAGTCCGTTCAGCTGAAAGGATTCCCTTTTTATTTCCAATGCCAAGGATTGGAGATCCTGCATCAGCCTTTTTTGCTCATCCAGCAGTGCCTGCTTCCGATTGCGGAGTTTTTCTTCCTCCTGAAACACACTGCTCTGCGCGCAGGCCAAGTCAAGTTCGCGCCTGCGGTTCTCCTTCTGCGCGATTCGATCAGAGATCGTCATGATACTCTTTTCAATTGCGGCTAATTCTGTGGTACTGTCTCTCTTTTCAAGCTCAAATCGGTCAATTTGGGCTTGTTCCATTTCTTTTTTGGACCAAAGTACCAAAAATGATTGCACCCGCCAGCGGTCAATGGCCTGATTCATTTCACGATAGAGTCTGCCTATCTCCTGTAAAGCAGTCAGTTTCTCCTCCTGCCGCTGTGCCAACATTTCATGGCGTTTATAATCCCGGATATTCTGCTGCATGGCCTCGATATCAGGCTTCTCCGGTATGTCGCAGATGTTCTCGGTAATGAATTTCTGGATATCCACGATAGGGCGGAAGGATACCGCCTTTTTCATCATTCGAAGGACTTGCTCATTGTGCACATTCCATCTTGACAGCATATTCCTGCGATATTCCTTCTGCGTGTCATAGATCTCCGCCTTAACGTAATTCTGCTTCAAAAAACGGCGCAGCGCAGGAATCTCCATAGCCTCTCCATTTTCAACAAAGCCGTTCTCGGGCAGTGTTCCCACATAAATGAAAAAGCGTTCCTGCCTGCTTCCGTCACTGCGGCAATCAAAAACGACGCCCGTGACAAAACTGTTGCCCACTACGTCATCTTGGAACTCACAAGCAATGTAGCTGGAGAAATCTTTTCCCCGGCGGGAATACGGGTTATTCTCATCCATATCTGCCCGCAAATAACCGTCCAGCGTGCGCTGAGACTTTTCATTGGCAGCCTGATTAAAGTTGCGGGCATTTGTTTCTCCCAATAGAACGATTTGAAGGGCATCAATTACTGTGGATTTTCCCGCGCCGTTTTTTCCAGTCAGGAAATTAACATCACCCACCTCGATGATCTCTTTGCTGAAATACAGCCAATTAATTAGCAGGATCTTCTTCAGTTTCTTCATCGGTATCGCCCTCCTTTCGCAGTACAGACACAACATCATTCAGCTTTTCACTGGAGACCACAGCCAACACAGTCGGCAATATTGCAAATTTACAACTGCTCTGATTGAACTTTCCCTCAATCCGCTGAATAATCGAGTGATTTTCCAGCAATGTCAACGCACGCTTCACTTCGTCCATATTGGGCTTTGCTGGAAGGATTGCGTAATCCGTGACGACCTTTTCTAAAACATCACGCACGGCACAAACGGCATCCTGCTCCAGACCGAGTTGTTCCTGATTTTCTTCATAGATCATGCGTAGGGCAAGGAGAATGGCCGTTTCTTTTTTGTTCAGGTTGCAGCGGTTCGCTTCGTCCGTATTGATCACATAGAAATAGCCGTTTAAATCATCTTTCCGCAGATCCCAATCCAGCAGACTAAGATATTCTTGCACCGCTTCGTAATGCAGAGATAAAAACGTATAATCCGGGTTATTCACCCTTCCTTTGCCCGGTCGAAACAGTGTTCGCACAATATAAGTCCGGCTAAGAAGCTGGTTGCAAACGGACTTGAACTGTTCTAATTCCTTGGAGGTTGCACTACGAATGAAGTCAAAATCCATTTTTCTTCTCCTTCCGTCGAATCTGCATCTGGGGGATGGAATAGCCATTTTCATAAAACGAACCGCCCAGCTCTTTGATCTGATGGACTGCGGCAGAATCTCCGCTGGTCAGTACAGCCAGCAAACTCATAATGTAGGATTTATCATCCCCAATATTTAGATCTTTGGAATAGCAAACATCTGCATCCCCCAACCACCCCTGCACATAGGCGGCAATGGCCGCACGGCCATATTCGGAACGCAGCAGCTGTGCGGCCTGCGCGGCCGCATCTGCATCGGAAGCGTTTTCCTGAATAAGAACCGTGGCAGCTTTTGTCCGTTTTTCGGGGCGCTTTCGATACCACAAGCTTTTTTCAGAAAGGAATGACTGCTCATAAAGCTGAAATACCGGTTGTATCCGGTCTACTAAATCACCGGCGCGTCGATTGCGCGACAATGCCGTGAGCAGTACATTCAAGTTTCCCCGAACATTTTGATCGCGATTTGTCAGGTTTTCTACCTTTTGCGTTGCTGCTCTCGTATAGCGGCGAACCTGCGCATCTATTTCATCGAGATAGTCATGCTCTATATTGTCATATCGCTCGTCGATCCAGAAAATCTTTCGCAGCAGATCGGAACGGCAGTTTTCCACTGTATCTCCTCGTTTATCCTGCAAAGCTGCGTTCGCCATGGCAAGCAACAGAGCATCATCCTCAGCCCATCTTCTCAAAACAGATTGAATTGGAACGCGATACTTTGGGACGGAGTCCTTAATTTTCAACGGTCGTATGTATGCCTCAACTACTTTCTGTCCAAACTCGTTGAAGTGAGAGGCCAATACCTGATTGACGTCCTGCATATCTATCTGCATCTGAAAATAATGCTTCACATTGTGATAGACCATTTGCAACAAATTTATGAGAGCACTGGTGTTATCATAGGCACTGTAAATTGCGGCCATCTTATCGTAAACGCTTTCGCTCTCATTGGCGACCTTCAGAGCAGAGTAGGTTCCAAACACATAGGAAAATCCGCGAGCAGGACGATCATCCCGGAGCTGGTGAAACAGCTCCAGCAGCCGGCCGCTGTAACTTGGGACGGTAATATACTCCTCAAAATCGTCACCTCGCTCTTTTTCAAACCAGCCTTTGCCGCAGAGTTTACGAATCAAAAAGCGTGCACGGCCGGAGATATCCCGCAACTCCTCCTCGTCGATATCTTCCCCTTCAAATGTGGCATCCGCCAGTTGCTGCTCCATTCTGCTGCGGAGCATAGAATACAACATATCCTCGCGTATTTTCAGGTTTTCACGGTATGCGGTGTACAGCACATCCAGTGCATCTGCGTATAACGCGCGGTTGGGCGAGGCCAAAGGTGAAAAAAGTTCACCAGGAACTACTTCAAAAAGCTTCATGAAACTTCCTCTTATAGGAGACGACAATTATGATTGGACGATTAATTTGGAATCAGGATAGGCCGGATATCATATTCGATACGGGGACACTATATGGTGGGCTTCACTGTGGAGACTGCTTTGCATGTTGGCTGGATGGGCGCTGGCTCGATGTTCGCCTGGAATATATGAATGATTGGGTTCTGATCCACAACGGTCTTTTTGTTCCAGTTCGCTATGGCGTTTCTGTGCGAATTTAATCAGCCAACAACCAACTTATTCGTTTTCTTCAAAAACTTCGCCGGGATCGGGCGGTCCAACTGCCAGGTGATATTCATCGGCCTGCTGCCCGTGTGCTTCACGTAATTCGCCGTGCCCAGATAGGTGTACGCCTCCGCGCCGCCGGTCATACGGTCCGCCTTAAACTCACGCACAAACAGCAGCACCTTGCTGCCGCGTTCCTTGTGGTGGATATAGCGCTGACCGGTGGACGAATTCTCCGCCGTGGTGCTCTGGCTCTGCCAATGGAACAAGCTCTCATTGATGGAATAATCCTTGCGGTGGTGGTTGGCGAATATACGGAATGTGACGGTGGTGATCCGGCAGTGATCCTTGAGCAGAATGAACAGGGATATCAGGTACTGGAGAGTTTTGCGTATGTCCGTACTCCGGTGTATGTGAGCGATGCGATGACTGACGGATGGCATGATCTTATTTTTCCGGCATACGGCGGGGAAGAGGGAACTGGATTTCGGGTTTTCCATTATCAGGATGGCATAGGTTATCAGAATGAGAACATGGAATTTATGGAAGACATGGACGAAAATTTTTGCGGAAAAAAGATGATCGCAGACAATTTTATTGATGATATGGATAAGGGAAATTATCTGCCCTTACGTGAAACACCTTTATCGGGAAATTAAATCAGAAAAATAAGCTTTATATTATCCCCTTTTAATGATATAATGGAATACAAATCGTTACTATTTTGCAGGATTTTTAAAGGGTGTGAATATGAAGAAAACGAATATAAAATTAAAAGGAAAGCTTCGCAGATATTTGAACTGGCCTTTGTATCTCACCATTGTATTGATTTTGATGGATGTTGCAATGTATGCACAGGACATACAGATGGGAGCAGAGTTTTCAGGATTTATCGTTTTATACGTTATCATTGTACTGATATCAAACAGGCGGAACAGACCACTTCTGATCAATGAGCTGGTGAATTTTGCCACACAGTACGGAACTGTACAGAAACAGCTTTTGAATGATTTTGAGATTCCGTATGCATTGCTGGATTATAATTCGAGATTTCTGTGGATGAATGAAAAATTTACAGAGATCACAGGCAAGGACAAAAATTACCATAAGTCAGTGACCACAGTATTTCCGAGCCTGACCAAGGATATCCTGCAGAAGTCCGAAGCGGTAGGATCCATAAATGTAATGCTGGATGACCGCAATTACCGTATTTCCATGAAGCGCATTTATTTTGATTCCGTGACAAGGGACAGTGCTATCGTGGCGATCAACGACACGGATGAGTATCTGACTGCCATATATCTGTTTGATGAGACAGAACTGAATCGTTATATCAGAGAGAACGAGGAGCAGAAGCTTGTTGCAGGACTGATCTATATTGACAACTATGAGGAAGCGTTAGACAGTATCGAAGATGTAAAACGTTCTCTTTTGATCGCACTTGTAGACCGCAAGGTCAATAAATATTTTACAGAGATCGATGCCCTGGTGCGTAAGATCGAGAAAGATAAATATTTTGTTGTATTCAAATACAAGTATTTAGAGCAGCTCTCAGCAGATAAGTTTAAGCTGATCGAGGATGTCAAGAGCATCAAAGTCGGAAATGAGATGGCGATCACCTTAAGTATCGGAGTCGGTGCCGGAGGTGTCAGCTATACACAGAATTACGAGTACGCCCGCATGGGAATTGACCTTGCATTAGGACGTGGCGGCGATCAGGTCGTTGTAAAAGAAGGCGAGGAAGTCACTTATTATGGAGGCAAGGCAAAACAGGTATCTGAACCCTTTGCCTTGCGGGCTGCGGTGATATACTCCATTGGTTCAGCCTCCAGATAGATAGACTTGTCCCAA
>ENA-UEYF01001538-UEYF01001538.1-human-gut-metagenome-genome-assembly--contig:-NODE-1538-length-18257-cov-4.549340_pt1 | contig 18257 bp, 10 predicted proteins | sample MGYA00242902_ERZ507920 | MGnify/ENA primary metagenome ERZ507920 (study PRJEB26167, sample SAMN06115402) | human gut metagenome | host: Homo sapiens | place: China:Jiangxi | collected 2016-07-05...
CCTTGTTGGCAAGAGCTTTCGTCAAAGACCCGGAACTGCTGATTCTGGATGAACCGCTTCATGGATTGGATACCTATAATCGTCGCCGGGTAAAGAAAGTGATTGAGGCTTTCTGCCAACGCAAAGATAAGACGATGATTATGGTGACACATTATGAATCAGAACTTCCCGATACAATTACAAACCGTATTTTCTTGATGAGAAACCGATGAAAGAATAAAATCAGCATTTTTAGGTATTGGCAACTCCTTCTTCTTTGGTGAACTTTGTAGCGAAACAAACTGTTCTATATATAACTAAAGAAGAAAGGAGACCAATAAAAATGAAAAAAATAGTATTGCTTCGTCATGGAGAAAGTGCTTGGAATAAAGAAAACCGCTTTACGGGTTGGACAGATGTCGATCTGACTGAAAAAGGAATTGCCGAAGCTGAGAAAGCAGGCGAGACATTGAAGGAGTATGGCTTCAATTTCGATAAAGCCTATACCTCTTACTTGAAAAGAGCTGTCAAGACGCTGAATTGTGTACTTGATAAAATGGATCTCGACTGGATACCTGTTGAAAAGAACTGGCGTCTGAACGAAAAGCATTATGGCGATTTGCAAGGATTGAATAAAGCGGAAACTGCCGGGAAATATGGTGAAGAACAAGTGCTGATCTGGCGTCGTAGCTATGATATTGCCCCTAATCCGCTTTCGGAAAGTGACCTGCGGAATGCGCGTTTTGACTACCGTTATCATGAAGTTCCCGATGCCGAACTTCCCCGTACCGAATCACTGAAAGATACCATTGAACGTATTATGCCTTATTGGGAATCGGATATATTTCCCAACCTGAAAACAGCCCATACTTTATTGGTTGTGGCTCATGGTAACAGTCTGCGAGGTATCATCAAACATCTGAAACATATTTCTGATGAGGAAATTGTAAAACTGAATCTGCCTACTGCCGTTCCTTATGTATTCGAGTTTGACGAGAACCTGAATGTCTCCAATGATTATTTTCTTGGAAATGCGGAAGAAATCAAAAAAATGATGGAAGCGGTAGCCAATCAAGGAAAGAAGAAATAAAGTGTTGTATATTTAAAAAAGTAAAGTTATGAGTAAAGTAATTGATTTGTTGGGAGATAAAGCCGGATATTATCTGGATCACACTTGTAAGACTATTGATAAGTCTTTGATTTATGTGCCTTCTCCCGATACGATAGATAAAATATGGATTGATTCCGACCGTAATATAAAAGTGCTGAACAGCTTGCAAGCTATTCTCGGACATGGACGTTTGGCTAATTCCGGTTATGTATCCATTCTTCCTGTCGATCAGGATATTGAACATACTGCCGGAGCGTCTTTTGCTCCGAATCCTATCTACTTCGATCCGGAGAACATTGTGAAATTGGCTATTGAAGGTGGTTGTAATGCGGTCGCTTCTACATTCGGCATTCTGGGAGCGGTGGCACGCAAATATGCCCATAAAATTCCGTTTGTAGTTAAACTGAATCACAATGAATTGCTGACCTATCCTAATTCGTATGATCAGGTGATGTTCGGTACAGTGAAAGAAGCATGGAATATGGGAGCTACGGCTGTCGGTGCTACTATCTATTTCGGTTCGGAACAAAGTCGTCGCCAATTGGTGGAAATCGCTGAGGCTTTCGAGTATGCTCACGAATTGGGGATGGCCACTATCCTGTGGTGTTATCTGCGTAATAGTGATTTTAAGAAAGATGGTGTGGATTATCATGCTGCTGCTGACTTGACCGGACAGGCCGACCGTCTCGGAGTTACGATCAAGGCAGATATTGTCAAACAAAAACTTCCTGCGAATAATGGTGGTTTCAAAGCAATAGGTTTCGGTAAGACGGATGAACGTATGTACACCCAACTGGCTTCGGAACATCCGATTGATCTTTGTCGCTATCAGGTTGCCAATGGTTATATGGGGCGTGTCGGTTTAATCAATTCCGGTGGTGAGTCGCACGGAGCATCCGACTTACGTGATGCGGTTATTACAGCCGTAATCAATAAGCGTGCCGGAGGTATGGGGTTGATTAGCGGACGTAAAGCGTTCCAGAAATCGATGAATAAAGGTGTCGAATTATTGAATGCTATCCAGGATGTTTATCTTGATCCGGCAATTACTATTGCCTGATTACTGATTATAGGAAAGTGAATATTCCGGTGACTGTGTCAACAGTCGGTGAATATTCACTTTTTTCGTTTCTCTTTGTATTGTGTGGGAGTTTCCCCTGTATATTGTTTGAAAGCTGTACTGAAATAACGTGAAGTGGTGAAGCCGACTTTCTCAGCTATTTCTGTAAATGTCATATCCGTTCCGGTAATGTATGCTATTGCTTTCTCCATTCTGAACTTATTGATATAATCATTAGCCCCCATATCTGTCAGGGCTTTCAACTTATTGTAAAGTGAAGCCCGGCTCATACCGATTTCTTTGCAGATAAAGGCTATATCCAAACTGCTGTTGTCTAGATTTTCTTGAATGATCTTATTCAACTTGAGCAGGAAGGTCTCATCTGCTTGGCTGAACGTACTTTCTTCCGGTGCAGGGATTACTCCGGCATTTAGGTATCTTTTCTTGGTAGACTCACGGTTTTTCAATCGGTTACGAATGATTTCCATAAGCATTTCTATCTCAAAAGGCTTTGTCAGATAGGCGTCCGCTCCATTCTTGTAACCGCTTAATTGACTTTGCTGGTCGTCTCTTGCCGTCAGCAGAATAATAGGGATATGGCTGATTGTGATATCTTCCTTGATACTTTTGCAGAGTTCATATCCATTCATTCTAGGCATCATTACATCGCTGACAATTATGTCCGGAGTGTGGCTTCTGATAAGTTGAAGGGCTTCTACACCATCCGAAGCTATCACTACCCGTTTAAAGTATTCTCCCAACGATTTTTTCAGGAAATCTGTTAAATCCGGATTGTCGTCTACAACTAAAACTGTATATGGAGTTGTATCGAAGTCATCATTGCCGGGTGCTTGTTCATGGCTGTCGTCACTCATCAGTTCGTTTAGATAGGCTTTCGGTTGACAGATGATTTCTTCTGATTCTTGTCTTAACGGCAATTCAATGAAGAAAGTCGCACCTGCTTCCTGATTGTCGTATGCGCCGATGGAACCACCTTGCAATTCAACCAGAATCTTTGAATAAGACAGTCCGATTCCAGTTCCGTTTTGTTCTCCGGAGCCTTGATAGAAGCGTGTGAAAAGTTTTTGTGTATTGACTTGCTTCAAACCGCTTCCTTGGTCGGTGATAGAGATACGTATTCTGTCTTTTTCAGGAAGCAATTCTGATATAATAGTGATTTCCGTATTCTCCGGACTGTGTTTCAATGCATTGATAAGCAAGTTGCTCAAAATAATTTCGCATTTGTCTTTATCGAAACTTACCGTTTCTATTTGCGGATCCAGTTGGTATCGGATACGTACGTTTTTAGCTTCTCCTTCACTGATGAAATCCTGTGAGATGTGTTCTATCCATTGGTTGAGGAAGTGAGGCTTTATCTGTATTTTACTTTCACCCACTTCCATTTTTCGTACGTCAAGTACCATATTAATCAGATTCTTCATCCGCTGTGACTGCCTGTAAATCGCCTTTATGGGCAGATATTGCGGCTCTTCAGGAGAGAGTGATTTCAATATCCGGCTAAGTGGAGCGTGTATCAATGTCAACGGTGTGCGTAGTTCGTGGCTGATATTAATGAGGAAACGTACTTTTTCTTCGTATACCTGTTGCTCATGCTCTTTCATCGCCCATTTCAACTTTTCTTCTTTGCGTTTCAGAGCCCTTCTGAAAGTCTCGATAATAACGACAGTAATGAGAACCGCACAGCTAAGGATAAACCACCACGTGCGGTACCAGGGAGGAAGAATAGTCAATGCTAATACTTGTTGATTGGGAATCCAACTACCATCTTTTGCTGTACAGGACGCTGTGATTTTATAATTTCCCGGAGGAAGTGAACGTATCACCAGTTCAGGGTTGTATGATTCTATTTGTTGGTCGTTCAGTCCTTCTATTTGATATCGGTATACTTTTTGTCGGAAGATGTCTTTTTCTTTTGACATGATCCGAATGATTATATTGCTGTTCCAAGGAGCGGAAATACTCGTTGGATTATTGTTTAACTTATCGTTGACGGACTCACCATTGATGATGACATCCGATAGTTGAAGTTGGGGTATTTCGGTAGTGATTAAGGGTAGGGTACTATTGATGTGTAATAATCCTTTCACTCCGCCCATATAGATATTGCCTTGTGAACTTAACAAACAGGGTTTGGATAGGTACTCGTTTTGAATGACACCGTCCGATTCGCCGAAAAGCACAAATTTCTGTTCTTTGATTAGCCAGGCGAACAGCATATTATTGGTTCCTATCCATACTTTTCCTTGTTGGTCACACACAATCGATGTGACTTCCGAGAAAAGGGAGGTAGATATGGGAGTTTGTATTTTTTCATCGGGATTATAATGAAACAGCCCGTAATTATTTCCTATCCAGAAATGACCATGTTCATCTAATGAAACAGAATTGATAATAGTGTCCTTGTGGCATTGATACAGAACTTCCAATTGGTTGGTGCGGTTATCCAACCGATAAATGTGCTTTATGTCGTTCAGATAAGTATAATTCCCATAATTTGTTATGGGTAAGAAAGTGCCGATAATGTCCAGTCCTTCTTGTTCGGTTGCAATATTGAAAGTGTGCTTCTTCAAGTCATATTGATAGACATGGTCTCCAAGTAACAGAATGCTATGAGGGCTATTGGAAAATAAATTGACTGTCTTTCCCCGCTTTCCGAGACGCATGGAAGTTTCCGAATCTATAATCATGAATGGTGTTTTCTTACCTGTTGCCGGGTTGAATACGAATATTCCTTTTGAGAAAATGGAAACTAACAGATTGCCGGAAGTGAACGGGCAAATGGAAGCGATTTTGTCTTCCCAAGTGGATGGATAATGGGTGAATTTCTCTGTGATAGGATTAAAGAGATTAATACCTCCGCCGTCTGTGCCCACCCAGATGCGGTCGTTCGATTCCTGATAAAGACTGAGTACGGTATTATTACTTAATCCACGATTGCTGCCCGTCAGGACTTCCGTATAGGTTTTCATGGAAACTTCCCGGATATTGATCAATCCGTTGCGGATACTTCCAGCCCACATATTATTGTTCCGGTCATTGTAGAGACAAAAGATAGAGGTGGCGGGAAGTGAATAGTTATCACCTCCGGGAATGTGTTCCAGCAAGGATAAACGTCCTGTTTCCGGTTCAAGGATATTGATACCGCCTCCGTCTGTTCCTATCCATATTTTTCCTTCCCGTTCGGCAAGACTTAAAACGACGTTGTTGCTTAGGTCGGAATTGTGAGTAGTATAGGCTTTCACCAGTTCTCCGTTATGGGTGAAGCATTTTATTCCTTCATTGTAAGGGGCGATCCAGATTCTGTTTTGTGAATCGATCAGCATATTCATGATTTCCTTTCCGCAATCGAAAGGCGGAAGGCGATGCTTTCCCGTATTCAGATCCAGTAAAGCAAGACCTTGCCACCGGCTGCAACAAAGAACAGTATGTTCGTTCCATAGGCTTAGTAAGGAGATATTAAAATTACTCCCTTTATTCAACTTTTGCAGAAGGCGAAGAGAAGAATCCCGATAACTATAAAAATATACTTTGTCTTTAGAACCAAACAATACCCCGTCTTTGGTCAGGCAGGTTGAATAGGCGATAATAGGATTACCTTTTTCATCCGTAGGTAAGAAGAAGTCATCACTTTGACGTTGATAGCGGGCTATTCCTTTGTCGGTCAGAATCCAAATATTGCTCATTTCATCTTCTGCAATCTGATGGATTAAGTTATTGGGAATCGAATGAGGATTGTTTGGGGAATGGACGTATTTCTTTAGCTCATGTCCGTCATATCGGCTTACTCCAGCCTTCGTTCCTATCCATACAAATCCCTGTTTGTCTGTCAGGATACATCTCACGGCTGAAGTCAACCCATCTTTTAAAGAGAGCTGTTTATAGTAATAATGGCTAGCTTTTAGGGGCGTGACACCGATAAACTGCATAATAGCTGTCAAACATAGTAGGATAAAGATTTTTATTCTCATGAGATTAGGTCAGTTAAACGAAAGCAAAGGTAGTATTATTTGTTTATAATTCCTATCTTTGCTCGAAAATATGTAACTATGATTACCGAAGAACTACAGAAACTTTATCAGTCATATACGGGAGTTCCCGCTGAGAATATAACAGAATTACCTTCCTCCGGTTCAAATCGCCGTTATTTCCGGCTGACAGGAACACAAACACTGATTGGAGTATATGGAACTTCTGTTGATGAGAATGAAGCTTTCTTTTATATGGCGGAACATTTTCGCAAAAATGGGCTTCCTGTTCCCGAAGTACACATTGTGTCGGAAGATAAAATGTATTATCTGCAAGAGGATTTAGGAGATACTTTACTTTTTCACGTCATTGAGAAAGGACGTGCTACCAGTGTATTTTCCGAAGAAGAGAAAGAGTTGCTTCGTAAAACGATCCGTCTGTTGCCTGCCATTCAGTTTGCCGGAGCTGATGGATTTGATTTTTCCCGTTGCTATCCCCAGTCGGAATTCAATCAGCGTTCCATAATTTGGGATTTGAATTATTTCAAATATTGTTTCCTTAAAGCTACCGGAATGGAGTTTCAGGAAGATAAGCTGGAGGATGATTTCCAGAAAATGAGTGATGTTTTGCTCCGTAGTTCTTCCGCTACTTTTATGTATCGTGATTTTCAGAGTCGCAATGTGATGATAAAGGATGGAGACCCTTGGCTTATTGACTTTCAAGGAGGACGAAAAGGGCCGTTTTATTATGATATTGCTTCTTTCTTGTGGCAAGCCAAAGCAAAATATCCAGATAGCCTTCGGAAAGAATTGTTACAGGAATATATAGAGGCTCTTCGCAAATATCAACCAATCGATGAGTCTTATTTTTATAGTCAGCTCCGTCATTTTGTACTTTTCCGTACTTTGCAGGTGTTAGGGGCATACGGTTTTCGCGGCTATTTCGAGAAAAAGCCCCATTTTATCCAGAGTGTTCCATACGCTATCGCAAATTTGCGCGAGTTGCTTAAAGAGGAATATCCGGAATACCCGTATCTTTGCAAAATGTTGCGTGAATTGACCGGACTGAAACAGTTTACAGATGATTTGGAGAAGCGTCAACTAACGGTCAAGGTAATGAGCTTTGCCTATAAAAAAGGTATTCCTGATGACCCGACAGGTAATGGTGGAGGTTTTGTATTCGATTGTCGTGCAGTAAATAATCCAGGAAAATACGAACGTTATAAGTCTTTTACCGGATTGGATGAGCCTGTGATAACTTTCTTGGAAGAAGATGGTGAGATTCTTCGTTTTCTTGACCATGTTTACGCTTTGGTGGATGCTTCCGTCAAACGTTATATGGAACGCGGATTCAGTAATTTGTCGGTTTGCTTCGGTTGTACCGGAGGACAGCACCGCTCCGTTTATTCAGCGCAGCATTTGGCGGAACGTCTGAATAGAGAGTTTGGGGTTAAAGTGGAATTAGTACATCGCGAACAGAATATAAAACATACATTTGAAGCAACTATATAGAAGATCGTTATGAAAGCAATGATATTTGCGGCCGGTTTGGGAAGTCGGTTGAAACCGCTGACGGATACTATGCCTAAAGCTCTTGTTCCCGTAGCCGGGCGTCCTATGCTGGAGCACGTTATCTTGAAGCTGAAAGCATTCGGCTTTACTGAAATAGTACTTAATATTCATCATTTTGGCGAGCAAATACTTGAATTCCTGAAAGTGAATGACAATTTTGGACTTACTATCCATATTTCCGATGAACGTGATGTGCTACTTGATACAGGGGGAGGAATCCGGAAAGCCAGTTCTTTTTTTGAGAATTCCGATGAGCCTTTTCTTGTACACAATGTAGACATTCTTTCGAATGTGGACTTGAAAGAACTTTATGATTATCATTTGCAGACTGATGGTTTGGCTACTTTATTGGTAAGCCAACGTAAAACTTCACGTTATCTGCTTCTCGATGCGGAGAAGAGACTTTGCGGATGGATAAACAAGGATACAGGTCAAGTGAAACCCGAAGGTTTTCAATATGAACAATTATTGTTCCAAGAATATGCGTTCAGTGGCATTCATGTACTTTCACCTGCTATATTCCAATTAATGGAAGTTCCCCTGTGGGAAGGAAAGTTCTCTATCATGGATTTTTATCTCTTCACCTGTCGACAAACGAACTTCTTTGGTTATCCGGTGGAAAATTTGCAACTTATTGATATTGGTAAACCGGAAACACTTGCTAAGGCAGAGGAGTTTATAAGGTCTTTCGGCAAATAATATTGTTCGCTGGGGCGAATAACATGAGCTTGACTAATTTAGTTTTTGTATTTGTTTGGGATTCCAACATATTTCCTTTACCTTTGTTATAATGAAAACAGAAATAGAAAAAGGAGGCGAACAAATGGCAAGTAATTATATTCGTTTCGATTGGGCGATGAAACGCTTATTGCGTAATAAAGCTAATTTTGCCGTACTGGAAGGTTTTTTGACTACCCTTTTAGGGGAATCAATCCTTATTCAGAGATTATTGGAGAGTGAAAGTAATCAAGAAGATGAGTACGATAAATATAATCGTGTGGATTTGCTTGCCGAAAACTCTAAAGGTGAGCTTATTTTAATAGAAGTTCAAAACAATAATGAATATGCTTATTTCCAGCGTATGTTATTTGGAACATCTAAGTTGGTTACCGAATACATAAATCGTGGAGAAGGTTACGACAAAGTTCGTAAAGTGTATAGCGTTAATATCGTCTATTTCTCTTTAGGTAGCGGTAAAGATGTTGTATATCATGGTAAAACGGAATTTCGCGGAATTCATCAAGGGGATGTTTTAGAACTGACTCCATTCCAAAAACAAACTTTCAAAGTGGATACTGTCAGCCAACTTTATCCGGAATATTATATATTGAAAGTGAATGATTTCAATCAAGTAGCAAGAAGTCCGCTTGAAGAATGGATTTACTATCTGAATACAGGAGATATTCCCGATAACGCTACTGCACCGGGGTTGAACGAGGCACGCCAGCGATTGAAATTGGATCGGATGACAAAGGAAGAACTCAATGCTTATTATAGACATTTGGATAATATTGTTATTTTGAGAGATAATATATTCACGGAACGTGCGGAAGGACGTGCCGAAGGGGAAAGAAATAAGCAAATTGAGATTGCGCGTAATTTAAAGAAGGCAGGGGTTTCAATAGATGTTATTTCACAATCTTCGGGATTGACAGTAGATGAAATAGAGAAGTTATAAAAGTATTACTTTAAGTAGAAATAAAAAAAGAAAAGGCGGGAATGCTCAAAAAGGGTATTTTCGCCTTTCCTATTTTGTTTTATATACGTATCCAAAAATGTCTAAACAACTCGTATTATCCGATGAAATGGACGATTTTAGACAAAATTTGAAGAATCGTAGCTAAAATAGAACACATATAATCTTGAATCTTCTATACATTTGTAGCAGAGAATGACGATAGAAAGTCATTGCTATTATTAAAAGGTAATCTTAATTATTAAACTTATGAGAAGCAAATTCCTATTTTTTTGTCTCTTCCTCTTTGGAATGTTGGCAGCTTGTAAAGACACAAAATGGGTGGATGTTCCAGCTGGCACTCCTCCTGAAGGTTCAGTTGTTGGAAAACCGGGTGATGACGAAGAACCAGATGAACCGGATCCAACAGAAAAATCATTTATTAATTGTTCTTATATACGTGGTGATTTTTTTGAGATAAATCGAATCTCAGGAGCAAGTATGGGTGCTTGTAATGATTTGATTTATCTGACAGCTCGTCCTTATGCTGACGGTGACTTGACATTTGATCTGCCGGTGAATGACGCAGAACTTACAGGAGTATCATATATGCCTTCTTATGAAGGTCGTAATGGAGTGGTGAAATTTGATGGTGCCGGAAAAATGAACGGTGGAGATGGTTTACTTCATTCCCCGGATGGGGCATACAAGAAGTTTACATTTGGTACTTATCTATATATAACTGAATGGGTAGATGGTGCTTATTTATTTAATAAGGTAAACAATAACTCTACCATTATATCTTTCCAACTTGGTGCAACTGAAGGAAATTTAAGATTTACTATTGGAAATTCTACGACAACTGTTGTCAATGACAATTTAAAGCCGGGTGCTTGGCATTATGTAGCGATAACTTATAGTGGAGGAAAGGCTAAATTATATGTAGACACTAATAATACCCCTACAGAATTTACGGGTTCTCTGCCTGCTGAAATTCCTAATACTCGTGCAGATTTCTTTCTTGGAGAAAAATTCAAAGGATATTTGGATGAGACATTCGTTAGCAGTTTGGAAGTAGGTACGTTGGGTAGAAATCCTATCTCTTTTGATACTAATATTTGGAATAATACAAAAACACTTGCTTATTGGAAATATGATGATTCTGCACAGCTCGGAAAAGATTCTCATACTTGGGCTATTCGTTTAGAACAAATACGTGCTGCATTAAATGGACAAGTAGGAGACCGAAAACTACGTTTGGGTATCGCTGGTGGTGAATGGTTGAAGATGGTTGGTAATGAAACTGCGCGCACTAACTTTGCTAATAATGTTAAGAATGTTTTGGATAAGTATAATATGGATGGGGTCGATCTTGACTTTGAATGGGCTTATTATGCTAGTGACTTAACTAATTACAGCAAAGCCATAGTAAAACTGCGCAACGTATTAGGAAAAAATGTATTTTTTACGGTTTCCTTGCATCCGGTTTCTTATAAGATAACTCCTGAAGCAATTGCTGCAGTTGATTTTATCTCTTTCCAATGTTATGGACCTCAGGCGGCTCTTTTTTCTTTCGAACGTTTCAAATCAGACGGTCAAACTGCTGTTGAATATGGAATTCCTCAAAATAAATTGGTGATGGGAGTACCTTTTTATGGAACTACCGGAACAGCGGGTGAACAAGTTGCTTATTATGATCTGATAAATAAAGGTAATCTTACTAACACTTCTGTGGATGAATGGATGTATAATGGAAAGAACTATACACTCAATAGTCAGACTACAATTCGCCAAAAAACACAGTATGTGTGTGAGAATGGTTTCGGTGGAATAATGAGCTGGGATTTGGCTACGGACGTAGATGTGACAGATGATAAGTCTTTGTTGAAAGTGGTGAAAGAAGAGTTTGATTACTATGCTAATCCTGCCGTAGAATAACAGTATAATCTTAATTAGTAAATATAATATTATGGAAAAAAAGAAGTTCGTGAAAAAACAGGGACGGGTTGTTCTTTTTCTGATGCTCCTGTTATTGTTTCCTCTTGGTGCATTAGCACAACAAAAAATGATAAAAGGACAGGTCGTGGATGATAGTGGTGAGGCGATTATTGGTGCAACGGTCATGGTAAAAGGCAACACTGGAGGAACGATTACTGATATTGACGGTAATTTTTCAATTCAGGGAAAAGTTGGAAGTATACTTTCTATTACATACGTTGGATACGCTCCGATGCAAGTAAAGGTTACTAAGTTGGAAGGAAATAAATATGTGATGAAAGAAGATGCCAAAGTATTGGATGAAGTGGTAGTTGTGGGTATGGATACACAAAAAAGAAATACGATTACAGCAGCTGTTGCTACGTTGAAAGATGATGCCATTGTCAATCGTCCTGTTACAGATGTCACAAGTGCCTTGCAGGGTAATATTGCAGGCTTAAATTTTGCTACGGACGCAGTGGGAGGTGGTGTCGGTGGTGAAACCGGTGCAGATATTAAATTTAGTATTCGTGGTATTGGTTCTATCAATGGTGGAGAACCATATGTATTGGTAGATGGAGTAGAGCAGAGTATGCAGAATGTGAATCCTGCCGATATTGCTAGTATCAGTGTTTTGAAAGATGCTTCCGCCTCTGCTGTATATGGTGCACGTGCAGCTTATGGAGTAGTATTGGTTACCACAAAAAGTGGTAAAAAGGAGAGGGCTAGTGTCACCTATCGTGGAACAGTTGGTTTCAGTTCACCTATTAATATGCCAAAGATGATGAACTCGTTGGAATACGCTATGTATAATAATCAGCAATATGATAATGGTGGAGCGTCTTCCGGTTTACAGAGAATTCCGGATAAAACTATTGAGAAGATTAAAGGTTTTATGCAGAATCCTTATTCTGCAGAATTTCCGGGTATTGAAGCTAATACTTCCGGTGACGATTGGGCAGGAGCCTATTATAATCAGTATGGCAATACTGATTGGTTTGATTATTATTTTAAAGATAAGTCTATCCGTCATTCTCATAACTTAAGTGTACAGGGTGGTTCTGACAAGGTAAACTACTATATTGGTATGGGATATACTTATCAAGAGGGTTTGCTGGATCAAGTGCAGGATGATTTGAGTAAGTACAATTTGAATACCAAATTACAGATGAAGACCAATAATTGGTTACGATTTAATTTGAATAATAATATTACTTTGCAGATGATTAAACGTCCGATGGCGAATCAGATGATTCTATATAATAAGATTGGTAGCCATCGTCCTACTCAGGTTACTCAGTTGCCTGTTGATTCAGAATACAATTTGCCGAGTTGGAATGAAATGTTATATTTGAAAAATTCTCATTATCAGAGGAACCGTATTTCAGATGCTTTGTCACTTTCTGCAACAGTAACTCCATTGGAGGGATGGGATATCACCGGAGAAATGAAAATCCGTTTTGATATAGAAAATAACGATCTGATAATGGAAAATAACCAGAAGTATGAAACTCCTGTGGGTACTTTTAAACCGGGTGATGCTACTAATCAAAGACAAGGATTTACTTATCCTGGTATTAGCTGGAAGAATATGTATTTCGGATCTTATACTCGTGGGAGTATGTTCAATTATTACTTATCACCTAATGTCTCGAGTTCATATACTCATCAATGGGGAGATCACTTCTTCAAGGCAATGGCAGGATACCAAATGGAATTAAAAGAAGATTCACAGGAATATATGTACAAAGATGGTATGCTGAGTAATGATATTTACTCATTTGACAACGCTAGTGGAAATGTAATAGCAGGTGAAGCCCGTTCACATTGGTCTACTATGGGATTTTATGCCCGTTTGAATTGGAACTACAATAATATTTATTTTTTGGAGTTCAGTGGACGTTATGACGGTTCTTCCCGTTTTGCTGCGGGGCATCGTTGGGGATTCTTCCCATCATTCTCTGCCGGTTATGATATTGCTCGCACGCCTTATTTCCAAAAAATGGCACTGCCTGTATCTCAGTTGAAGGTACGTGTTTCTTATGGTCGTTTAGGAAACCAAAATGGAGCGGGCTTATATGATTATATCGCTCAGATGCCCTTAGATGCACAGGGGACTAATGCTTGGTTATTACCGGGCATCTCTTCTTCCACAGCTTCCAAAGGTACGATTGCACAAACTCCGAAAATGATTAGTCCTTATATTACTTGGGAGAAAGTGGATAATGCTAACTTAGGTTTTGATTTGATGTTGTTTAAGAACCGTTTGTCAATTACTGCTGATTTATATCAACGTACGACACGTGACATGATTGGTCCGGCAGAATCAATACCAAGTATCAGTGGTATCGCTTCGGAAGATCGTGCAAAAGTGAATAATGCAACTTTGCGTAATCGCGGATGGGAACTTTCTGTCAGTTGGAATGATAAATTGAAATGTGGTTTCAGTTATGGAGTTGGTTTCAATGTTTTTAACTATAAGGCTGTAGTGACTAAATACAATAATCCGGAAGGTATTATTTATAATAACCATACAGGATTGGCTGCTAATAAAGGTTATTATGAAGGTATGGATCTCGGTGAAATTTGGGGATATCGTGCTGATGATCTCTTTTTGTCGAATCGTGAAATTGATGATTATCTGAGAAAAGTTGATCTGACGGCGTTCAAATCAAACGATCTTTGGCGTCGTGGTGACTTGAAATATATAGATACTAATGGTGACGGTAGAGTGGATGGTGGTAAAGGTACTTTGTCAGACCACGGAGATCTGCAGGTTATTGGAAATACTACTCCTAAATATTCTTTCGGTATTAATCTAAATCTTGGCTATAAAGGATTTGAAGTCTCAACTCTGTTGCCACGAGCTGCAAAGAGAGATTTTCCGATTTCCGGAAGTAACTATATGTTTGGTGGAAACAACTACAATTTCAAGGAACATCTCGATTATTTCAGCACAGAGAATCCGAATGGATACTTGCCGCGTCTGACCGGCTGGAAGGATGACAAAGACTTTTTGGTAAATACCGGATATAACACCACACGTTATCTGTTGAACGCCGCTTACATGCGTATGAAGAATCTGACGTTTGCCTATACATTTAATAAAAAACAGTTGAAACATATTGGTATCAGCAATCTAAAAGTGTATGTAACTTGCGACAACTTGTTTACTATAACAAAGTTGCCGAAACAGTTTGATCCTGAAACACTGAACCAGGTAAATATGTCGGCGGGTGGTGATGCTAAGAATACGGCTCCGGGTTTAACTTCTCCGATGAAGCAAAATGGTAATGGTATGGTATATCCGATGAACCGTAACTTCGTGTTCGGACTTGATTTTACATTTTAATTAGATAATGATGATGAAAAAATTATATATATTATTAGCGGTAGGGGCAAGTGTTATGATGTCGGCGTGTTCCGATTTTCTAGATAGAGACCCCATGACAACCCCCAATAGTGAAACATTCTTGTCCAATGCAAGTGCAGTGAACAATTATATTAATGGTTTGTATATAGCACTTCCTTCTTTTGGTACTTATGATATGGGAGTCCGTGGAGAAGAAAAGAATAGTGACAATATCGTGGCGGAGGTTTATGATAAACGTCTTAATGGAGAGCTGTTGGAGACAGGAGGAGGTACTGCCGAATGGCAGAACGGATACCAGAATCTACGTAATGTAAATTATTTTTTTGAATATTATAAAGTTCCAGAAGCAGAGGAAACAAAGGATGTGCTGTCACTGAAAGGGGAAGCTTATTTTTTCCGTGCTTATTGGCATTTTTACTTACTAACTAGATTTGGTAGTATTCCTGTAATGGATAAATTTTGGGATGGAAACGCTACAGTTGCAGGTTTGCAAATTCCCCCACGCGATCGTTCGGCAGTGGCACAGTTTATTATTGATGATTTGAAGACGGCTAAGAATTTGCTTTATTCACGTAGTCAGTATAAAGGCTTGAGGATTTGCAAAGAAGCTGCTATCATCATGGCCATGAGAGTGGCGCTTTATGAGGGTACATGGGAAAAGTATCATAAGGGAACAGATTTTGCAGCCGCAGAGGATAAATCTACAGATCTTTTGGGACAAGTGTTGACACTAGGTGATGAATTATTTACTATGGGACTTTCTTTAAATACAAAGGATAATGATAAGAAATTTGTATCTAAAGAAGATGCTTATGCACACTTGTTTAATTCGAAAGATTTGTCGGATATGACAGAGGTCGTTTTTTGGAAAAAGTATTCGATAGCAGATGGAGTGACTCATAATTTGAGTAGTAACTTAGGTGCTGGTTATGTGGACAACAGTGGAGCGGCTGGTTTAGCTCAATCATTGATTGATAATTATCTGAATGCTGACGGAAGCTTTATTGATCCTAACGATGGAATTTATAAGGATTTCAACCTTACATTTAAAGAACGTGATGCTCGTTTGTTAGCGACAGTTATGCATTCAGACTGTAAATTTAAGTCTACATCTCCTGAGTCTAAGTCAAAAGCTATGTTTGTGGATGAATATTCGGATGAAAATAAACAGAAAGTTCGTCCTCCTTATCTAACAGAAAGTGGTCCGGCACGTAATGCAACTGGTTATCATATTCGTATGAGTATTGATACAACTTATGTCAGTGGTCAGGGTGAGACCTCACTTCCGATAATTCGTTATGCAGAAGCTTTGTTAGCTTATGCGGAAGCTGCAGAAGAATTAGATAAATGTGATCCTGATGTATTGGAAAAGACATTGAAGCCTTTGCGTGAACGTGCGGGAGTGACCTATACTGCTCCTGCTGAAATTGATCCTAATTTTACCGATTTTGGTTATCCAATCTCTGCCAAATTGCAGGAAATTCGTAGGGAAAGACGGTCGGAACTAGCTTTACAAGGATTCCGTTTGGATGACTTGATGCGTTGGAGAGCTCACAAATTGATTCAGGGAAAACGTGGAACAGGGGCATATTTTGGAGCAGATGGTGTGTTATACAAAGCATTTGATCCTAAAACAGCTGTAGATTTGAAGACTATTTTAACTACGGATGGTTGGCTTGATCCACAGAAAGAGGTTCTTCCACGAGGCTACCAGTTTGATTCTAGCCGTGACTATCTGCTGCCAATTCCTCCGAGTGAATTGTCACTGAATCACGAACTGGAACAAAATCCGGGATGGCAGAGGAAATAAGAGAATAGAACAATATTTATTGATGATTAGATAGATAAAGATATGAAGAACATATTATATAGAATGCTTCCAATATGCTTGTTTACTATAAGTTTGACAGGTTGTGAAGATGAAACAAAATATCGTCCTTTGCCGGAAGCGGTGCCGTTGACTATGAGCATTAACGAAAAGGCATTTGTGATGGGAGAAAATCTGAAAGTAAACATCAATGTGGATGCTGATGCAGATGGGAATGAGATGGTAGCTAACGAGGACTTTGATATTTACTTTACGGCTAAAGCTGGTACTGAAGATGTATCGGATGTATTTGAACCATTTAGCGGTATTGTTACGTTTCCAAAAGGAGAAAAACAAATTCAGGTGGATTTTCTAGTGAAGAAATCCGGATTGACGGGGAGTACTGCGATGGAGTTTGTTGCTTTCGCGCGTGGTTATAAAATGGCAAATTCGAGTCAAGCAATTAAAGTATCCGATTATTATCGGATAACCATGTCTTTGGAAAATAATGTAGATAATGTAGTAACGGAAGGAGATAAATTTGTTTTAGTGGCAAAAATAGACAAGGCAAAGGCAATACCTATTGATGTGACTATTACTCCTAAAGAGGGCGAGGAAGGGCGATATGAAAATTTGCCTTCGTCAATAACTATTCCTGCGGGAAGAACTAGTGTGAAGAGTGCAGCTATCACAATTAAAGCGGATGGAGAAAAAACGGGTGATTTGAATTTAATTTTAAATTTTGAAAGCTCTTCTTCTGTAAATCCAATGATTTCCCCGACATTAAGTATTGTGATGACTGATCTTGAATCGTTAGCTGATCCTGATTTGTATGATATGACAAAAGTCTATTTATTGCCGGAGAGTCCATTTGCATCTTCTCAAAATAGAGATCTAGTTCATTCATGGTTTACTGGAAGAGTTACTGATATAGAAGAAAATTCTGTCCATTCTAATGAGGTATTGGCTGCTGAAGGGTGGAGATTTCATTATGCTGTCGAATTTCATAAAATAGAGCCAGCTAATTATTGGGATGCTACTTCTAATATGCTAAAATGTTTTGCTAGTTCCAACGAAGCAGCTGTTCAGAAAGTAGCAACAGTGAACAATAAAGAATGCTCTAATTTAAATAATAATGGAGAGTTGGTAATGTGGGCTGATGCTGTGCATGGGGGCAGTAAAGCGTATGGATTTAGTGCTATGCAATGTTGTAAGGTTAATGGTGGACAGGGATCCCCTTTCTTAGGTAACTTTACCAGAATTTACCCGGGTATGAGAATTGAATTCAAAGTTCGCCTGCGAGGTGTACGAACAGGCTTTGTTCCTACTATAGAAATTAAAAATCCGGATGTAATGTCTAATGGAGCAATTAAGGCGATAAAAATTCTTCAGAATAAAGCAGGTTCTTTTATTACACAATCTGTGACAGGCGATAAAGTTGCCGATGCTGTATCAAAGGTTACTGCCATACCTCAAGCGAATGAATATAATATTTATTGGGTGGAATTGGTTGATGATGAACATATTCAACTTGGTATTAACGGGGTTGCTACAATGACTGTGAGTAAGAATGATTTAGGAAGTTGGCCTTTTGAGAAGGCTGCCATGCCTTCTAATAAGCTTGGATGTAGAGGGCTTTTTCTTGTAATGCGAATGAGCCCATCAGATGATCTTGAGGCTGGAAATATGGACCCGGGATGCGACTCAGACATGAAAT
>ENA-UEYF01001551-UEYF01001551.1-human-gut-metagenome-genome-assembly--contig:-NODE-1551-length-18117-cov-30.404767_pt1 | contig 18117 bp, 10 predicted proteins | sample MGYA00242902_ERZ507920 | MGnify/ENA primary metagenome ERZ507920 (study PRJEB26167, sample SAMN06115402) | human gut metagenome | host: Homo sapiens | place: China:Jiangxi | collected 2016-07-05...
TACAAAAAAGCCAGCTAATTCGCAACACTTTGTGTATGAATTAGTTGGCTAATTTTATTTTATTTACTGAATGTCCCAAAGTAAACCAAAAATGAACAGCCATAAGGTATGAATTTGTTTCTGACTAGGGTATAGTTTGTTTATATCACTTCTTTATAACTTTTTATACCCTTTTACCGTAAACAACTAATAATCACGCAAGAGAATAAGTTTCAAAAGTTCTCTGAATCTTTCATCTTACATTCCATTCATATATTCCAGAAGAATTCTTATCCGGCAATACAACCTCGAGTTTTACAGCATCTGTTGTTACGGGTTCAAAAGAAACCGTATTGGCTACCCCCTTATATTTAGTGTACGCATTTTGATTAGTTACAGGACACCATTTCCCATCATCATTTTTATAATATATTTTCCATGATTCAGGAACACGGCAACTTCCCCAAGGAGCATCATCGAACCAATACACCGTTGACGTGGAGACCTGTACTTTTTCAGGAAATTCATAAGAAATCCATTCGGTAGTACCTACCTTAGGGGCCCAGTGATAGTAAGGGATTGTTCGATCATTTTCATTTTTAGGAACGACTCCATCTGCTATAAACGATAATGTTTGTATTTTATGTGATGCATCAATCTTACTCTCCGATACTAACGTTGGAACGGCCTTTGGAGAAACTGCCTTCAGATTGTACGGCAACCATACTGCCATTTCACCAGCTCCCCGGTGTGCCCATGCATAATAAGGTATTAATGTCAATGTATGATCCGTAACCAACAATCGTCCTGATTTATCGTATTCCAACGATTGTGCCTGCGTTTGAATTTGATTAATGCCATAAAGCAAATCTTTTTTCTTAATGACCTGAAACTTTGCGGCAGGATTTAACAATACATTCAATACATTAAAATCATTATCGGGCCACTCTGCACAATAAACAATCGGTCCTCGCTCTATAGCCATACGTCCGCAATCGGCTATTACATTTTCATTTGCCCGAACCATACGTACATTCATATCAAAATTTATGTCTACACAGTCCCCCCTTTTCCATTTACGTTGAATAGAAAAATAACCATTCTGTAAATCAGCATACACTTTCTGTCCATTTACTTTTATAGAATACGAAGCACTGTCTTCATTGGCATATGCATAAAGATCACTGGGAACAACCTCATTGCGCACCCAACCCGGAATACGAATTTTCAAAGTAAAAGCCCCAACAGAATTTTGTGTTATTTTCAGCTTGACATTACCATTCCACGGATAAGAAGTCGTTTGTGATAAAGAAACTTTTTTTCCTGCAATTTCCAGCACCGCATTATTCGACATAAATAAGTTAACATATATATTTTTATCCTTTACGGCATACACATATCCAGGAACAGAAGGAATAAAACGACAAATATTCGAAGGACAACATGCACATCCGAACCACGGTTGACGCTGATGTTGCCCCATTGACTCCAACGGATTAGGATAGAAAAAATTTCCTCCATCAAGAGATACTCCAGAAATCAGTCCATTATACAATGTTCGTTCCAGCACATCATAATATTTCGCATCACCATGTAAAAGGAACAAACGATAATTTACATACACATTTCCAATTGCGGCACAAGTTTCACAATAAGCCGCCATATTAGGCAATTCATAATTATCTCCAAAAGCTTCTCCGTCACTGGTTGCACCAATACCTCCGGTAATATACAATTTCTTTGAAACAATATTTTCCCAAATCCGATCTATTGCATATATATAAGCAGTATCCCCGGTCAAAGCGGCAACATCTGCCATACCTGCGTACATATAGGCTGCTCTTACCGCATGTCCAACAGCTTCATCTTGTTCAATAACCGGTTTATGCGCTTGACAATATGCATCTCTCCGAGTAGTATATCCACGTTTGTCGAGAAAAAATTTAGCCTGATCAAGATATTTCTGCTGTCCTGTTACGAGATATAATTTTGCCAACGCCATTTCTGCTATCTGATGTCCGGGAACACGGACCTGCTGTCCCGGCTTATCCCCGATTTCCCGACAGACACAATCGGCATAACGAATAGCAATATCCAAGAAATTACGCTGTCCGGTTGCCTGAAAATGTGCTATGGCTCCCTCCACCATATGGCCTAAGTTGTAAAATTCATGGCTTAATTCCTCCACCTTTTCCCAACGTCGGCTACCAGCCCACCTATGTGGATGACGGGGATTCATTGTACGTGCTGTGTACAAATATCCATCAGTTTCTTGTGCCTTAGCTACAATCACCAACACGCTATCTATATATTCCTTTAATTGACTATCTGGATACGTCTGAAGTAAATAACTAGCCCCTTCAATCGTCTTATACACATCCGTATCATCAAAAGGATATCCTGTCACTTCATTGCTATCATTGGGATGTGCAGCCATTTCAAAATTTCTATATCTTCCTGTTTCCTCACATTTACTGAAAGCCAATGGAACCGTAACCTTACGACTTGCTTCCAGACGTTGCCCCCAAAACGAATCGGTCAATTCAACAGCAGTAAATGGAACGGGAGTAATGGGATAACCGTGTACTGTAGATTTTTCCCGAGAAAACATTACATTCTCCGCTAACAAAAGAAGTAAAACAGAAATTATCAATTTTTTCATAGCAGCCATCTTATTAATTATTGTGTTTTTCAATACTACATTAAATAGAATCTTATTTATGCAAATATATAACAGACACGAACTCCTACTGGTATGCATTTGTTTCCGTATATGGTACACTTTGTTTCCTTTCCTATAAAATAAGAGATAGTTTTTCCTACCTTATACACATTTAAAACATTTCATGCCCTTATATGAAACATTTTTCGTCATATAACCTATTGCTTTATATTAGCTTTGCAATGTCTTTAACATTATCTAATTATGAAAACACATAGGAAACTTTTTTTCGTCTTGCTGACTGCTTCAGCAGGAATCATACACGCTCAACATGTACTCACTCTTCCTACAGTTAGTGAGGAACAGCGGCTGGATGACTTAATTGCTCAAATGACCCTCGACGAGAAAGTCGATGCTTTAGAAAACAATACCCAGGTTCCCCGGCTTGGCATACAAGGTTCAGGCAGTGTGGAAGGATTACATGGAGTGGTGTTAGGGGGACCTACCTACGGAGAAAGGGTCAACACACCGACAACTGTCTTTCCACAAGCCTACGGACTGGGAGAAACATGGGATACTGACCTGCTATATCGTGTAGCGACTTATATCAGTACAGAAAACCGTTATCTCTTTCAAAACGCAAAATACCGGAAAAGCGGACTTATCATGTGGACTCCCAATGTAGACTTAGGCAGAGATCCTCGCTGGGGACGAACGGAAGAATGTTATGGTGAAGACGCTTTCCTCACATCACGACTTGCCGTAGCTTTTATCAAAGGTATACAGGGAGATCATCTTAAATATTGGAGAAATGCTTCGCTGATGAAACACTTCTTGTCGAACAGTAACGAATATGGACGGACATCATCATCATCCAACTATTCTGATAAATTATTCCGTGAATATTATTCCTATCCTTTCTATAAAGGAGTAACCGAAGGAGGATCACAAGCTCTGATGACTGCCTATAATGCATACAACGGCATTCCATGCATCATGCATCCCGTACTGCGTGATGTCGTGATGAAAGAATGGGGACTGAATGGTACCCTGATAACCGACGGCGGAGCTTTCCGCCTCTTGCTGAGCGATCACAAACGTTTTGACAACGACCGAGCTGAAGCTGCTGCCGCATGTATCAAGGCCGGCATTACCAAATTTCTGGATGACTACAAAGATGCGGTATACGATGCGTTACGCCGAAAGCTGATCAGTGAAGAAGATATTGAAAAAGCCATCCGGGGCAATCTCAGGATTTCTCTCAAACTGGGCTTGCTGGATGATGCAGCTGACAATCCTTATGCTGCTATCGGTGTGACTGATACCGTTGCACCCTGGAGTAAACCGGAAACCAAAGAACTGGTACGAGAAGCAACTCGCAAATCGGTTGTCCTGCTTAAAAACAAAAGCCGCCTGCTTCCGCTCGACAAACAGAAAATAAAAAAGATAGCTGTCATCGGTCAACGTGCTACTGAGGTTTTACAGGACTGGTATTCTGGCAAACCTTTCTATACAGTAAACGTACTCGATGCCATCCGTGAAGAAGCTGGAGATGATATAGAAGTGCGCTATGTAGCAACCAACCGAATGGACAGCGCACGTACGGTTGCAGCATGGGCAGATGTTGCCATTGTATGTGTCGGCAACCATCCTACCTGCGATGCCGGCTGGGAACAAGCCCCTGTGATAAGTGAAGGAAAAGAAGCCATAGACCGACAGTCGCTACAATTGGATCAAGAAGATTTACTCTTGCAAGTGGCTCAAGCTAATCCTAATACTATCGGAGTGCTAATCAGCAGCTTCCCTTATGCCATCAATCGAGCCAACCAGACAGTACCCGCTCTGCTTCATCTTACACAATGCAGTGAAGAATTGGGACATGCTGTAAGCGATGTTATATTCGGACATTATAATCCGGCAGGCAGACTAACCCAAACCTGGGTAAAAAACATCACCGACCTTCCTCACATGATGGATTACGATATTACTCACGGTCGGACATATATGTATTTTAAAGAAAAGCCATTATATCCTTTTGGTTATGGACTAAGCTATACCCGCTTTAATTACTCTGGAACAACTCTCGATGACCGTGTTATTGAACGTGGCGATACCTTAAGGGTATGCTTCAACCTGAAAAATTCCGGCGATATGGATGGTGATGAGGTTGTACAACTTTACGTTTCCGCACGAAAACATACGGACAAAGATCCTATCAAACAACTGAAAGCATTCCAGCGTATCAGTCTACGTAAAGGAGAAACGAAAAAAGTAGAGTTAACCGTCCCTTATACAGAGTTACAAGTATGGGATGAAAAGCAGAACCGCTTCATTCTTCCTGACAAAGAAATGACACTGGAAATAGGAGCCTCATCATCGGACATCCGTTTACGGACAACATTCCGAACAGAAGAATAAACCTCCAGCCAATTAATAACAGAAAGGAGTTGTACCGCTACCACGATACAACTCCTTTTTTGATTGTTCAAAATTAAAAACTCCAAGCTATACGGCCAAACTCACCATACTTAAATCGTTTCACAGTAATAAAACGATAGATTCAGCCTAATCAAACGTTATTTATATATTCAATTCAGTCATTGTTATACCACACACAATTATCAGAAAGCCCCGAAGCACGCACTGTTACCTGATTCTCTCCCGACTGTAAAGGAACATTGTTCCATGTAGCCACACAGATCTCATCAGGCGTACATTTTCCCATACTTTTTCCATTCACAAACAACTCTGCATCACCACAATTACTAAACACCTGAATGTCAACTGATGAATTCGACCTATTCTGACAACGCTTCGATGCGATATACAGCACTTTTTCTTTCTTGTTCCAATTTGCTTTATAAAAATAAAAAGCATCTTTCTTAATCCTCCGGTCGTATGTCACCAATCCCTTATCGTTTCGGCCAAAAGTCGTGCCTTCTTTTCGACCGGCCGCCGAGAAATCAAACATACACCAAACAAATTTACACCACAAAAACGGACGTGAAGCAAGCTGTTTCCAGTTTTCTATATGATAATAAGTCTGCCAGTTCTCTGGATGCCACTGCCCCCACGGCTCTGGATGAATCAAGGAATCCGTCTGTTGAAACACATCCGCACCAGCACCGTATTCACTTATGCCCATACATCGCTGGGGATATGCCTGATGCTGCTTATCGATCCACTCTCCCATCTCTTTACAATCGTTTCCATACCATCCGAAATAACGGTTGAATGCAATCAAGTCTGGTATTCCATTCAAAGGATCTTCCTGGTTACTTGCCCCCGTTGTCGGTCGCGACATATCCCATTTCTTAGCCAACTTATTCAACTCTTCTGCCATAGGGTTTGGATTTTCCAGCCATCCCGGGTTGATTTCATTAAAAAGTCCCCACGTCAAGATAGAGGGATGATTATAATACTGATAAATCAGTTCCGCCAACTGCTGTTTTAAGTTCTCTCTATACTGAGGGTGCCCCACAAATACATTGACAAAAGGAATCTCAGCCCAAGCAATGAGTCCCCTGCGATCCATCAAATCATGCAGGACTTGCGCATGCGGATAATGCGACAGTCGAACAGCAGTACATCCCATTTCCTGTATCAGGTTTAAATCCGATTCAAAATCTTCAGGACAAAAAGCCGATGCTCTTTCTGCACGATCCTCATGATAATTGACTCCATGTATCGAATAGGGCTTGCCATTTAAGAAAAAGCCTTTATCCGGATCTGCTGAATAAAACCGGAAGCCTACATGTTCTTCCCGACGATCAATCTCTTTACTACCTCTTTTCAATACGACAATTCCGGTATATAAATATGGATCATTAACTCCATCCCATAAATGCGGATTATCAAGTTCCATCTTCACCACGGCTTCCTTACCAGACACACTTATTTCCTTGCAAGAAACAACTTTATGTTTCGCATCCAACAAAGAGAATTCAATAGAGCAATCATTCAAAGCTATCTCAGTTCCCGATAACAATGCTTTCATTTCCAGCCCGGCATACTTTTCTGAGACATTATATTGAGTAAAGAAAACTCCAGATGAGCCATAAAATGTCGGATCAATGCAGGCACTATCCGTAAACAAAAGTTCCACGCCACGATTCAGCCCACCCCATATATTAAAATCGCCGCATATCGGAGCTATTTCCATAGTTTGAGCATTACTCACCCTAATATCCAGTTTCTGCTTTTCCCCTCTCCGAATAAATGGGGTCAGTTCTATTGTAAAAGAGGTATACCCGCCTTTATGCTGAGCAACAAAATGATTATCCAAATACACATCAGCTACAGTCTGTGCAGCCTTTATCCGCAAGAAAACACGCTTAAAATTCTCCGATGAAGGTACAACGATAAAGCGTGAATAAGTTGACATTCCCCGATAATAATTCACATTACCAAACATCGCATCAGCAGCATTCCATGTATGCGGAAGATCAACCGTTACTTTATCTGCAGACTGAGATTCATATCCACGATTAAAAAACCATCCTCTATCTAACGACTCAACTTTCATAGCGGCCAGCTTCACCCCCGTAACACACCATAAAACAAGCAATACACTCCACCTTATATTCCATCTGCCCATCTGTTTATCCTCCTTTATTACAATATATGATATTTTTCTATTTGCTCCATCCACAAGTCTGCCATACGCTTATGTCCGGCAGGTGTCGGATGAATACCATCCCAAATCCAATAAGTATCCGGCAAATTTGAACTTTCTGTCAGCAATCGGTGAAACATCGAAGCATACGGAATAAACGCAGCATCGTAATCAGCAGCTATTTGCGAAGTAATCTTTCCCAGACGCTGTATCAGGCTATCCCGCAAAGCAAAATCATCCGTTTTCTTCATATTCCCTGTACAAGCTGTAAACGGTTCACACAATACAATCTTCACCTGCGGATTATCTCGACGCAGACTGTCCAGCAACTCCCGATAAGTCTGTTTCCACGAAACAAAATCAAAAGCTCTACCATCTTTTTTACCTAAATATTCATTTACATCGTTCGTACCAATCAAAATAGAAACGACATCGGCATGTATCGCAAGAGCATCTTCTCTCCACCGGTTTTTCAAATCGTTTAACGTATTTCCGCTGATACCCCGATTGAAGAACTGATATTCACGCTCGGGGTAAGTGCTCTGATAATAGGATGCACACAAATACATATAGCCACTACCGTAAATATGATTCATATCCCAATGATTACGTGCCGCAGAAGGCTGAGCACTTCCATCACTATTACCCCAGTTTCCGTCGGTAATAGAATCACCGATAAACAAAATACGCGGACCTGCCGGGTATGCAATGTTTCCGGCAAGAAACAAAAAGAATAAAAAGAAAATGTGTTTCATAGCTAAACAAGATTTTATGTTCACTCGACTTTACGGCAAAAATAATGTTTTCCTTATACGTCAAATCATAACACAACAAGGAAATAAACAGGTTTGAAACATTTGGATACCCTATTTGAAACATTTCAACTCGTGGAAGGAAACAAAAGAGTTGATACAAAACTTCAAAATCACGTATCTTTGTAATCGAAGTCGGACTACGACCTGATAACTTTTTAACTTTAATGAATTATGCGAAACATTGGTATCTTACTATGTGCCCTGGCTTGTTCTGTATGCGAAACATTCGCTCAGGGTTACAAGAATCCGGTTATTCCCGGATTTCACCCCGACCCCAGCGTATGCAAAGCGGGCAATGACTATTATTTGGTAAACAGCAGTTTTCAATATTTTCCCGGAGTTCCCCTCTTTCACAGCAAAGATTTGGTGAACTGGGAACAAATAGGCAATTGCCTGACACGTGAATCTCAATTAAACCTGAAAGGCGCCAACGGGGGAAGCGGCATCTTCGCTCCTACTATCCGTTACAACGACGGAGTGTTCTATATGATTACAACCAATATCTCGGGTAAAGGCAACTTTTTAGTTCATACAACCGACCCCAAAGGAGAATGGTCGGAACCTGTATGGCTGGAACAAGGAGGAATTGACCCATCCCTATACTTCGAAAATGGGAAATGCTACATGGTCAGCAATCCGGACGGTTACATCAATCTGTGCGAAATAGATCCGATGACCGGAAAGCAGCTCACACCTTCCAAAAAGATATGGAACGGAACCGGAGGACGGTATCCGGAAGGACCGCACATCTACAAGAAAGACGGATGGTATTATCTTCTGATTTCGGAAGGAGGAACAGAAGTTGCACACAGCATTACAATTGCCCGCAGCCGTTATATCGACGGACCGTATACAGGCAATCCTGCAAATCCGATCCTGACTCATGCTTGTCAGGCAGGAGAAACCAATCCCATTCAGGGTACAGGCCATGCCGATCTGGTAGAAGGTACAGACGGTTCATGGTGGATGGTTTGTCTTGCTTATCGTATCATGCCGGGATTCCATCATACTTTAGGACGCGAAACCTATCTGGCTCCCGTACGCTGGGACAAAGATGCATGGCCCGTCGTAAATGGAAACGGTACGATTCAACTGGACATGAATGTTCCGACACTTCCACTTCAGACAGTAAAGCAAAAACCCGAAACCATCACTTTCGAGAACAAACAGTTATCTCCCGAATGGATGTACCTGCAAAATCCCGACATGCAAAATTACGAGTTCAAAAACGGTAATCTCCGGCTGAAAGCAACTCCTGTTTCTCTAAACGACCAGAAGAGCCCGACTTTTGTTGCTATCCGACAGGAACATTTCAATATGGAAGCAGCTACTTCTCTGGAGCTGAAGGATGCACAGGCAAACGATGAGGCTGGTATCAGTGTATACATGGAATATCACTCACACTACGACTTGTTCGTCCGCCAGAATAAAGATAAAAGTCGTTCGGTTGTCCTTCGCTACAAACTGGGAGAATTGGAGCATATTGAAAAGGAAATGCCTCTCACCAGCAAGGGAAGTGTAGAACTGACAGTGAAATCGGACATAAATTTCTATCACTTCGGCTATACGGAAAACGGTACGTATCACGAACTGGGAAAAATGAATACACGCTACCTGAGCAGCGAAACGGCAGGAGGTTTTACCGGAATCGTGCTTGGACTATATGCCGTATCAGCTTCCAGCCAATCGAAAGCGTATGCCGACTTCCAATACATGAAATATAAAGGAGAATAAACATGAGAAAGCTACACCTATATATATTAGGATTATTCCTGATTCTTCCTCTTGTGATACAAGCACAGGCAGAAAGAAAAATCAAGATAGCCTGTGTAGGCAACAGCATTACCGAAGGATTTTTGTTAAAGAATCCGTCGGAAGAAAGCTATCCGGCGGTACTACAAAAGTTATTGGGAGATAACTACGAAGTGGGCAACTTTGGCGTAACTGCTCATACGCTAAGTCAGAAAGGAAACTTGCCTTACATGAAGACCACCCGTTTTCAGGAAGCTCTGGATTTCCTGCCCGATATTGTTACCATCAAGCTGGGAACCAACGATTCCAAGCCGCAGAACTGGCAGCATCATGCCACGTTCAAGGAGGATTTAAACCTGCTGATAGACAAGTTTCAGGCACTTGCATCACATCCCCGTGTATATCTCTGCCTGCCTATTCCTTCTAATCATAAGGAATGGGGCATCAATGACAGTATCATCTTACACGGCGTTATCCCGTATATCCGGGAGGTCGCCGCCGAAAGAAACCTGCCGGTCATCGACCTGTATACTGCAATGCTTCCCTATTACCCGCAACTTTACGTCGATGGAGTGCATCCCGACAAGTACGGCGCTGCTATTATTGCCGAAACATTATATAAATATCTTATCGGAAAAGAACCTTATCCCGTTCCGGGACGCAGCGACCAGACCTTGTGGTACGACGAACCTGCCGCTCAATGGGAAGAAACACTTCCGTTAGGCAACGGCAGACTGGGTATGATGCCCGACGGAGCTATCGGTAAAGAGCATATCGTTCTGAATGAAATCAGCATGTGGAGCGGATCGGAAGCAAATTACCTGAATCCCGATGCTTCCCAAAGCCTGCCCGAAATCCGCCGGCTGCTGTTCGAAGGAAAGAACAAAGAAGCACAGGAACTGATGTATACCAGCTTTGTTCCTAAGAAACCGGAAAAGGGAGGGACGTATGGTGCCTTTCAGATGCTGGGCGATTTGTTTCTGGAGCATCAGTATGGAGAACATGAAAAGGATGCACCAGCCGATTATCGCCGCTGGCTGGACCTGAGCAAGGGTATAGCATATACGACTTTCTCCCGCGGAACAGTCCGTTATGTACGCGAGTATGTCGTTTCACGCAACAAGGATGTCATGCTGACACACCTGAGAGCAGACGTTCCAGGTGCCATTAATTTCAAAATGAACTTGAGCCGTCCGGAAAGAGGAAGCGTACGCAAACTGGCTGAAGGCAAACTGGAACTGTACGGCAGTCTGGACAGTGGTTCCTCGCAAACCGGTGTCCGCTATGCAGCCATTGCCGGAGTAACATGCAAAGGCAAACAGGTACAGCAGTCGACTGACGAACAATCTATCAACGTACAGCATGCAGACGAAGCATGGATTGTGGTATCGGCAAAGACATCTTATCTGGCTGGAGAAATCTACGCAACAGAAGCCGACCGTCTGCTCAACGAAGCATTGAAAAGCAATCTCTCCGACGCTGTAACGGAAGCAGTCAGTAGCTATCAGGCTTTATTCAACCGTGCCGGAATCCGCCTGCCCGAGAACGAAGCCGTTTCACAGCTTACTACCGACCAGAGAATAGAGAAATTCCAGCAGCAGGACGACCCTTCACTGGCTGCTCTTTACTATAATTACGGACGTTATTTACTGATAAGCAGCACACGTCCGGGAAGCTTGCCTCCCAACTTGCAAGGGCTTTGGGCCAACGAACCGGGAACTCCCTGGAATGGTGACTATCACACGAACATCAATGTGCAGATGAATCACTGGCCGGTAGAGCAGGCTAATTTATCGGAACTATATATACCACTGGTCGATTTGGTGAAACGACTGGTTGCCAGCGGAGAAGAAAGCGCAAAAGCCTTTTACGGTCCACAGGCCAAAGGCTGGGTTCTCCACATGATGACCAATGTATGGAACTATACTGCCCCCGGAGAACATCCGTCATGGGGCGCAACGAATACCGGAGGAGCATGGCTTTGTGCACACCTGTGGGAACATTATCTTTTCAGTGGTGACCAGAACTATCTGGCAGATATTTATCCGATCATGAAAGGTGCCTCCGAATTTTTCTACTCGACTATGGTAAAAGAGCCCAAACACGGATGGCTTGTCACAGCACCGACTTCTTCGCCCGAGAACGCTTTCTACTTGCCCGGAAAAGATCGCACGCCCATCAGTATTTGTATGGGGCCGACAATGGACATCCAACTCGTACGCGAACTTTATACCAATGTGATAGAAGCTTCGCATATTCTGCATACCGATACGGCTTATGCCGAGGCCTTGCAAGAAGCTATCCGGCTATTGCCTCCACACCAAATCAGTAAAAAAGGATACCTGATGGAGTGGCTGGAGGATTATGAGGAAACCGACATCCATCACCGCCATGTATCTCATTTATATGGTCTGCATCCGGGTAATCAGATTTCGGTTCTTAAAACGCCCGAACTGGCAGAAGCCTGCCGGAAGACCCTGAACCGGCGAGGCGATGAAGGTACCGGATGGAGCCGTGCATGGAAAATTAATTTCTGGGCGCGACTGGGCGACGGTAATCGTGCGTACAAATTATTCCGCAGTCTGCTTTATCCGGCTTATACAGCTCAAAACCCTACACAGCACGGAAGTGGAACATTCCCTAATCTCTTCTGCTCGCATCCTCCCTTTCAAATGGATGGCAACTGGGGAGGAACTTCGGGTATCAGCGAAATGCTACTGCAAAGTCAAGATGGTTTCATTCATCTGCTCCCAGCCCTGCCCGATTCATGGAAGAATGGAAGCTTTTACGGATTGAAAGTAAGAGGAGGTGCCACGGTAGACCTTGTATGGAAAGATGGAAAGCCCGTGCAGGCAACCATCACCGGAGGATGGCAGAACAATCTGCAACTGAAATATCCGAAAGGTATCAAGAAGGTACTTCTCAACGGAGTATCCTGTTCCCAAGATGATTTCATCCCATTCAGTGTAAGACAAGGCGAACGCATTACGTTTTCATTCGAATAACTAATAAACAAACTATAACGAATAAAAAGAAACAATTGACCATGAAAAATTTCAAGAAACTGGCACTGGCATCGGTTTTATGTACCGGTGTCTGTCTGACGGCAGGAGGACAAAAGCCTGCTCCTGCCATTCCTTCCGATCCAGTTATCGAGGCACATATTCAAGAATGGCTGAAGAAAATGACACTCGAAGAAAAAGTCGGCCAGATGTGTGAGATCACCATCGATGTGGTAAGCGATTTTGAAGCAAGCAAGAAAAACGGATTTACACTGAATCCTGCCATGCTCGACACTGTAATTGGCAAATATAAGGTAGGTTCATTGCTGAATGTTCCACTGAGTGTCGCACAGAAAAAGGAAAAATGGGCTGAAGCAATCAAGCAGATTCAGGACTTGTCGATGAAAGAAATCGGTATACCTTGTATCTACGGTGTCGACCAGATTCACGGAACGACCTATACGCTCGATGGAACCATGTTCCCGCAGGGAGTGAATATGGGAGCTGCTTTCAACCGCGAACTGACTGAAAAGGCTGCATCAATTTCAGCTTATGAAACCAAAGCTTGCTGTATTCCCTGGACATATGCGCCGGTAGTCGACTTGGGACGTGACCCGCGCTGGTCGCGCATGTGGGAAAATTACGGTGAAGACTGCTACGTCAATGCAGAAATGGGTAAGGCTTCCGTCAGAGGCTTTCAGGGAAGCGACCCGAATCACATCGGCGAATACAACGTGGCTGCCTGCATGAAGCACTACATGGGCTACGGAGTTCCCGTATCGGGCAAGGACCGTACACCTTCGTCTATTTCTCGTTCTGACCTGCGCGAGAAACATTTTGCTCCGTTCCTCGCTGCTATCCGTCAGGGAGCGCTGAGCATAATGGTCAACTCGGGCGTGGACAACGGCATGCCTTTCCATGCCAATCGCGAACTGCTGACCGGATGGCTGAAGGAAGATCTGAACTGGGACGGTATGATTGTGACCGACTGGACGGACATCAATAACCTGTGTACACGCGACCACATTGCAGCAACCAAGAAAGAGGCTGTCAAGATTGCCATCAATGCCGGTATCGACATGTCGATGGTGCCCTACGAAGTGAGCTTCTGCGACTACCTGAAAGAACTGGTTCAGGAGGGTGAAGTACCGATGAGCCGCATCGATGATGCCGTAGCCCGCGTATTGCGCCTGAAATATCGCTTAGGTCTGTTCGACAACCCATACTGGGACATCAAAAAATACAATAAATTCGGCTCAGAGGAATTTACCCGCGTAGCCTTGCAGGCTGCCGAAGAATCGGAAGTGCTGCTGAAGAATGAAGACAACATTCTGCCGCTTGCCAAAGGTACGAAAATCTTGCTTGCCGGTCCGAACGCCAACTCAATGCGCTGCCTCAACGGAGGATGGTCATACAGTTGGCAGGGACATCTGGCCGATCAATGTGCCGGCGCTTACAATACTATTTATGAAGCTCTGTGCAACAAGTATGGCAAGGAGAACATCATTTACGAACCGGGCGTGACTTACGCTCCTTACAAGAACGACAACTGGTGGGAAGAAAACCAGCCGGAAATCGAAAAATCAGTTGCCGCAGCCAGTCGTGCCGATGTGATTATTGCCTGCATCGGAGAAAACTCTTACTGCGAAACTCCGGGTAATCTGACCAACCTGACCATGTCGGAAAACCAACGCAATCTTGTAAAAGCCCTTGCTGCAACCGGAAAGCCCGTTATCCTTGTTTTGAATGAAGGCCGCCCACGTATCATCAACGATATTGTTCCGCTGGCAAAAGCGGTAGTCCATGTCATGTTGCCCAGCAACTACGGTGGCGATGCACTTGCCAATCTGCTTGCCGGCGATGCCAACTTCAGTGGCAAGCTGCCTTTCACCTATCCTAAATACATCAACGCTTTGGCTAATTACGACTACAAGCCTTGCGAAAACATGGGACAGATGGGTGGAAACTACAACTATGATTCGGTAATGGATGTGCAGTGGGAATTCGGTTTCGGATTGAGTTACACGACCTACAGTTACTCGAACCTGAAAGTCGACAAGTCCTCGTTTACTGCCGACGATGTGCTGACTGTCAGCGTCGACGTAACCAATACCGGAAAAGTAGCCGGAAAAGAAAGCGTACTTCTCTATTCCAAAGATTTGGTTGCAAGCAGCACTCCCGACAATATCCGCCTGCGCAACTTTGAAAAAGTAGCTCTTAATCCGGGTGAAACCAAGACCGTAACAATGAAACTGAAGGGAAGTGACCTTGCTTTTGTTGGTTACGACGGCAAATGGCGCCTGGAAAAAGGTGATTTCAAGCTGAAGTGTGGTAACCAATGGACTGACTTGCAGTGTAGCGAAACAAAAGTTTGGGATACACCTAACCGCTAATCTACGAATAAGGAATTTCTTCCAAAAATTCATAAGTCGATAAAACCTCCCCCGCCTGTCGCAAGAATTAAATTTATTCCACGGCAAAGGCGGGGGATTTTTTGTACAAATTATTTTTTTATTTGTACAAATTTTCAGAAAACATCGAGAGAAATAAAATCAGATATGCCGGCTTTTCCCGTTCCAAAGCCTTATATCTTTATTTTATAGACATTATTCATGCTTTTTTGCCCTTCACGCCCTTCACAAAAAGCAATAACGGTGTATTCTAACATCCCCTGATCCCATTTCGATTGTCACATTCTTCCTAAAAAGAAAGGGGACATCTTCCTAAATATCCTATTACTGAGCTCTCAAGGAAAGACCCAATTTTTAGTAAAATCATCATACAAACCAGTTTCACAAGTAATTACTTATTGTAAAAATTTAACAGGTAAATCATCTGATTATCCAATATATAGCTATATTTGTGTTTAGATAGTAAAAAAACATTCCAATAAAATCAAAGAAACCAACGTCATATCTAATCAGACCTAAATCCTTCTCTCCATCTATGAAAAAACAAAAGCTTGCAGTAATTATTCTGCTTATCATCGGCATACTGCCGTTAGCTGCACAAAACGAAACCTCCTCCCTGCCCAAAAAGGAAATACAAAAAATAACATCCGTACGGCATCCGTTCCTCATGTCGTTTTCCATCGGTCCCAATTTCAATACCGGAGGAAGTGACTATCCGGAATATTTCGGCTCACGTGCAGATGTTGCTACCCAATTTGACTGGCGAATGTCTGTCGGATTCGCACGCCATTGGAATGCTTATCTGGATATCGGACTGAGTTTTTTCAAAATCCGGACTGACGATTTGTCGACCAACATCGCCCAAGTCTTAGGTGATAAATTGTTTCCCGGATTGAGCAGGATAAAACCTGCTGCAAGTATAGGCATCGGCTACATAGAAGAAATAGGAAGATGGCAGTTGATGCCAAGAGTCGGTATAGGACGCATGAGTGCCGGAGGCTCTGAAAAAACTCAAACCATCGAAGAAACAACATACAAGCTTGAGATAAGCCGCTCGTCTACATTCCTCAACCCCGGAATAGCAGCAGGTTACCGTACCTCCAATCTGTGCAGCATTATTCTGGATGTCAGCTATCGTTGTCCATTACAAGACTGTAAAACGACCTATACCGTTACAGAACCCGATCTGACCTCTACAACAAAAACCGTAAATTCCCGCTCATGGGCAAACGACCTCAGCGTTTCTGTGGGCATTCAGTTGCATATGGGATTGGGTAAGAAAAAATAAAAACAAAAATATTCCCCAGCCGGACCACAATCCAGCCGGGGAAAACTATAACCAGAAACCGGAAAGATAATTAAAAGAAGTAACTACTTAATTATCCTTGGTATATTCTTCGATGTCACGAATGGCCTCCTTTGCTTTACGCCGGACACGAATACAATGTAAAATACCTCCGACAGCTCCCAAAACAAAGCCAACACTCCCTCCGTAGCATATCATTTCGCCTCCAACTTTCGGATAACTTTCAAACATAAACCAAACAATCCAGCACAAAGCAAACGGAATGCCGAAATAAAGCCACTTCAAATTCAGTTGGTTCATGCGTACCAACGCTTTACTGATATCCAGCAAATTGCCTGCCGATATGCAATCTATACTAACTCCCTTGTGACTATATCGCTGGTAAAATCCGGCTATAATTAAAAAGACAGAAGTAAAGACGCAGAAAATCCACGAATATCCCATCAGCAAGAAAAATGTATTACAATAAACAAGCGCAAAGACTATCAAAAAATACATGAACTTCTTCTTCCGGTTGATATAGGAAACCTTGTCCTGTGTAGAATGTCTGATTAACTTCTCACTAACAATTATTTCTTTGGCAAGCTTGTCCTTCAGCAACTGAATCTGTTGCTTCATCTCGTCTAACTCAAATTTATCTGCATGATTTTCCATGATAGTACATTTTAATGGTTCGACATTTTTTTCAATTCCTCCTTGATACGATACAAACGTACAGATACGTTTTTGACAGATATTCCGACAATCGCTCCTATTTCTTCGTAGCTCATGTTTTCAAGCCACAACAAAACGATAGCACGGTCGAAAGGGTTCAGCCGGTGAATGCGGTCGTAGAGCAGACGAATCTGTCGGGAACTCTCATCTTTATCCTCAAAAAGATTGATGTCCATAGTCAGAGGAACAACAGCCCGCCTTTTCTTTTTCCGCTCACATGAAATGCAAGTATTAAAACTCACTTTCCAAATCCATGTATTGACGTTGCTGAGATTCTTAAAAGAATCATATCCTTTCCAAAGATTGATAAGTACTTCCTGAAAGAGATCGCTCACTTCATCGGAATCCTTCGAGAACATAAAACATACAGTATAAATGGTACTTTTATGTTCTTTCACCATTTGCGCAAATGCAGTATCCAATATTTCCATATCGTATGAATTTATTTTTTGACCATTAGACGCCTGTACTATCACAAAAACTACACAAAAGTAGATACTTTTTTAAAGAAGATATAAAAATCCTGTATTAAGAAAAGAATTTATTCCAGACATCACCAGACTGCTTCCAGCAAACTTGGTAACAATATCATTACAATTTACGACATGAAAGGAAAAAGAAAAGAATCTGTTCTTTCAAAAAGAAATAAAACTTCATCGGATAACTACTACGACTCTATTGAGTTTTCTATCAGACTTTCTACCTTTTTTAAAGAAACAACATAAAAAAATCCCTGTAAAACAAATGCTTTACAGGGATTTTCTTAATGACTCAGCGGAGAGGGAGGGTTTTGAACCTATAACTCTAACCGCTTATATTTCAGCTACTTTGCTTTCAAAATTTCAAATAGGTAACGAAACA
>ENA-UEYF01001557-UEYF01001557.1-human-gut-metagenome-genome-assembly--contig:-NODE-1557-length-18088-cov-6.037588_pt1 | contig 18088 bp, 17 predicted proteins | sample MGYA00242902_ERZ507920 | MGnify/ENA primary metagenome ERZ507920 (study PRJEB26167, sample SAMN06115402) | human gut metagenome | host: Homo sapiens | place: China:Jiangxi | collected 2016-07-05...
TTTCAAGTTCTACAAAACGGTTATAAGACACTGCATTTGGAAAATATGACTTCAATGTTCCTCTAATAAAGAATAGGCTACCTGCTGAGCGGTGACCCTACCTATATCACCAGCTTTGAGGATGCGCGCACCAAGCTGCGCCGCCACGAGCGCTATGAGCTGATTGAAGAGCTGGTAAAGAATTATCTGCAGCAGATTAACAAGTAAAAGGAGAACGTAACTTAATGCGTAAAATGTCCCTTGATGTAGGAACAAGAACTATCGGTATCGCTGTGAGCGATTTGCTGGGCATGATTGCCAACGGCGTGGAAACCATCCACCGTACTACGGAAGAACGCGACTACGCCCGCATTGCTGAGCTGATAGCCGAGCATGAGGTAGATACATTGGTTGTAGGCTATCCAAAAAACATGAACGGCACTATCGGCGAACGCGCGCAGGCCTGTGAAGCAATGGCCGAAAAGCTTCGCACCATGTTCCCAAAGGTGCAGGTTGTGCTGTGGGATGAACGCCTGAGCACCGTAGCTGCCGAAAAGGTGCTGGTTGATGCGGATTTGCGCCGTAAAAAGCGTAAGAAGGTTATTGATATGATGGCAGCAGTTGTTATTCTGCAAAATTATCTGGACAGCAAGAGCTTTAAAATTTGACAGATAGCGTTACCTATTATACAATATGGGTAGATTAAAATTGAGCTTTTTATTTATTGAGCTATAACGAAAGAGGTGCCTTTATGGAAAAAGACATTAGAGATGAAGAATTAGCAGCTATGCAAGCTGAAGGCGAAGAAGAAGTTATCTGCGTTGTTCTGACTGACGAGCAAGGCAACGAGCACGAGTTCTATCAGGACATGGTTATCACTGTTGATGACAAGCAATTTGCAGTACTGGTTCCGATGGAAGACTGTTGCTGCGAGGATGAGGACTGCGATTGCCACGAGCATGATGAAGAAGAAGATACCTGCGTTATCGCACGCATGGACTTTGACGAAAACGGCGAAGCTGTTTACACCGCTCCGACTGACGAAGAATACGAAGCAGTTGCTGCTAAGTATGACGAAATGTTTGAGGACGAGGAGTAATTCACAGTCAATAAAAATACCGGACTTCGGTCCGGTATTTTTATGCGATGTGACGATGTTTTCTGATGGATATAGAAAAGCTGAAAAAGCTGGTACGCGACAATCCGGTGCAGGCTGCGGCAGGTGCTTTGGCGGTGCTGCTGGTTGCCGGCGTGGTAGCGTTTACAATTTATCTTAACGGACAGGGCAATAATAAGGGCTTTGCCGTAGAAGGCTCACGCCTGATTGTTGTCAAGGACGGCATGACTACGGCGGATATCGCCGAGCTGCTGCATGAAAAGAAGCTGGTAAAAAATCCCGCCGCCTTTAAAATGGAGGCGCGCTGGAAGGGACTGGCAACAAAGCTGCAGGCAGGTGCTTACCAGATTGACGGCGGCATGAGCAATCAGCAGATTGTTGATGTTATGGTTAAGGGACGCATCAAACAGGTGCGCTTTACCGTACCGGAAGGCTACAGCGTGGCGAAAACTGCGAAAAAGCTGGAGGCCGAGGGCCTTGGCAGTGCTGACAAGTTTATGGCGGCGGCGAAGGATTATGCACCTTATCCGTATATGCAGACCGATAACAGCAATGTGCTGTTTAAAGCCGAGGGCTTTATCTACCCGGCAACCTATGATTTCCCGGTGGGAATCAGCGAGCAGGAAATGCTAAAAATGATGGTTGCACAGTTTGATAAGGAAATGCAGAGCAGCGGTATTGCCAAAACTGTGGCAGAACGTAATCTGCCACTGCGTGATGTAGTAAATATGGCTTCGATGGTGGAGCTGGAGGCAGTATTTGCCGAAGAGCAGCCGAAAATCGCCGGCGTTTTCCTCAAGCGTGTGGCAATCGGCATGCCTATTCAGTCAGATACGACCATCCAGTATCTTTTGGGAACACAGAAGGAAGTAGTTACCTTTGCGGACACCAAAATCCAAAGTCCGTATAATACTTACCAAAATCCCGGTTTGCCTCCGGGACCGATTGGCAGTCCGGGACTGACCGCGATTAAGGCGGTGCTGCAAGCGGAACAGACAGATTATCTGTACTTTGTTGCGGAAAAGGACGGACACCATCGGTTTACCAAAACCTACGCCGAGCATCTGAAGGCGATTGAAGAAATAGGTTAACAACAGTTTATTACATATTTCTGCGTTGTCAGTGTGGCGGAGCAGAGAAGTGTTTTAAGGAGAATTAATGAGCAGAAACTTAGTTAAACCCGAATTACTGGCTCCTGCCGGTAATATGGAAAAAGGAAAAATGGCCCTGCTGTATGGTGCTGATGCTATTTATCTGGGCGGTAAGCTGTTCGGTCTGCGTGCCTTTGCCAACAATTTCTCTTTAGAGGAAATTGCGGAGATGGCAGAGTATGCGCACAGCCTCGGCAAAAAGGTTTATGTAACGGTAAATATTTTTGCGCATAACGAGGATATCGACAGACTGCCGGATTATCTGCGCGGACTGCAGCAGGCTAAGGTTGACGCACTGCTGATCAGCGATTTGGGCGTATGGAGCACTGCCCGCCGGGTTGTGCCTGATATGCCGCTGCACGTGAGCACGCAGGCTAATACCACCAACTATGCCACGGTGCAGGCGTGGGAGCAGCTGGGCGCTGAACGCGTGGTGCTGGCACGCGAGCTGTCCTTGGCAGAAATCAGTGAAATCAGCGAAAAAACCTCGGTAGAGTTGGAAACCTTCGTGCATGGCGCGATGTGCATTTCCTACAGCGGACGCTGCCTTTTGAGCGCCTATCTGACAGGGCGCGACGGCAACCGCGGTGCCTGCACTCAGGCCTGCCGCTGGGAATATAATATGTATAAGCTGGGTGAGCAAAAGCGCCCGGGCGAATACTTCGACCTCGAAGAGGACGAACGCGGTACCTATGTGATGAACTCCAAGGACCTGTGTCTTATTGAATATCTGCCGGAGCTGATGCGCGCCGGTGTGTGCAGCCTGAAGATTGAGGGCCGCATGAAGAGCGTGCATTATGTAGCGACGGTAGTCAGCGTTTACCGCAAGGCTATCGACCAATGCTGGGCAGATATGGAGCATTACAGCGTGCCGGAAGCGTGGATGATCGAGCTGAACAAGGTTTCCCACCGCCAGTACACCACAGGCTTTGCTGTGGCTAAGCCTGACAGAAATGCGCAGGTTTACACCAGCTCGAAGTATGAGCAGACACATGATTTTGTCGGTATCGTTACAGGCTATGATGCTGAGAAAAAGCGCGCTTATTTTGAGCAGCGCAATAATGTAAAGGCAGGCGAGCCGCTGGAGCTTTTGATGCCTGACGGCAGTACGATGCCCTTTGTTTTGACAGAAATACTGGATGAAGCAGGTACGCCGATTGACTGCGCACCGCATGCCCAGCAGAAATTTTCCGCAGCTAGCGACAAGCCGTTGCTGCAATTCAGCTTATTACGCAGAAAGGTTGTAAAAGAATGAGTGACAATGACCCCGGACCCCACAGTATGATCTACGCGCAGGTTGAGCCTGAGCGTATTGCAGATGTTAACTGGATTATGGAAGGCTATGAGCATCTGGCCATGGTGAGCACCGTAGACGGCACCAGCGGACTGATTAAGTTTTATGCTACGCCGGATACGTATTTTGATACACTGGATATTATTGAAAATATGCCGTTTAAGGTAGATGTAATCGATAATATGGAAAACGGAGTGTATCACAGACTTTGGCAGATTTAAACTGCAGGGAAAGGATTGCCGCAGGCAGCTTTCGTTTTTTCTACAATCGCATATAGTAAATAGTACAAGGCTGGGAGCGTTGCTCTCAGCCTTTTTTTAATGTTTACGGTTCCTTGCTTTTTTGATATAATGGTAACAAGAAGGCAGAATAATACTGCTATATTGTGAAAGGAGGGAGAAAAATGGAAGCTTTATATGATTACTTGTTGAAAAACTTTGAGCCCAATAAGCCTATCTTCTTAAGTGATGTTAAGACTAGCGGTATCAATTATGCTAATATCAGAAGACAGATGAAGAATCTGGTTGATTCCGGAAAAATCAAACGGTTTGATAGTGGCATTTATTTTCTTACGACTAAGACTATTTTTAAGTCAGGTTCTGAGCTTTCTCCTGATGATGTTCTTGAATATAAATATCTTTTGAGTGACAATAAGCGCTGTGGTTATATTAGCGGCCTTATGTTTTTTAATCAGCTGGGCCTGTCGACGCAGCTGCCGATGGTTTATGAGGTGGTTTCCAACAAGGCTACAAAAGACCGCCGCGAGACTACTCTCGGAGGCTCAAAGGTTGTTGTTCGTCGCCCTAAGGTGGCTGTAACTGAGGGGAACTATAAGATCCTGCAGTTTTTGGATCTTCTCAGAGATATTGATTTGTATTCTGAGGTTACTGGCGATTCTTTAAAGGAAAAGCTTTACCGGTACATGGATAAGTCTGGGCTGACTGTCAACGAAATGAAACCTTATTTTTCTTATTATCCCGATAAGCTGTATAAGAATCTTGTGGAAACGGGGGTTATCTTTAATGGTATATTTGCATGAGGATCGTGAACAATTTCTTCAGGCGCTCAGATTAACATATAAACAGACCAGGCAGATGATGCAGATTATAGAAAAAGATTATTATGTTACTGTATTGCTTAAACTGCTAGCCGAAAAAATTCCTTTTATTGTTTTCAAAGGCGGGACTTCACTCAGTAAATGTCATAAGGTAATTCGTAGATTTTCCGAGGATATAGATCTTACAATTGATGTTTCTTTATCTCAAGGACAGAAAAAGAAAGTCAAAAAAGCAATACTTGATTCAGCTGAAGAACTGGGAATGGTAATTGAAAATGTCGATGAAACCAGAAGCCGTCGTGATTATAATCGTTATGTTGTTGCGTATGATTCGGTTTTGGCTTCTTCCAGTTCCGTTGTGAAATCTGCGGTTTTATTGGAAACATCTTATACGGCAGTATCTTTCCCGACTGTTTTACTGCCTGTATATAGTTATGTTGGTGATATGATGCGGCATGAGGCTCCTGAATTTATTGATACTTTTGGCTTAGCTCCTTTTATGATGAAAGTACAGGGAGTAGACCGTACTTTAGTTGACAAAGTTTTTGCTGTTTGTGATTATTATTTATCTGGAAAGGTTGCCAAGCATTCTCGTCATCTTTATGACATTTATAAATTATTACCATTGGTATCGCAAGATGATACGTTCAAAGATTTGATTAAGGAAGTGCGCGAAGTTCGAGCACAATCCTCTATTTGCTTTTCTGCTTTGCCAGATGTTGATGTAAGTGGATTGCTTAAAGAAATAATTAAGGAAAATGTTTACAGGAATGATTATGAAAATCTGACAATACAGTTATTAGAAGAAAATATTTCGTATGATATGGCTATAGAATCATTAAAAAAATTGGCTGAAAGCAAGTTTTTTGATTCTTAGCTTCCACAAAAAACTCAACACCGCCCGACAGTATTACCAAGTGATGCTGCCGGGCTTTTTTACGCCTGTTAAATTTTTTACCTAAATTTTACAGGCATTTTTTCTGATTTGCGTATATAATTATAGCGAAAGAGTATTGATTGGTGGTGTTTTGCATGATTTTCTGCGTGGAGGATGAACAAAATATTTGCGAGCTGGAGGTTTACACCCTGCAGTCCGTAGGCATGGAGGCACAGGGATGCGGCAGCGGCAGAGAGCTTTTCGCTTTGCTGGAAAAGCAGGTGCCGGAGCTGATTGTTTTGGATATTATGCTGCCGGATGAGGATGGCGTGAGCATATTAAGACGTTTGCGTGCTGATAAACGTTATGCGAATATACCTGTGATTATGGCTACGGCCAAGGGCTCGGAGTTCGATAAGGTCAAGGGCCTGGACAGCGGTGCCGATGACTATATCGCCAAGCCCTTCGGTATGCTGGAGATGGTGGCGCGCATCAAGGCTGTGCTGCGCCGCTGCACAGCACCACGCCCCACTGAGGACGAGAAAGAAATCATCCGCATCGGTTGCCTGGAGGTCAACCAGCTGGAGCATAAGGTGAGCGTAGGCGGCAGTGAGGTTGTACTGACGCTGAAGGAATACGAGCTGCTGCGCAAGTTTTTGCAGCATCCGGGTATTGTCTTTTCGCGCGACAAGCTGCTTAACGATATCTGGGGCTATGAATTCAGCGGTGAAACCCGTACCGTTGATGTACATATCCGTACTCTGCGCCAGAAGCTTGGTGAGGCAGGCGAGCTGATTGAAACTATCCGTGGCGTTGGCTACAGAATGGCGGCTGTAAAATGAAGCAGAGGCTTTTTCGCAGCATACTGCTGCTGACAGGGGCAGCGGTATGCCTTGTACTGGCGCTTTTCTTTTGGTTTTCCTGCAGGTATATTACGCAGGACAGCTTCGCCAGCCTTAAGCGTGAGGCGAATCTGCTGATTGTGGCCGACGGAGAGGGCAATGTGCCGGTGAGCGAGCTGCAGCGCTTGCAGCTTGCCGATCGCGTAACGCTGATTACACCGGACGGTCACGCCTTGTATGACAATTATGCTGATGCCGAATCAATGGAGAACCATCTGCAGCGCGAGGAGGTCCAGGAGGCACTGAAAGGCGGTGAGGGCCGCAGCCAGCGTGCGTCCGAAACCTTGGGCAAAAACATTCTGTACTATGCTGTGCGCTTGCCGGACGGCAATGTGTTACGCCTGTCGCGCACGAATGACGCTGTTTTTCAGCAGTATAAAATAATTCTTGGTTACTTTGTGCTGTTGGCGCTGGTAGTTTTGTGCGGTGCCTTTTGGGCAGCCAAAACAATTACCGCCAGAATACTGCAGCCCTTGGAAAAGCTCAATCTGGAGCAGCCTGATTCGGAAGCTGTAGTTTATCCTGAGCTGAAGCCGATTGTGGAGTATTTTGAGCTGCAGCAGGAAAAGCTGCAGAAGGAAATGCGCCGCTATAAAAATAAAAAACAGGAGCTGAAGGCCGTAACCAATAATATGGATGAAGGCCTGCTGTTCCTCAATCCGGTTTGGGAAATCGAATCGATTAATAAAAGTGCCGTAAAATTCTTCGGCAAGGAAAAGCAGGAGCTTTTGGGAACGAGCTTTTTTATGCTTGATGACAGCGAAGAAATCCGTCAGCTTTTGGCAAAAATTGAGCAGGAGGGCAAGGGGCGCTTGGTAATCAACCGCGGCAGCAGCTATTATCAGCTCAACGGCAGCAGAATTACCGATAAGGGTTTTGTGCTGCTGATTATGGATGTGACGGCGCGTACTGCTTCGGAGAAAATCCGCCGTGAGTTTTCAGCTAACGTGTCGCATGAGCTGAAGACACCGCTGCAGTCGGTGCTGGGCTATTCGGAAATTATGCTCAGCGGTCTGGTGAAGCCGGAGGATACCAAGCGCTTTCTGCAGAAAATCAACGACGAGGCGCACAATCTGCTGCGTCTGATTGATGACATCATGCAGCTGTCGAAGCTGGATGAGCTGACGCACGATATGATGGAGGAATTTACCCTGCAGGATGTGGCGCAGAGTGCGCTGGCACGCCTGAAGGACAAGGCAGGCAGATTGCAGGTCAGCCTGCAGCTTGTTGACAGCACCGGCGGCAACAGCAAGCTGCTGGGAATTTCTTCGCTGATGGAGGAAATTTTCTTCAATCTGTTGGATAACGGTCTGAAGTATAATCATCCCGGCGGTGAGGTTACGCTGCGCCTGAGCGAAGGAGAAAATAAGTATACGGTGAGCGTTGCCGATACCGGTATGGGCATTCCCGGCAGTGAGCTGCCGCATATTTTCGAACGCTTTTACCGTGTCGACCGCAGCCGTCATAAGGCGATTGAGGGTACAGGCTTAGGCCTTTCCATCGTCAAGCACGGCGTCGGCTTTCATGGCGGCAGCATACGTGTGGTGAGCACTGTGGGGCAGGGGACGGAGTTCATCATGAAGTTCCCCAAGCCAAAGTATGAGGCGAAAAAATAAGTGCTTTATTTATGTATACAACACAGAGCGCCCAAGATGTGATACAATAGGAGCAGTACTATGAGTGCTGCTCTTAATTTATTTTGAAGGAGGACGCAGATATGCGAGTTGTTTTAACTATCGTAGGCAAGGATAAGGTAGGTATTACCGCTAAGGTGAGCAATGCTTTAGCAGAAATGAATATTAACATTATCAACATCAACCAAAACATTATGCAAGGCTTTTTCAATATGGTGCTGATTGCTGATATGGCAGAGGCTAATGTGCCCATTGCCGAAGCACGCGACAAAATGGCTGCGCTGGGTGTAGAAATCGGCGTAGAAATCCGTCTGCAGAGCGAAGAAATTTTCAGCGCAATGCATCGTATATAGGAGGCTGTCATGTTATTCAATACTGACGACATTTTAGAAACTACGCGCATGATTACCCAAAACAAGCTGGACGTGCGTACTATCACCATGGGCATTAGCCTGCGTGATTGCGGTCATCCGGATATCAAGGTAACAGCGCAGAAAATTTATGATAAGATTTGCCGTAAGGCAGAGCATCTGGTAAAAACCGGTGAGGATATCGAGGTTGAGCTGGGCGTGCCCATCATCAACAAGCGTATTTCCGTAACACCGATTTCCATGGTTGGCGAAAGCTGCGACAGCAACGATTATGTACCGCTGGCACAGGCTTTGGACAACGCAGGCAAGCAGGTTGGCGTTAACTTCATCGGCGGCTTTTCCGCCCTCGTTGACAAGGGCTATACCAAGGGCGACCGCAATCTGATTGCGTCTATTCCGGAAGCATTGGCAGTTACCGATATTGTCTGCTCCTCCGTAAGCGTGGGCTCTACCAAATGCGGTATCAACATGGACGCTGTAAAACAGATGGGCGAGGTTGTGAAGGCTGCTGCCGAGCGTACTGCCGACCGTGATGCAATCGGCTGCGCTAAGCTGGTTGTATTCTGCAACGCTGTGCCTGATAACCCGTTCATGGCAGGTGCTTTCCACGGCGTAACCGAGCCGGAAAGCGTTATCAATGTTGGTGTCAGCGGACCGGGCGTTGTTAAATACGCATTGGAGCAGGTGCGTGACGGCGACATAGGTATGGTTGCCGAAACGATTAAAAAGACTGCCTTCAAGATTACCCGCGTCGGCCAGCTGGTAGCACAGGAGGCTGCACGCCGCCTGAATACCCAGTTCGGCATTATCGATCTGTCCTTGGCTCCGACTCCGGCAATCGGCGACAGTGTTGCGCATATTCTGGAGGAAATCGGTCTGGAAAGCTGCGGCGGCCCCGGCACTACCGCTACCCTGGCTATGCTGAACGACGCAGTTAAAAAGGGCGGCCTGATGGCTTCCAGCTATGTTGGCGGCCTGAGCGGTGCCTTCATTCCTGTAAGTGAGGATGCAGGCATGATTGCTGCGGTAGAACGCGGCGCTCTGTCCTTGGAAAAACTGGAAGCTATGACCTGCGTATGCTCCGTTGGCCTTGATATGATTGCTATTCCTGGAGATACCACGGCAGCTACTATTTCCGCAATTATTGCCGATGAGGCTGCTATCGGTATGATTAACAATAAAACTACTGCAGTACGTCTGATTCCTGTTCCGGGCAAGGACGTAGGCGACCGCGTTGAATTTGGCGGTCTGCTGGGTTATGCGCCTGTTCTTGGCGTGAAGAAGTTCAGCGCTGAAAAGTTCATCAACCGCGGCGGACGTATTCCTGCACCGGTAAGGAGCCTGACGAACTGATGCGCAAGGCTCAAAGAGAAGCTATTCTGGCCAAGCTGGAGGAAACCTACAAGGGCAGCAAGACGGCGCTGAATTATAATTCACCGTTTGAGCTTTTGGTAGCGGTAATCCTTTCGGCCCAATGTACGGATGAACGCGTAAATGTGATTACGGCGCGTATGTTTCCGCGTCTGAACACGCCGGAAAAAATGGGTGCTCTGACGCAGGAAGAAATGGAAGCGGAAATCCGCGACTGCGGCTTATATCATGCCAAAGCTAAAAACCTGTTGGGAATGTGTCATATGCTGACGCAGCGCTTCAACAGTGTGATTCCGGATGACATCAAAACGCTGATGGAATTGCCGGGCGTGGGGCAGAAAACGGCAAACGTTATCGCCAGCATTATCTATAATATTCCGGCGTTGGCAGTAGATACGCATGTTTTCCGTGTGTCGCATCGTTTGGGATTGGCAAAGGGCAAGGACCCGCTGGCTACTGAAAAGGAGTTGGAAAAAATCATTCCGCGTGAAAAGTGGAGTGACGCGCATCACTGGTTTATCTGGCACGGGCGAAAAATCTGCAAGGCACGCAAGCCGCTGTGTCGCGGTTGTGTGGTTGTAGAGGAATGCCCGTTCAAAGAGAAAAACTTTGAGTAAGGCTTCGTCTGTAAGGCCATTGCTAAACGTGTAAGCGTTTATATCAAGTGCTTGCGGTAGAAGTGCTGACATAAGTGATAAGTAAAAAGCGAAGCAAAAAAATTGGCCTGCAACCCGTGAGAGTTGCAGGCCTTTTGGCATGTGTTGATTTACTTTCCTTGTGTCCGCGGAAGATGGACTTTTTCGAGCATTTTTGCGCTGTCTTTTTATGACGCACACGGTTAGCAATGGCTTCGCTGTGCTACAGGCTGAGTTCACATCTATGTCAAAAAAATGTCTTTTGTGACAAAAATCTTTCACATTCTCTTCTTTGTAATAATTATTAAAGTATAAAATATATAAAAGAGAAAATTCTAACAACTCTGATTAATGCGTAAAAGTGACGAATGAAAAATTGTGTATGAATATTTTATTATTTGACGTCTTTATAAAGAATATAAAAGTTTGACCAGAGGGGATAATTAGCGTACAATGAAAGTAGGTAAAGGAGACGAACTGCTAAATTTTCAAGGCCTTGAATTTTAGTACCACCTTATCTGAGTTATATTTGATTAGTGAAATGATTTGTAACGAGGATTAGTCCGATATAGGTCGGGCACATTACGAAAAGGGGGTCTGAAAATGAAAAAGACTAGAAAGCAACCTGCTTTGGCAAAGTGCGTGCTGGCGACAATCATGGCAATGGGCATGATGGGTTATACTACTGTTTGGGCTGATACTCCTACCCCATCTCCTGTTGACAAGGATGTTTCCAAAGATGCTGCAGGACAGATTTATGATGCTTCTCATAATTATCACCAGGGTTACTTCTGGACTGATTTAGGACATGCGCAGGTACAGATCGGCTCCGGCGAGCAGATTGAATTGTTTACACCTTTTATTTATCATACTCATAGTGAGGTATGGAATCCGAAGGACAGACGTTATGATCCTGTGCATACGGGCGACAATTCCGAAATGAAGTGCAAAGAGTCTATGAGCAGAATTACTGTAGGTGAATTTGACAGAATTATCAAATCTCTCTACACTAATGATATCACCATGGCAAAGACCATTTACGGTGAAGCAGGTCAGGCAGGCCTGAAGGATACTGTTATTAAAGCGGTTAGAGCAACTCCCGGTCAGGGTAAGACAGTCAATACCTATGAGTTGGTAAGAGCTAATGATGAGGTGGTTGCTGCAGCCATTGTTGATACCGATACCAAGATTACTGGCAATGAATTGACCTTTGCAAACGGCACGCTGACTTCCAAGATTACTGATAATGCCAGTGGAGTTTACACCGACAGCGTAGACGGTATTGCTTCTCAAGGCTGGGTACACGAGCAGATGCAAGGTATTGTTGATACTAATACCACTAATACCGGTATGGAAGGAAGTCTTGATGAATATGGCAAGCTGACGGTAAAGGTTAAGGATTCCGACCAACGCAGCGTACAGGCTGAGGTAGAAGGCATTGCTTCCCGCAGCTGGGTAACTAATCAGCTGGAAGGCATTTCCGGAACCGATACTGTTACTACCGTAGAATCTAAAACCAATATGCTGAAAATCACCGATGAAGGCACCGATGGAAACCATGCGTATAAGGTTGATATCAACGGCGATCAGTTAGGTGATTTTGTACAGCAATATGATACTAACACCATTACTACTGCGCAGGCTGACGGTAATGGTTATGTAAATGTTACCGAAATGGTTGATGATAACGGTAATTATAATTACACCGTAGGCATTAACGAAGATAAGCTCATACAGACCATTCAGGAAAATGATACTAATACTATCACTACCGCAGAATCCGGTCATGCTATCATTACTGTAAATGACAGCGTGGGCGGTGGCGATTTGGATGATAAGAATTATGTAATCGGTATTGATGAAGATGCTCTGAAGGGCTTTATTCAGGAAAATACTCAGGACACTAATACCATTACTACCGTAGCGGATGATGGCATGGGTTATATCGGAGTAACCGACGCTATGGATGCAGACGGCAACCATAACTATACCGTAGCATTTAACGAAGGCAAGCTCATCGAAACTATTCAGGCAAACGATACCAATACCGTTACCACCGCGCAGGATGATGGCAATGGTTATGTAAATGTTGCTGAAGCTGTTGATGCAGACGGTAACTACAAATATACCGTAGGTTTTGATGAAGGCAAGCTAATCAATACTATCAAAGAAAACGATACCAACACCGTTACTACGGTAGCCGATGATGGCAACGGATACGTAGGAGTAACCGACGCAATGGATGCGGACGGCAACCACAACTATACCGTAGCTTTTGATGAGAACAAGCTGAACCAGACCATTGAAGCGAAGGATAAGTTCGTTAACGGCGGCAATATTGGTGCAGACGGCAAAATCACTCTTAAAGTAAAAAATGGCGAAGATGTTAAGCTGGAAGGCCAGCTGAAGGATGCACAGCTGACTGCCGTTGAGAGAGATAAGGAAGCCGGCACTGCTACTTTGGTAGTAAAAGACGGCTACACTAATGAAGAAGTACGCAGACTGACGATTGATGATATCGCCAGCAAGGCACAAAATGATAGGGACCATGCCGAATTCAGAGAACATTTTAATGAACTCGATTATCGTGTTGACAATCTCGGCAGCCGCGTTGACAAGGTTGGCGCCGGTGCTGCCGCTCTCGCAGCGCTGCACCCGATGGATTTCGATCCCGATGACAAACTGACCTTTGCAGCAGGCTACGGCAACTACAAGGGCAAAAACGCTGCTGCGGTAGGCGCGTTCTACCGTCCGGATGAAAAGGTTATGCTGAGCGTAGGCGGAACCTTCGGCAACGGCGAGAACATGGTGAATGCAGGCATTTCCTTCTCCCTGGACCGTACCGCACGCGTAAGCAATTCCCGCACGGCGATGGCTAAGGAAATCGTAGACCTGAGAGCTAATGTAGCTAACCTCACCGCATTGGTAGGTCAGCTGACCGCAGGCATGGGCGGCACGATTGAGATGGACAGAATGAAGCTCTTCCCGGATGTTCCCGAAAACCACTGGGCTTACGAATACATCGGCCGTCTGGCGGCAGCAGGCATCGTTGAGGGTTATCCTGACGGTATGTTCAACGGCAACCGCATGATGAGCCGCTACGAATTCGCAGCAATGCTGTACAGAGCACTTGAAAAAGGCGTGAAGCTGGATCACAAGCTGGTTCGTGAATTTGAACCTGAAATGGGTCGTATCCATGTTGCCCGTATTTCCGGTGCGGATGGCGACAGAGGCAAGATTGAACGTGTACGCGTATACGGCGGCGACAATCGTGACCACTACGGCAGCAAGCTGAAATGAAAATGCAGACAGCTGCATACTCCAAACCTAAATAAACAAACACTCCCTTTTCTATAATTAAAAGAGGAGAACACCCAGTCCTTTACAGGATAAAAGGTGTTCTCCTCTTACTTTTGTTTTACACAGTGTTTTACTTAATCCCAGCGCTTGAGCATGTCCTCAATAATTTCCTTATTGGTTTTGCGGCGCTTCTTTTCGTAGTTACGGAAGTTGTTATCTCTGTGGTCGGTGGAGTAGTCGGCGTAGTCGAAGTCGTCGTCGCTGCGTTCGTAGCTGCGGTTGTAGTCGCCGTGGCCATCGTCCAGGGAGAGGGGGATTTGTTTTGTGTAGGTATAGGGTTGTGTGTACATGATTGACCTCGGAAGAATGAAGATTGTGTGCTTGCTTTTGTTCAAGTTCTTTCATAACTGAAAGAACTTGGAAGAAAGGTTCGCGCTTTTTGTAAAGCGCGGCAAAACAAAAACTTTTTCGGGAAAAAGTTTTACCAAAAAGCTTTATAAATAGGGTCGCTTTGCTGTTACTAGTGCCTGTTCGAAATTCTTTCGAATGTTCTTCGTAACCCATGAAGTGCTTTGTGGTTTGTCTAAGCCTTGTTTTCGGTGACTAAACTTCGCGTTAGTATAAGTTTCAAAAATGCTTGCACTTTCGTCAATTCGTTGTAATAGCCTTTCGCTTACTACGAACCATTTTGCTAAGCTTTTTTGCGGGCGCATCCAAGAAGCAAGCTCGTAGAGCGATGCTGATTGGCTTATGCGCGCCATGCGATAGCGTCCCAAGAGGCGTAGCCGATTGGTTTGACGCGAACCGCTTAGTGCGAGCAAAAAAGCGACTGTTTCCCGCGCTTTCGCAAAGCGCGCCCCTTTCTTGTTTCGGGGACGAAAGAAGTAATACAGGAGCTTGATGCAACCACTCCTCATCTCTATTACATATAATTATGCTCTTTTACATGGTCGGAGTGCAGCAGCTGCTCTGCTTTTTCACTCAGCGGTTTTTCCAGGAAGTCCTTGTAAAGCTCCTGTACGTCCGGATTGTTGTGGGACTGGCGCATAGGACGGTTGCTGTCGATGGCATAGAGCTTATTGCCCAGTACATCGGCACGCTCTTCGCCGTCATGAATCGGCTGACCGCCGCCGCCAACGCAGCCACCGGGGCAGGCCATAACTTCCACGAAGTCATAATGAACCTTGCCGGCCTTCAGCTCGTCGAGCAGCTTGCCTGCATTGCCCAGACCGCTTACCGTGCAGGTGCGCAGTGTTGCGCCGCCCAAGGTGAATTCGCGTACCTTGCGGCCTTCCGTGCCGCGAACTTCGGTGAAGGCATCTTCGGGAGCTTCCTTGCCTTCGATTACATGGTAGGCGGTACGCAATGCTGCTTCCATAACGCCGCCGCTGGCACCGAAGATAACTGCAGCGCCGGTGCTCTGACCCAGCGGATTATCAAAGGGCAGTTCGCCCAGCATTGCCGGGTTGATGTGCTCGGCACGCAGCAGGCGGATAAGCTCGCGTGTAGTGAGTACGATATCTACATCATGGGTACCGCTGCTGCGCATAGAGAAGAGTGCGGCCTCGCGTTTTTTGGAAACGCAGGGCATGATGGAAATAGAGCAGATTTCCTTCGGCTTCAGGCCTTTCTTCTGTGCAAAGTAGGATTTTGCCAGCGCACCGAAAATCTGTTGCGGAGATTTGGTGGTGGAAAGGTTAGGCACGAAGTACGGATGAGTTTTGTTTACATAGCTTACCCAACCGGGGCAGCAGGAGGTGAACATGGGCCAGCTGTGGTCCTGCGGATTTTGCAGGTGCTCCAGAAGCTCGCTTGCTTCTTCCATGATGGTAACGTCGGCAGCATAGCAGGTGTCGAAAACATAATCGAAGCCGATTTTCTTCAGTGCTGCTACCATGCGGCCTTCGGTTGCCAGTTCGGGCGGCAGGTTGAAGGCTTCGGCCCAGGCGGTGCGTACTGCAGGTGCAACCTGTACTACGGTTACCTTATTGGGATCGGCCAATACGTCATAAATTTTGGGAACGTCGTTACGCTCCTTCAGCGCGCCAACGGGGCAGTGGGTGATACACTGACCGCAGAGGCTGCAGTCACTGTCCTCAATGGAAACATTGCCGGCAACGTCTACGGTAGTACGGGCACCGGTGTTCTGCACATCCCAGATATGCAGCTTCTGCACCTTGTCACAAATCTGGACGCAGCGCATGCATTTGATGCATTTTTTGGAATCGCGGATGAGCGGGAATTCCTGGTTCCAGGGAGTGTCGACAACATCACGCTCATAAGGAATATCGTAAATGCCCAGGTCATTAGCCAAAGTCTGCAGGCTGCAGTTGCCGCTGCGCACGCAGGTAGCGCACATGCAGTCATGCTGGGATAAAATCAGCTCCACGTTGGTGCGGCGGATGCTGCGGGCCTTGGGGGAGTTGGTATAAACTACAAGTCCTTCCTGTACCGGAGTGGTGCAGGCGGTAACTACACGGTTCTGTCCTTGGATTTCAACTACGCAGACCTTGCAGGCACTGATTTCGTTGATACCTTTAAGATAACACAGGCGGGGGATTTCGATGCCGACGGTGGCAGCAGCCTGCATGATTGTTGTTCCTTGAGGAACGGAAACTTTTTGTCCGTCGATTGTGAGGTTTACCATTTTAAGGTTCTGCCTCCTTTCAGTGTGCTGAAGCCGAATTTGTCGCAGCGCAGGCAGCGTCCTGCTTCCTGGCAGGCTTCTTGCTTGGTCATGCCGCATTCAATCGGCTCAAAGGTATGTTTACGTTCGCCTGCTTCGGTTTCGTGCATCTGGATACGGCCGCAGGGACGTTTATCGTCAATAGACGGGTCGGGGATAACTACATCACAGGAAATGGTGTGGTTATAGCCCAAATATTCATCAATATTAGCGGCAGCAACCTTACCGGCTGCAATAGCACGGATTACGGTTGCAGGACCGGTTACGCAGTCGCCGCCGGCGAAGACGCCTTCATTGTTGGCAAGCTCACTGCTGGAGAGTGCGGAAATAGTACCGCGTTTGATTTTGATGCCGGCTTCTTCGAACGGACGCAGCTCAATGCCCTGACCGATAGCAACAACGATAACGTCGCAGGGAATGCGCTCCAGCTCTACGTCGGCGTGAATCGGACGCGCACGTCCCCAGGCATCGATAGGACCGATGATTTGCGGTTCTGCCCAGAGAGCGGCCACATTACCTTCGGCATCTGCTTCAATGTGATGCGGAGCCTTCAGGCCGTACAGCTCAGCGCCCTCGGCAATAGCGCCTTCGATTTCCTCGGGCAGCGCTGTCATATCGTCCTGACGACGGCGGTAAGCGATAATAACCTTTTTGGCACCGAGACGGATGGAGCTGCGGGTGCAGTCCATAGCAACGTTGCCGCCGCCAATAACGACAACGGTTTTATCCTTAAAGTCAGGCATTTTTTCCTCACCGATGTTGCGCAGCATTTCTACCGCGCTGATAACACCATGGGAATTCTCGCCTTCAATACCGATTTTCTTGTCGGTGTGGGCACCGATGGCAATATAAACTGCGTCAAATTCCTCACGCAGCTTTTCAAAGGGAATATCACCCTCCTCGTTGCCGATTCTGGTGTTGAGATGTACTTCTACGCCGGTGGACAAAATGGCGTCCAAATCCTCCTGCAGACGTTCGCGCGGGAAGCGGTAAGCAGGAATGCCGTAGCGCAGCATGCCGCCGAGCTTGCTCTTTTCTTCAAACACAACAGCATGGTGTCCCATCAGCTCCAGATAGTAGGCTGCGGACATACCGCTGGGGCCGCCGCCGATGATGGCGATACGTTTGTTGGTAGCAGGCTGCTTTTCGGGCAGCGGAACGGTGTTGCTGGGCGCATTGTCGACAGCCATACGCTTCAGACCGCGGATATTGATAGGAGCATCAATCATGCTGCGGCGGCAGCGTGCTTCGCAGGGATGCTCGCAGATAAGACCGCAGGCAGTAGGGAAGGGGTTATCCTTGCGGATGAGCTTGACAGCGTCGGCATAACGGCCTGCGCCAACCAGCGCAATGTAGCCGGGGATATCAACCTGTGCCGGGCACAAAGCAACGCAGGGGATAGAATGATGGACGTTGACAGAGCATTTGCCCTTCTTTATGTGGTTAATGTAATCTTCACGGAAGCCTTCAAGACCGGCCAAAACCATTTTGGCTGCTTCGAAGCCGATGGCGCAGTCAGCGCTGTTGGCAACATTTTGCGCGGTGCTTTCGATTAAATCCAGAGTGTGCATGTCAGCCTTGCCGGCGAGCACGTCTTCCATAAGATTCTGCAGCTGCGCGAGGCCTACACGGCAGGGAAAAGAGCGGAATGGACAAGAACGGAAAAGCTCCCATCATGGGACGCATCACGGTGAACAGGACTATGGCGCAGTTC
>ENA-UEYF01001566-UEYF01001566.1-human-gut-metagenome-genome-assembly--contig:-NODE-1566-length-18053-cov-6.008011_pt1 | contig 18053 bp, 10 predicted proteins | sample MGYA00242902_ERZ507920 | MGnify/ENA primary metagenome ERZ507920 (study PRJEB26167, sample SAMN06115402) | human gut metagenome | host: Homo sapiens | place: China:Jiangxi | collected 2016-07-05...
TCCACACGGCCGTAGCCGCCGCGGAAATACTGGATCGCCATGGGGATGGTGCGGTACTTCTTGATATCCAGCACCAGCGTGGGCAGCAGGTAGTCGTTCCACACCCACATGGTCTCCAGAATAGCAGTGGAGATCATGGTAGGCTTCAGGATGGGGAACACGACCTTGAAGAAGATCTGGATGGGGTTGCAGCCGTCGATCATGGCAGCCTCTTCGATCTCGATGGGGACGCTCTTCATGAAGCCGGTGAACATGAACACGGCCAGACCGGCGCCGAAGCCCAGATAGATGATGCAGATGTTCCAGGGGGTGTTCAGATTGAGGGTGTCGGCGGTCTTGGACAGGGTGAACATGACCATCTGGAAGGGGACGACCATGGAGAAGACGATGAGCAGATTCATGAACTTGCTCAGCTTGTTGTTCACGCGGGTAAGGTACCAGCCGGTCATGGAGCAGCACAGCAGGATGAGGGCCACGCTGGACACGGTGATGACGAGGCTGTAGCCCAGGCTGGACAGAAAGCCCATCTTGGTGACGCCGTAGATGTAGTTGCTAAGGCCCGCGAAGGTCTCAGCCGTAGGCAGCTTGAAGACGGTGGAAGTGGTGAAGGTGCCTTCCATTTTCAGGCTGTTCAGCAAGATCAGGACGATGGGGTAGATCCAGAGCAGGCACAGCAGGCTCATGATGACAGTGAGGATGTTGTCCCACATTTTTTTATCTTTCGGCATTACTGCTGCACCTCCTTAGAGCGGGTAAACTTGAGCTGGATGAGCGAGATGACCACGACGACGAGGAAGAACACCACGGCCTTTGCCTGGCCGATGCCCTTCCACTGAGCGCCGGAGCGGCCATAGAAGGTGTTGTAGATGTTCAGGGCCAGCATCTCACTGGCGTTGGCAGGCTCACCGGCGGTCAGGGCCACGTTCTGGTCGAACAGCTTGAAGCTGTTGGTCAGGGTGAGGAAGGTGCAGATGGTGACGCTGGGCATGACCATCGGGATCTTGATCTTGAACAGGATCTCACGGTCGTTTGCGCCGTCGATCTTCGCAGCCTCGATGAGGTCGCCGGGGACGCTCTGCAGGCCCGCAACGTAGATGATCATCATGTAGCCGATCTGCTGCCAGCACATCAGGATGACCAGACCGACGAAACCGGCCTTGGCGTCCAGCGCCAGCAGAGGCTTCTGCAGGTTGGCCAGCACACCGTTGAGCAGGATCTGCCAGATGTAGCCCAGCAGGATGCCGCCGATGAGGTTCGGCATGAAGTAGACGGTGCGGAAGAGGTTGGTGCCGCGGATGCCGCGGGTGAGCACCAGCGCGATGGCGAAGGCGCACACATTGATGAGCACGGTGCTTACCACCGTAAAGGCAGCGGTGAACCCAAAGGCGTGGAGGAAGGTCTCGTCCGAAAAGACGTTGATGTAGTTCTGCAGGCCCACGAAGGTGGTCTTGCTCACGGTGGTGAAACGCTGGAAGGAAAGATAGATGCCCCAGATGAAGGGCCAGATGAAGCCGATGATGAACGCCAGCAGGGTGGGCAGTACGAACACCGGCCAATACTTACTGATGGCCTTTTGCATGATATACCTCCTGAAAAAGAAGGGGAGGCGGGCGAACACATCGCCCGCCTCCCCGTTATCCAGCTATTGCGGAAGAAGGAGAACGCTTAGCCGTTGGCCAGCTTGTACTCCTTGGCCCAGCCGTCCACAAAGGCAGTGACCACATCGTCCCAGCTGCCGGTGCCTGCTGCATAAGCAGTCAGTGCAGAGCCGACGCCGTTCTTCCACTCCTCGGAAGGCATGGTGGAGAAGCACCAGTCAACGCTGGTCTTGCCAGCGGCAACGTAATCGTTGGCGATGGCGATGAGGGGGTTGGTGGAGTCCTTGGCGGCCTTGAAGGGGATGACGAAGCCCATGTCATCGGCCATAGCGGAAGTGCCCTCGTCGGAGGTGACACACCAGTTCAGGAAGTCCAGAGTAGCCTGGATGTCCTCATCGGAGGAGGTGTTGTTGACGCACCAGAAGTTCTCGGAGCCGGTGCACAGGCCCTGGTTCTCCTCGCCCTCAGCGCCGATGTAGATGGGCAGCATGCCCAGATTGTCGTCGCCCAGATCCTTCACATCGCTGTAGGCCCAGGTGCCGTTCTGGTAGAAGACGGCCTTCTTGCCCACGAACTCAGCCACGGCGTCGTTGCCGGTCTTGGAAGCCAGCAGCTTGGGGTCGCAGGTAGAGTCGGTGATGTACAGGTCCCAGATCTTCTTGTAGTTGTCGAGGTAGGTGCCCTTGATGGCGTCGGTGGAGCCGATGCCGTCAGCCTTGTACTCGTAGTAGATGGGCAGGTTTGCCAGATGGGTCTTGAAGCGCCAGTCGGAAGAACCGTCCATGCCGGCGGAGGTGAAAGCACCATCGACGCCCAGCTCAGCCTTGCGGGCCTGGATGTCGTCGGCGACCTTCTTCAGGTCATCGAAGCCCTTGATGTCGTCCTGAGTGTAGCCGGCGGCGGTCAGCAGTTCCTTGTTGTAGATGATGCCGTAGGTCTCGATGACGTAAGCGATACTGGTAACGGCGTCGCCGTCCTTCAGTGCGAAGGAGTCGCTGGTCAGCTGGCCGTAGACATCGCTGCCGGACAGGTCGAGGCAGTAGTCCTTCCAGTTTGCCAGACCCACAGGGCCGTTGACCTGGAACAGGGTAGGAGCCTCGCTCTTCTCCATCTCGCTCATCAGGGTGGTCTCATACTGGCCGGAAGCAGCGGTCACGACGGTGACAGGCACGCCGGTCTGCTTGGTGTAGGAAGCAGCCAGATCCTGCCAGGCCTGATCCTGCTCGGGCTTGAAGTTCAGGTAGTAGACCTTGCCGGCAGCTGCGGGAGCGGCAGAAGCTGCGGTAGAACTGGCGGTGGAAGCAGCGGTGCTGCTGGAGGAACCGCCGCAGGCAGCCAGACCGAGGGCGGCAGCAGAAGCGCCGGCGACTTTCAGGAAATTACGACGAGAGATCATTTTTTTCATAATTGTTCTCCTTCTTCATCATGTGATATACACATTCCGCCTGGCAGCGGAAATGAGACGAAATAAATCAGACAGCCCTTACGCTCTCACCGACCTGCAGCTCAGGCTGGAGGGTGATCTTCTGGGCCGGGGCGCCATGCTCGATCTGCCGCACCAGCAGCTCGATGCTCTGGAGCGCGATCTGCTCGCCGGGCTGGACGATGGTGGTCATCACCGGCACACAGTAGCGGGACATCGAGATGCCGTCGAAGCCGATGACCGATACATCTTCCGGCACCCGGAACCCGGCGCTTACCAGCGCCCGGATGGCACCGAAAGCGATGACATCGCTCATGGCGAACAGGGCAGTGAACTCGGCCCGGCGGGCCAGCAGGCTGTTCATGGCGTGGTAGGCAGACTCGAAATCGTAGTTGGACAGGCCGTAGAGCCGGTCGTCAAAGGTGAGCCCGGCATCCTCCATGGCATCCTGTGCGCCAAGGCGGCGCATCCGACTGGGGTAGCTGGTGGTCGGACCGCCGAGAACTGCTATCTTCCGGTGGCCCTGCGCGATGAGGTGGGAGACGGCGGTGCGGGCTGCAGCCCGGTCATCCACGCCCACCATCGAGAGGTTCGGAAAATCCAGTTCGTCGGAGACCAGCGTCGTCAGCACCGAGGGGACAGTGATGTTCGCAAAGCCCTGCTGGAAGTTCGCCACGCTGCCGCCGAGGAATATCATGCCTTTGGGCTTTATCTCCCGCAGGATCTTTTGGGCGGCGTCTATCTCGTTGGCATTCTCGTCCAGGTAGGAGACGATGCCGCTGTACCCGTAGAGGGTCGCGGCCCGCTGCAGCTGAACGAGGAAGTCCGAGAAGAAGAGGTTCCGGGTCCCCTTGACCACAAAGACGAGGCTGCGGGACTGCTGGATCTTCAGCTGCCGGGCGTTGGTGTTTGGCACGAAGCCCGACTCCCGCATCATCTGAAGCACCTTTTCTTTCGTTTCGGGACGCACATCCGGCCGGTCATTGATGACGCGGGAGATGGTGCTGACGGAACAGCCGCTCAGACGGGCAATGTCTTTGATGGTCATGTTCGGCATTCCGGGAAGCACCTCTCTTTCGGTCGAAGTTCTGGTTTTTACTGAAATCGTGCGGGAACGATGTCGGGAACGGTTTCAGTGACTATAGTATGGCATAATTTGTGGAATAAATCAATAACCTCAAAACACTTTTGGCAGAATTGCATAACAAATCAACCCTCCTTTGTGCAGGTTGATTTGCCCGCAGAGCGAAAAGCAAATTGATTTCCGGTAATTCCCGGTACACATCAGAATCTCCCGGGACGACCGTACTCTTTTGTAACTTTTCGAGCAAAAAAGCGCGTTCTCATGCAGGATGGATACAAGCTGAACCGACGGGCCGGAGCAAAAATAAGCCGAAAAAATCCCGGTATCCCTGCCGCCGGAGCGGAAAGGATACCGGGAATGAGATCTCTGGGGTTTACTCGGCGCGCAGGGCTTTGACGGGGTTGCACTTGGCTGCGCCGCGGGCCGGGATGATGCCGGCCAGAATGGTGAGCAGGGTAGCCAGTGCCACGAGGAAGAGGGCTGCATCCACAGGCAGGGAAGCAACGAGGGTCGAAGTGCCGGAGACTTTCTGGATGATGATGTTTCCGGGGATGAGCAGTATCTCGCTGAGGACGATGCCCATGACGCCCGAGCAGAGGCCGATGATGAAGGTCTCTGCGTTGAACACCTCGGAGACGTTCCGCTTGGAAGCGCCGATGGCGCGCAGGATGCCGATCTCCTTCCGGCGCTCGAGGACGCTGATATAGGTGATGACGCCGATCATGATGGAGGAGACGACCAGCGAGATGGAGACGAAGGCCACCATCATGCTGCTGATCATGTCCACGATCTCGGTCACGCTGGTCATCAGGGTACCCACGAGGTCGGTGTACTGCACCATCTTTTCGTCTTCACCCTTTGCAGACATCCCGGCGTTGTAGGCATCCAGCTTTTCCAGGATGACGGCCTTGCTGGCAAAGTCCTTCGGATAGATCTTGATCTGGCTGGGGGCGGCCTCGTCCGCGTAGCCGAAGGCCGTCAGGTTGGCCTCATAGGTGGCGGAAGAGGAGCGGAGGGTGGAGCGCATCAGCTCGGTCAGCTCGGAGGCGGTCATGTTGAGCTGGATGGCCTTCTGGAAAGCCGACGCGTCGATCTTGATGGCGCTCTCCATCTGGCTGCTCAGCTTGCCGATGTTCTGCTGGATGGCCGTCTTGAGCTGGGACTGTATCTGGTCCTGGAAGGTGACGATGCCCTTCTGGATGGCAGCGTCCAGCTGGCTTTTCAGCACCTCTGTGATCTGGTCGGAGTAGGTCTCCATCACGGTCCGGATGGTGGTCTGCAGAGCGCTCGAGAGCTGGCCCTGCAGCTTGTCCGGGTCAACGAGGTCTTTCATGGACTCGGCCATCAGCTTCTGAAACCGCTCGGTCTTGAGGTAGGCAGAGAAACTCCACTTCTTGAAGTTGAGGATGCCGTTGCCGATGATATACTTTTTATAGTCCTTGAAGATCTTTTGCACGAGCTCCTGCAGCGCCTCCGGCGAGACGGAGAGGTCCAGTTCTGCAAAGGCGTCGCTGAGGTCGATGTCGGGCAGCTCGTCGATGTCGAGGGAAAAATCCGAGAAGTCGATGAGGCTGCTCAAATCGAAACTGCCGCTGCTGAGGTCGAAGGCACCGTTCAAATCGAAGTCGAGGGCATCGGCATCAAAAGAGAAGGCATTCTTGAGGGCGTTGGTGTCGATGGAGAAGAGGCTGGTCAAATCGAAGTCACGGAGGCTCTCGGCCTTGCCGAAGCTCTCGCCGGTGAGGACGTTGGTGGCGGGGTCGGCCATCTGCTGCTTCACGATGTCGCTGGCGGCAGCGTCCTTCATGACCTTCTCGGTCAGGGAGGCGGGGTAGGCGATGCCGGAGGTGAGCATGGAAGCGGAGGCGGTGTAGTCTGGCTGGACGATGCCCACGATGGTGATGTCCTCGCCGTTCTCCACCAGCTGCTGCATATAGTCCTTGTCGTCGGCCTTGCTCTTCCAGATGCCGTAGGTGTCGTCGTAGACGTAGGTGTCGGCGCTGTTCACCAGCTTGAACTTCAGGCCCATCAGCTCGTCGTAGCTGTAGGTGCGGAAATCGCTGGGGACATCGACGTTCTGGTTCTGGGCGAACTGCTGTATCATCTTGTCCAGCTCGGCGGAGTCCCGCAGACCCATGGAGTAGAGGGCGTAGTCGGTCACAGTGCCGTATTTGCTCAGCACGGCGACACATTCGGTGGGCTTTTCGGGCCAGCGGCCGGCCTTGACTTCGTACTGGGACTTATAAAGGTCGCTGTTGGCGGGCAGCTGATAGAAAACGCTGGTGTTGCTGCCCATGCTGTTCATCAGGCTGCTGGTGACGGAGGTGGAGCCGGAACCCGAGCTTCCCAGACCCAGCATCGAGAGGGTGGAGTCCGGGTTGACCTGATGCACACTGCCGTCGGCGTCCTGCCGGTAGATCTGGGGCGAGACGCTGTAGGAATACTCGATGGAGGTGGCGTCATCCGCAATGGTGGACTCGTCGCTGTCGAGATATTTCTTTAAGGAAGTGAGGTCGTTGGACGTCAGGCCCGACACCATCTTGGTGATGAGCTGGCGGACCGAGACCATTCCCTCCACGCCGCCGGAGGTGTCCTTTTTGCCGTCCTCGTCGGTGGGCAGGCCGGTGGCTGTGGTGCCGCCGCTGCTGCCCGAGGACAGAAAGCTCGTGATGTCCACGCCGCTGCTCAGGATCTGCAGCGGGTATTCGCTCAGGGTGGAGCGCTCCATGTCGGCGATGTAGGCATTGACGCCGGTGGACAGCGAGATGATGAGGGCGATGCCGATGATGCCGATGCTGCCCGCGAAGGCTGTGAGCAGGGTGCGGGCCTTTTTGGTGCGCAGGTTGTTGAAGCTCAGGGCCAGCGAGGTGAGCCACGACATGGACGAACGGCCCATGTTCTTATGGATGGGAGGGGCAAGCTTTGTGTCGTCCGGCTCGAAGGGGCGGGTATCGTCGGTGATAGCGCCGTCCCGCAGACGGACGATGCGGTTGGCATACTGCTCCGCCAGTTCGGGGTTGTGCGTGACCATGACCACGAGGCGGTCTTTTGCCACATCCTTCAGCAGCTCCATGACCTGGATGCTCGTCTCGCTGTCCAGTGCGCCGGTGGGCTCGTCGGCCAGCAGGATGTCGGGGTTGTTGACGAGGGCGCGGGCGATGGCCACGCGCTGCATCTGGCCGCCCGACATCTCGGTGGGGCGCTTGTGGAGCTGGTCTCCGAGGCCCACCTGCCGCAGCGCCTCGGCGGCACGGCGGCGGCGCTCAGCGCCCGACACGCCCGAGATGGTCAGGGCCAGTTCGACGTTGGCAAGGACGGTCTGGTGGGGGATGAGGTTATAGCTCTGGAACACGAAGCCGACGGTGTGGTTGCGGTAGGAGTCCCAGTCCCGGTCGGTGTAGCGGCGGGTGGAGATGCCGTTGATGATGAGCTCGCCGCTGTCGTAGCGGTCGAGGCCGCCGATGATGTTGAGCAGCGTGGTCTTGCCCGAGCCGCTGGGGCCGAGGATGGCGACAAATTCGCTGTCGCGCAGGTTGAGGCTGACCCCGTTGAGCGCTGCCTGTGTCAGATCGCCGGTGGTGTATTTCTTTTCGATATTGATAAGCTGAAGCATTGGCCTGCCTTTCCGGCAGCAGAACGGGGAAGTGTCTGCTGGCCTATTCCGCCCGGCATTTGTGGACGGAGAGGGAAACATAGTATCTGCTTGATTTTATCAGAAGAATATGAACAATTTGTGTCGTAACGGGTGCCAAGTTCTGTGTTTTCTGCCGAAGGATGGAAAAGCGCTGCATCCTGCGCGGAAAAGCGTCCCAAATCAGGAGAATGCGGCAGATGTGTCTTGATTTTTGGAGCGGTTGATGGTATTCTTGAGACAGTATCCATGTTAATATCTTCAGTGTTCCAAAATTCGACGAAAACTGACGCAAATTTGTCGTTGTAACTCCTTTCGACGCTCCATACAATTTTATACAGTATCGTATAAAGTGATTTGTCCGGCATAAGTGGAAGGGCCGGACAGATGGGGCGAGGAGGATGCAGAATGAAACAGGATACCCCGTTGGTGAGGAGATTTTCGACGCTGGAACCGTATCAGGAGGCGTATACCCTTGCCTGTTCTCTGGAGACGGAGGGACAGGGCTGCTGGCTGACCGTGAGCCGGACAAAGGCTCCGGACGCCCCGGCAGACACGGCCCGTACATGGGTCCCGGCCCCGGAAGAGGAGTGCGGACGGCTGCTGCAGTTTTTGTATGAGAATTCGGTCCAGCCGGAGCTGTGGCAGGATGTTATTTCCTGCTGGTATCCGCAGGCGAAGCAGGCAGAACGCCTGCAGGAAGGGAGGCGCGTCGTGTGAGCTATGAGGAACAGGACGTCATATGGCGCGTAGCGCTGGCCAGCTATGACCCCAGAGAGATGCGGGTATGGACACGCTATCTCGAGGAGCGCAACCCGGCCATCCGCTGCACGGGCTACCGCAGCAGCCGGCCGCTGCTGGAACGGCTCGAGCAGGGCGATGTGGACGTTCTGGTGCTGGGCGGCAGACTGGAGGACATGGACAGCATCCAGTTTCTGCCCAGGATACGCGGCCTTGCCCGCAAGCCTCTGGTGCTTCTGCGGGACGACGGACGCAACGAGAAGTCGGCAGTGGAGAGCCTAAGTCAGGAGGATGCATGCTACCTCATCCGTCAGGCCACACTGGAAGATATGCTGCAGGAGCTGCGCGCCCCGGCCCACCGCCCGGCGGAGAGCCTGGAAAAGCGCTGCGAGCGCATCTATCGCAGCTGGGGCGTGAGCACCTGCGACGCCAACAAGCGCTACCTGACCGGTGCGCTTCGGGTGATGATGGGCTCCGACCACCGTCTGGCCATCCGCAAGGAGATATTAGGGCCGGTGGCGGAGGAATACGGTCTCACCGTGGCGGCTGTGGACAGCGCCCTCCGGCGGTTGCTGGAGACGCTGGACGAGACCGGTACCCAGACATGGCGGGATTTTCGAAAAGAGTATGGCTTAGAGCGCAGGAAGGTGACCATCGGCCGCCTGCTTTATGCGCTGGAAAGTAGACTGAGTCAGCAGTGAGGTGCTGACCACACGACGCGGAGGTAGAGCAGAATGCGCAGGCGAAACGATGGAGCAGGAGTCTCCCCTCAGAAGGAGTTTGGGGATGTGTGCTTCCATGCCCTTGGCATCATCGACCAGAACCGGGAGTATCTGCAGATGCATCTGCTGGCGTCGGCCGACCTGCCCACCCGGCAGGCACTTTCGGACATCCAGATAGAGTCTGCCCGGCTGGACCGCACGGTACGCAATGCCATAACACTTTATCAGCTGGAAAATGAAGAGCTGAGCGAGCTGCAGCCTCTGGACCTGTGCGGTCTGCTGGAAAAGGCGGGCCGTCTGGCCCCGGACATCCAGCGGTCGCTGGAAATAACGCTGACGACGGAGAGCGGGGGCATCGAGCACTGCGCCGTCATGGGCGTCCCCGATGAGGCCGAACAGCTGCTGCTCCACCTCATCTCCAACGCGCTGCGGGCCTGCGATGCAGGCGGCAGGGTGTGGGTGAGCCTGAAACAGAAAAAGACGGGCGTCGCGCTCCGGGTAGAAGACAACGGCTGCGGCCTGATGGAGGAAGACCCCATCGAGAACAACCGCCGCTTCCTCAGCGGCGCAAAGCTGGGCCTCCGCATCTGCAAGCTCATCTGCCGCCGTGCAGGCTGGAAGCTGACGCTGACGGCCCGGCCGGGCGGCGGCACCCGGGCGCAGGTGGTGTTCCCGCTGGCCTCCTGCGAGGACATCCCGCCGGAAATGGAACTCCACTCCGACGAGGAGAACGACATCCGCGCAGCGCGGTTCGCAAGCCGGGCGGCACAGGAGCTCCTTCTGCTGCGGAGATATTGAACGAGACAAAAAGGCATCTGCAATGCGGCCGGGACGGCGCAGCGCAGATGCCTTTGCTTTGTGTGCGGGACAGGGAAGAGAGCAGAAAAATTGACAGACGGTAAAGAATCTTAGTAGAAACAGCCAGAAACTCACAGAAAAGTTTGCGAAATTAACAAAATGTTTAACTTTGAAAGGTGATTTTACTGTTTTTAAGGTGTAAAATAATCCCGAATGATTGATTGTCAGCCGGATTTGGTTTATAATACCCATGTATGCGAGTCTGAAATTTGATTCGTTAGCAAACAACTTCTGCCCGGGCCGGAGAGCCCTGTGTGCAGAGGGAGAGTGCATTGTCCTTCAGGAGGAAAAACAACTGTGAGAGTAGGTCTTGACATCGGCAGCACTACCATCAAATGCGTGGTGCTGGATGAAAACGATACCCTTTTATATTCGACGTATGAGCGCCACTACAGCCACATTCTGGAAAAGGCGCAGGAGCTGCTGCGCCGCATCGACGCAGAGCAGCTGCATGGCCGGAAAGCGCTGCTCAGCATCTCCGGCTCCGCCGGCATGGGCCTGGCCGACAGCTGCGGCGTGCCTTTCGTGCAGGAGGTGTTCTCCACCCGCGTGGCGGTCAAAAAATTCGTCCCTGCGACGGACTGCGTCATCGAGCTGGGCGGTGAGGATGCAAAGATCCTGTTCCTGACCAACGGCACCGAAGTCCGGATGAACGGCAGCTGCGCCGGCGGCACGGGCGCTTTCATCGACCAGATGGCGACGCTGCTCAAGATGGGTGCCGATGAGATGAACAAGGCGGCCGAACAGGCCACCCGTACATACACCATCGCATCCCGCTGCGGCGTTTTCGCCAAGAGCGATGTGCAGCCCCTCATCAATCAGGGCGCAAAGACCGAGGACATCGCGGCCAGCATCTATAAGGCCGTGGTCAACCAGACCATCGCCGGTCTGGCACAGGGACGTCCCATCCAGGGCAATATCCTCTATCTGGGCGGTCCGCTGACCTTCAGCACCGTGCTGCGCAAGAGCTTCGACGAGGCACTGGGCGTCACCGGTACCTGCCCCGAGAACAGCCTGCTCTACGTCGCGCTGGGCGCTGCCCTCTACGCCGACAAGGAGTTCGTCCTCTCGGACGTGGCCGCTGCGCTGGATGAGTACGCCGCCACGGCCACCTACGCCAGCGAGCCGCCCCTTTTCGCCAACAAGGAAGAGTACGAGGTATTCCATGCCCGCCATATGTCCCACAGCGTGCCGCGGGTGGCGTTCAGCGCCCAGTGCGGCCCGGTGCATATCGGCATCGACTCCGGCTCTACGACTGTCAAGCTGGTGGTCGTGGACGAGCAGAGCCAGATCCTCTACACCAACTATCAGCCGAACCTCGGCAACCCGCTGCCTCTTATCCGGCAGCAGCTGCTGAAGATCTATAAAGAGCACCCCGGCCTCAAGGTGGCCAGCGTGACCACCACCGGCTACGGCGAAGAGTTGGTCAAGAATGCCTTCCGCTGCGACTTCGGCCTTGTGGAGACCGTGGCCCACTTCACGGCAGCAAAATACTTCATGCCGGACGTGGACTTCATCATCGACATCGGCGGTCAGGATATGAAGTGCTTCAAGATCGAGGATGGTGCCATCAGCAACATCTTCCTGAACGAAGCCTGCTCTTCCGGCTGCGGCAGCTTTTTGCAGACCTTCGCGCAGGCACTGGGCTACGACGTCAAGGAGTTCGCGGCTCTCGGCCTCTTCGCCGACCGCCCCGTGGATCTGGGCAGCCGCTGCACCGTTTTTATGAACAGCTCGGTCAAGCAGGCCCAGAAGGACGGCGCGTCCATCGAGAACATCTCGGCGGGCCTGTCCATCAGCGTCGTCAAGAACGCGCTGTACAAGGTCATCCGTGCGTCCAGCCCCGAAGAGCTGGGCCGGAAGATTGTCGTGCAGGGTGGTACGTTCTACAATGAGGCCGTCCTCCGCGCCTTTGAGAAGGAGATGGGCGTCGAGGTCATCCGCCCCGACATCGCCGGTCTGATGGGCGCTTACGGTGCGGCCCTCTTCGGCCTGCGCCAGTGCCGCAAGAACGGCCAGACCACCTCTGCCATGATGAGCGAGGAAGAGCTGGAGAGCTTCGACCAGAAAGTCGTCAGCGTCAAGTGCGGCGGCTGCGGCAACCACTGCCAGCTCACCGTCAACACCTTTGCCGATGGCCGCAAGTTCATTTCCGGCAACCGCTGCGACAAGCCCGTCACCGGCAAGAGCGAGGACAACAGCCTTAACCTCTACGCCTACAAGCAGCAGCTTCTGGCCAGCTATAAGCCCGTGGCCGGTAAGCGCGGCTCCATCGGCATCCCGCTCTGCCTGAATATGTACGAGCTGCTGCCGTTCTGGCATGCCTTCTGGACCAAGCTGGGCTTTGCCGTCCACACCAGCCCGGTGTCCAGCCGCGGTCTCTATCTGGCCGGTCAGGCTACCATCCCCAGCGACACCGCCTGCTTCCCGGCCAAGCTCAGCCACGGCCACATCAAGGCCCTGACCCAGATGCATCTGGACGCCATCTTCTACCCCTGCCTGACCTACAACATCGACGAGGGTCTGGGCGACAACCACTACAACTGCCCCGTCGTGGCCTACTATCCCGAAGTCCTCGCCGGCAACTGCCCCGAGCTGGAAGGCCAGAAGTTCATCTACGACTACGTCGGCATCCATCGCCCGAAGGATTTCGTCCACAAGATGGCGAAGGACGTGCTGCCCAAGTATTTCGGCGGCATCTCCGAGAAGGAAGTGCAGGAGGCTGCCAACGCCGCCTACGCTGAGTATGAAGCCCACATGGCACAGATCCGGGTCAAGGGCAGCGAGATCATAGATGAGGCCCGCCGTCAGGGCAGGCGCATCATCGTGCTGGCCGGACGCCCCTACCATGTGGACCCGGAGATCAACCACGGCATTGACCACCTCATCACCCGCCACGGCGCGGCGGTGGTCACCGAGGACAGCATCTCCAACCGCGTGGAGAAGTTCCCCACCAGCGTGCTGAACCAGTGGACTTACCACAGCCGCCTGTATGCCGCCGCCAAGTACTGCACCACCCAGAAGGATATGGACCTGGTGCAGCTGGTGTCCTTCGGCTGCGGCGTGGATGCCATCACCACCGACGAGACCCGCGAGATCCTGCAGGAGGGCGGTAAGCTCTACACCCAGCTGAAAATTGACGAAATTACAAACCTGGGTGCTGTCAATATCCGCCTGCGCAGCCTGTTCGCCGCACTGGATGAGCGAGACGAAGATAAGAAGTAACATAGGAGGAACCTATGGAATACAATTACCCCAAATTCACCCCGGAGATGAAGAAAACTCACACCATCCTCATCCCCAACATGGCCATCACCCAGTTCCGCCTGCTGGAATATGCCCTGCGCTACGACGGCTACAAGTGCGAGATCCTGGGCAACTGCGGCAGCGCTGTGGCGCAGCTGGGCCTGAAGTATGTCCACAACGACACCTGCTATCCGGCACTGCTGGTCATTGGCCAGTTCCTCGATGCGCTGAACAGCGGCAAATACGACCTCGAGCACACGGCCCTGCTCATCACCCAGACGGGCGGCGGCTGCCGTGCCTCCAACTACATCCACCTGCTCCGCAAGGCACTGGTCAAGGCAGGCTATCCGAACATCCCGGTGGCCAGCCTGAACTTCTCGGGCCTCGAGAAGGACAGCGGCTTCCAGATGACTCTGCCTCTGGCCCGCCGAGCCATCGCCAGCGTGTTCTACGGCGATATGCTCTGCGCCCTGCGCAATCAGGTCGCTCCGTATGAGAACGAAAAAGGCGCTGCCGATAAGATGGTAGACCTCTGGGTCCAGCGTCTGGGTCGTGTGCTGCTGGCGGGCAAGGGCTTCACCTCCCGCGAGATGAAGCACACCTTCCCCCTCATCGCAAAGGACTTCAAGTCCATTCCCGTCACCCGTGTGCCGAAGGTCAAAGTCGGCGTCGTGGGCGAAATTTACGTCAAGTACAGCCCGCTGGGCAACAACGACCTGCAGAAGTTCCTCGAGAGCCAGGACTGCGAGGTCAACTTCCCGGGTCTGATGGGCTTCGTGCAGTACTGCATCTTCAACATGGGCGAGGACCATGTCCTCTACGGCGGCAAGCTGGCCATGAAGATGGGTACCGACCAGCTGCTCAACTGGCTGGACAGCGTGGAGCGCTCCATGCTCAAGGCCGAGGCCGACGCCGGTTTCTACGCCCCCGGCCCCTTCAAGGAGCTGGTGGAAAAGCCCGAGGGGGTCATCTCGCTGGGTGCCAAGATGGGCGAGGGCTGGCTGCTGACGGCTGAGATGATCGAGCTGGTACAGGGCGGTTACGGCAACATCATCTGCGCACAGCCTTTTGGCTGCCTGCCGAACCACATCGTGGGCAAGGGCATGGTAAACAAGATCCGCGCGATGTACCCCAGCGCCAACATCACCCCCATCGACTACGACCCCAGCGCCACCAGGGTCAATCAGGAGAACCGCATCAAACTGATGCTGGCCGTAGCAAAGGAGCGTCTGAACGCTCCTGCCGAGGCGAAGCCCCTGACCGCCGAGGAGATCGCGGGCGGTGCGCCCAGCCTCTCTCACGTCTGAGAAACTACAGAAGAAACAAAGAAGCCGCACGGTACAGTTTTCGCTGTACTGTGCGGCTTTTCTTATGCGCCGGAGCGCTTATTTCTTGTGATACTTGCGGTCTTCCTGCTCATAGGCGGGCTCGCAGGTGAGGTACATTCCCAGACGTTTGATGGTGTCCGTATCCACGCTGGACAGGATGACCGTGGAGTGCATGTCGCAGCCCTTGAGCTTGGAGAGCTGCTGCAGAGCGACAGCAGCCGTCTCATTCTCGGCGGCAGAGCTGGACAGCGCGATCAGGATCTCATCGGTGTGCAGGCGGGGATTCCGGCTGCCGAGGTAGTTGGTCTTGAGGGTCTGGATGGGCTCGATGGCGCGGGCGGAGACCAGGTCGATCTCATGGTCGATGCCGGCCAGCTTCTTGAGGGCGTTGAGCAGGGCAGAAGAGGCTGCGCCCAGCAGGGGACCGTTCTTGCCGGTGACGACGGTGCCGTCCGGCAGCTCGATGGCGGCAGCGGGTGCGCCGCCGGTGCGCTCGGCCACGGCGTGAGCCTGCTTTTCCACGGCACGGTCGCCGACAGCCAGACCGGCCTGATTCAGCAGCAGCTCCAGTTTGAAGATCTCACTGTCCACATTCTTGCCGGTCTTGTGGTCGCAGAGAGCCTTGAAGTAGCGGCGGATAATTTCGTTGCGGGAGGCCTCGCGGCAGACTTCGTCGTCCACGATGCAGTTGCCGGCCATGTTCACGCCCATGTCCGTGGGGGACTTGTAGGGGCTCTTGCCTGCGATGAGCTCGAACATCGCGTTGACCACCGGGAAGATCTCGATGTCGCGGTTGTAGTTGACGGTGGTGACGCCGTAGGCCTCCAGATGGAAGGGGTCGATCATGTTCACGTCGTTCAGGTCGGCGGTAGCGGCCTCGTAGGCGAGGTTGACCGGGTGCTTGAGGGGCAGGTTCCAGATGGGGAAGGTCTCGAACTTGGCATAACCGGCCTTGACGCCCCGCTTGTGCTCGTGGTAGAGCTGGGACAGGCAGGTGGCCATCTTGCCGCTGCCGGGGCCGGGGGCCGTGATGACGACGAGGGGACGCTGGGTCTCGATGTAGTCGTTCTTGCCGTAGCCCTCGTCGCTGACGATGCGGGCCACGTCGTTGGGGTAGCCGGGGATCTTATAGTGGCGGAAGGTGCGCACGCCCACGCTGTTCAGCTTGTGCTCAAAGGCTTCGACCTCGGGGGCGGCGGTGTACATGGTCACGCAGACGCTGCCCACGAACAGGCCCATGCCCTGGAAGGCGTCGATAAGGCGGAGAACGTCGAGGTCGTAGGTGATGCCGTAGTCGCCGCGCACCTTGCTGCTGATGATGTCCTGCGCGCTGATGACGATGACGATCTCGGCCTGCTCCTTGAGCTGCAAAAGCATCTGCAGCTTGGAGTCCGGTTGAAAGCCGGGCAGCACGCGGGAGGCGTGGTAATCGTCGAACAGCTTGCCGCCGAATTCCAGATACAGCTTATTGTCAAACTTCTTGATGCGCTCGCGGATATGCTCGGACTGCATCGCAAGATATTTGTCGTTGTCAAATCCTATTTTCATCGTTCGTTTCCTCTCTGGTGGCCCGGCACACCATACCCGGGCTTTAAAATCACGAATATAAGTATACCACAGCCCGGGGTGGGGTGCAATGCAAAACAAAGCGCTGAACGCAATTCCGGCAGGATAGGCCGTTTTGGGCGGTATATTGTCCTGTTTTTTGTGAAAATGGTGCCTGTGCAAAACGCAAAGGGGACTGCCGCGGTGTGCGGCAGTCCCCTTTGCTCTTATGAAGAACTATCCGTATGGAGAAAGAAAATGGCTTGTTACTTCGCCTCGGCGGGCTGGGTCTTTTTGACAAGGCTCAGGATCACTGCACCCAGCACACTGCCCACAGCCAGCGCCACGCAGTACAGCGCAGCGTGATCCACCACCGGGAATACGAAGATGCCGCCGTGGGGTGCACGCAGTGCACAGCCGAAGGTCATGGAGAGCGCACCGGCGACCGCAGAGCCGACAACGCAGCTGGGCAGGACGCGCAGCGGGTCGGCTGCTGCATAGGGGATAGCGCCCTCAGACACGAAGCACAGGCCCATGACGTAGTTCACAATGCCGTTGCGGCGCTCGTCCAACGTCCACTTGCGGGGGCAGAAGGTGGTGGACAGGGCAATAGCGATGGGAGGAACCATGCCGCCCACCATGACGGCGGCCATCACCTCGTAGTTACCGGAGGCAAGAGCTGCGGTGCCAAAGACGTAGGCTGCCTTGTTGACCGGGCCGCCCATATCCACGCTCATCATACCGGCCACGATAGCACCCAGCAGCACCTTGGAGCTGCCGCCCAGTGCGTTCAGCCAGTCGGTCATGGCGGTGTTGATCATGCCCATTACCGGGTTCACGGCGCACATCATCGCACCTACGATGAGAATGCCGCCCAGCGGGTAGATGAGCATGGGGCGGATACCGTTCAGGCTGGCGGGCAGCTTTTCGGTGATCTTTTTAAGGAACTGCACGATGTAGCCCGCTGCAAAACCGGCCAGCAGCGCTGCAAGGAAGCCGCCGGAGATGCCGGTGGTGCTGCCTGCGGCAAGGTCGGTGAAGTTGGTGCCGTTCATAGCCAGCACGCCGCCTGCAAAGCCTACGGCCAAGCCCGGGCGGTCGGCGATGGACATAGCAATGAAGCCTGCCAGAATGGGCAGCATATAGCCGAAGGCTGCGCCGCCCACCGTCTTGAAGAAGGCGGCAACGGGGGTGTTCATGCCAAAGTTTGCGGGGTTGATGCTGTAATCATCCAACAGGAAAGCCAGCGCGATCATGATGCCGCCGCCCACCACGAAGGGCAGCATGTGGGAAACGCCGTTCATCAGGTTCTTGTACAGGCTGCGGCCAAAGCTGTCCTTACCGGCGGTGTCGTCCTCGGCTGCTGCGCCGCCCTCGGCGTGGAACACAGGCACCTCGCCGTGGGCAATCTTCTTGATGAGCTCCTCCGGCTTATGGATGCCGTCGTCCACGCGGGTGAACAGCACCGGTTTGCCGTCGAAACGGGCGGTTTCCACCTTTTTCTCCGCTGCTACGATGATGCCATCGCAGGCGGCGATCTCGGCGCGGGTCAGGATGTTCTTTGCACCGTCCGAGCCGTTGGTCTCCACCTTGGTGGGCAGCCCCAGCTTGTCACCGGCCTTGGTCAGTGCCTCGGCGGCCATGTAGGTGTGGGCAATGCCGTTGACGCAGGCGGTCACAGCCAAAATGCGGTAGCCGTCCTGCGGGATAGCCTGCTGGGTAAAACTCTCTGCACCGAACTGTGCTTCCTCCTGTGCGTCGATGCACTCCAAGAACTCCTTGGGGGTCTTGGCGGCTTTCAGCTTTTCCACAAAGTCCTCGTTCATCAGCATCTGCATCATACGGGCCAGCATATCCACATGCAGGCTGCCGTTTTC
>ENA-UEYF01001577-UEYF01001577.1-human-gut-metagenome-genome-assembly--contig:-NODE-1577-length-17915-cov-5.009642_pt1 | contig 17915 bp, 17 predicted proteins | sample MGYA00242902_ERZ507920 | MGnify/ENA primary metagenome ERZ507920 (study PRJEB26167, sample SAMN06115402) | human gut metagenome | host: Homo sapiens | place: China:Jiangxi | collected 2016-07-05...
GAAATTTTGTAAATTATTCCCCTTGAACAAGCAGGGGGGGGGGGGTAAAATGATGAAAAGACCTGTGCCGAGTTGGTGCAAAAAGCGGGAACGACACCCCGGGATGCCCGCCATGCGGAGGCGAACGAGGTATCCTTTTTGCTGCGGGACAGGCTTTGAATGTACAACAGGGAGGATTTTGTATGCAGCGAAAAGATTTAGCTCTGCGGGTGCTGTCTACGGCAGCAATTATGTCTATTGTTACTTCTATTGCAGCCCCGGCCTTTGCGGATATTTACTATATCGGCAAAGGCAGCATTGACGTAGAGGCCACAACGGATGCGGACGGCAAGCAGTATGTGAAAGTAACTCAGGGGGGAACCACCTACGAAGATAAGAGCAACGAAATTGTGATCAAGGACGGCACCAGCGAAGCGGATACCACCCTGACGGAGGCTAAGCGTGCTGAGGGTACCCGGGCAAATCCTGCGGTAGCCCCTGCCGCCGGTGCCGCCACGCAGGAGCTGGAAGCAGCCGGGTCTGCGGACGCTGCCGGGGAGAGCCAGCCTGACCCGGACGCGGCCTTTACCCTGAGCGAGGAAGAGGAGGACTCTGAGGAGGGCAAGGACCCCACGGACAATCCCACGGAGAACCCCACAGAGAAACCCACGGAGAATCCTACGGACGACCCCACGGAGCCCCCCAAGAAGGATGTGGTGTACGAGTACGCCCCGGCAGACCCGAATCCGGAGCAGCAGGCCACCAAACCCACCCTCAGCGCCTCTGCCGCCCCTGCGGCAAAGACCAATGAGGCCACTCTGGCTGACGCCCCTGCGGCTGCTCCCACCACCCCCACTGCCCCTGCGGCTGATCCTCCGGCAGAGGGCAGCGCCGAAAAGCCCACCAAAAACGTCATCCGGGTCATCAATAACTGGGTGGGCGATGCGGCCAAGGAGCTCAAGATCCGGCTCAGCAATGTGAATATTAAGGCGGAGAAAACAGCTAATAAAGCTGCAATGGATGTCTCCGGCGGCGGAACGACAAAAGTTGAGCTGGACGGCCAGAATGTTTTGGACAGTCATGAAGTCCCGTATCAGGCAGGACTGCGCAAGCAGGGAGAGGGAACGCTGATCATCACAGACGAGACCAATGACGAGGGAAAGAAAATCACCACCCCCAAATCAAACGATTCCGGCAGCCTGATCGCAAAAGGTGCAGGCGGAAACGGAGCGGCAGGCATCGGGGGAAGCGTTGCCGAAGGCACAAAAAACATCACCATCGAGGGCTATGCAACGGTTCACGCAGCAGGCGGCGGGAGTGGCGCAGGCATCGGCGGCGGCGGCATCTATGGAGATACACAATCTGGAGATGCAGAAAACATCATCATCCAGGGCTATGCAACTGTTGACGCAAAAGGCAGCGGGAGTGCCGCAGGCATTGGCGGCGGCGGCAATGGAGGAAATGCAGAAAACATCATCATCCGGGGGCATTCCAAGGTGACGGCAACCACCCTAGGTGGCGCTGCCATCGGCGGCGGCTATGGTTCTGAGTCGGGAGGCTCGGCAAAGGGCATCGTGATCCGTGACCATGCAACGGTCGTTGCAAAGAGTGACGGTGGCTCTTGGCTCGGGAACGGTTGTGCCGCCATCGGCGCTGCCGGAAACAAGGACACCGAAGCAGAGGTGATCATTGGCACGCCCGGGGCTACAGCAGCGACGGGAGATGTCCATGTCACGGCAACCGGGCTCTACGGCTCTGCCATTGGCAGTGGCACAAAAGATACCAAGGTCACCATTCAGGGCAATGCGACCATCCGGACGGCGAGCATAAGAAATTCCACTGCGATCGGAAGTAACTATGGAAATGTGGAGGTCAACATAAAGGACAATGTTACCATTGATACAGACAATGCTTCTGCAACTGCAGAGCCGGACAATGCAGGCTCCAGTATCGGCGGCGGGGATATTCGCGGAGATTCGAACAGAAAAGTTGTAGTGAACATTGACGGCGGAACAAACGGAAAAGTTAAGATCGGCGATTACATTCAAATATTTGGAAAATATGGTGCGATTTCCGCCACCGAGGTCAACATCGGCAACAATGTGCTGCTTAAAATGAAACCATGGAAATCGCCGGATGCTAAGTATATCAATGTGAAAGGTGCTGAGGCTGCGGTAGGCACAAGAAATAACCCCGCAGCCGGCGGCCTTGTAAACACCATTGGCGATAATACGGAGCTGTGGTACTACAGTAAAGGCAGGCTGCAAAAGATCGTCCATGGCAAAAATGTTTGCACCAAAAACGAGATCGGCCGCAAGGATGCCACCTGCACGGAAGATGGCTGGGTGAAGTACGGATGCACCTATGAGAGCGATAGGTATGCCACTGCCCCGGAGCATAACTACCAGTGGACGGAGACTATCCCCGCCACAGGCCACCACTGGAAGGATAACGGCGACGGCACCCACACCTGCACCAAGTGCGGTGCCACCGAAGCCCTGCCCTCCGACACCAACAGCGCCCTTGAGCTGCGGGTGGTGGACGCTGAGGGCATGAACCAGCCCTTTACCGTGAGCCAGAACGGTACCCTGCGTACCTACACCGGTGCCTACGACACGGCCACTCTTACCGGCGACCTGGACACCCTGCGTTACCTGCAGGAGCATGGCGCACAGACCATCCAGTTCGTCACCAATGGCCAGACCAGCAGCTTTGCCATCAGCGACCTGCTGGCACAGGGCAGCGGCAGTGAGGTGTTCTACCTCACCCACCGTGGGACCGAAGAGCCCACCCTGCTGCTGGTGGAGGCAGACCACAGCGAACTGGTGAAAGACTAACCATCCCCGGAGGCGGGGCTTCCGCATGACCCCGCCCCCCTCCATATTGCAAGACCCCCGGCACCTTCCGCAGGGTGCCGGGGGTCTTTTTGCGCCGCAGGGCAAAAAAAGGCCCCGGCCTGCCCGGTGGGGGCGAGGCCGGAGCCTTTGCTCATGCTTTGGGGGGTGCTGCCAGGCGATCTCAGGCGGCAGTGGAAGAAGCGACCTCGGAGGAAGCAGCCTCAGAAGATGCAGCCTCGCTGGAGACCTCAGAAGCAGCCTCAGAAGATGCAGCCTCGCTTGCAGCCTCGGAGGAAGCGCTGTTCTCCTCGGCCACGGCAGAGGTGGAAGCAGCCTCAGACTGAGCGGCAGCAGAAGCAGCCTCAGAGGTGGAAGCAGCGGTAGAAGAAGAGCTGCCGCAGGCAGTCATGCTGACAGCCAGGACCAGAGCAGCAACGGTAACAGCAACATTCTTGAGTTTCATATCGAAAATCTCCTTACTTTTGAAAAAACAGTTTCGCGGAAGGCTGTACAGGTGAAACCTTTCCGCAAGAAGATATTCTAGTCCGTTTTTGAAAAAAATCAAGCCCTTTTTTGGCAAAGATTCTATTTGCCGAAGAGATTCTACACTTTTGTTATAACTTTTCGATAAAAGTCAAAGATTTTTGACGTTCAAAAATGAAACACTCCGGGCTTTTCCGGAAGAGGAAAGCATGGTATAATAGCTTCATGATAAAGGCTGGAAAACGACAGTGAGGTAGAAGGTCATGGACATCAAAAAAGTTGCAGTTCTGGGAGCCGGTGCGGTCGGCTCCTATGTCATCTGGGGGCTTTCGGCCCGCAGGGACATTGAGCTTGGCGTGGTGGCCGATGGCCCGCGGGGCGAGCGTCTGGCAAAAGAAGGCTGTGCCATCAACGGCAAAATCTACCGTCCGGCGGTCTGGACGCCCGGGCAGGCCCATGACGCCGACCTTCTCATCGTCTGCCTGAAATACGGCGCACTGCCCGGCGCACTGGACAGCATCAAAGCCGTCACCGGCCCCCGCACCACCATCATGAGCCTGATGAACGGCGTGGACAGCGAGGACATCATTGCTTCTGCCGTGGGTGGGGAGCATCTGCTTTACTCCCTCATCAAAGTGGCGTCCCACAAGGAGGCTGACGGCGTCCATTTCGACCCTGCGACCACCGTTGGCATCATCTTCGGGGAGAAGGAGCCGCCCTGCGACAGCCCCCGCGTCAAGGCCGTGGAGGCTTTGTTCGGCGGCACAGAGCTGCACTTCCGGGCCACCGACTGCATCCGGGAAGAGATGTGGAGCAAGTTCCGCCTCAACGTCTGCAACAATCTGCCCCAGGCCATCCTCGGCGCAGGCGTAGGCTGCTACCGTGACAGCGTCCATATGAAGGCCATCAGCGACGGCCTCCGCCGTGAGCTGGAAGCCATTGCCGCAGCCAAAGGCATTGATCTGCAGAAGGTGGATGCCGTGTCCGGCAAGGGCTGCGCCGTCAAGCCCTCGGCCCGCTACTCGACGTTGCAAGACCTCGACGCCGGACGCCATACCGAGATCGATATGTTCTCGGGTGCGCTCATCCGGATGGGAAAAGAGCTGGGCATCCCGACGCCCTACAATGAGTTTGCGTATCACATGATAAAAGCGCTGGAAGAGAAGAACGACGGCAGATTTGATTACAGCGGCCCGGATCAGGAAATGACATGGGCAAGATAACGGAGGGAATACCGATGAATATTACGGTCTATCTGGGGGCCAATGAGGGCAGCGACCCGGCCATGAAGCAGGCGGTGGAGGAACTGGGCCGCTGGATCGGCGAGAGCGGGAACGCTCTGGTCTACGGCGGCTCCCGCAGCGGCCTGATGGGGCGTCTGGCCCACAGCGTTCTGACGGCGGGCGGCGAAGTGACCGGCGTCGAGCCCCAGTTCTTCATCGACTCTGAGGTGCAGTATGACGGCCTGACCAGGCTCATCGTCACGCAGGACATGACCGAGCGCAAGACCAGGATGATCGAGCTGGGTGACGCCTTTATCGCGTTCCCCGGCGGCACCGGCACGCTGGAAGAGATCACGGAGGTGATGTCCAAGGTCTCGCTGGGCCATCTGGACGCGCCCTGCATCCTCTACGACCTCGACGGCTACTACGCCGGCCTGAAAGCTCTGCTGGCCCACATGGTCGAGATGGGGCTGTCCAGCCCCGAGCGGCAGAGCGGCATTTATTTTGTAAAGAATCTGGACGAGATAAAGAGCATCCTGAAAAGGGCATAAAAAAGCGCTGGAAGCGGTGTAAAGGCTTCCAGCGCTTTTTGTTGTCTGCTTACATGGAGATGACGCCCAGCGCGTTTGCCACCGAGCTGATGAGGATGATGGCCGCGAAGATGGGGCAGAGGTACTTTATCATAAAGTTGAAGATGCGCTTGCGGCGGAAGGGCTTGCCTTCCAGCGTGACCTCTTCCTCGATCTTCTCCACACCGATGACCCGGGACACCAGCAGGCAGATGGTGATGGCTGCAATGGGCATCATGACCGAGTTGGTAAGGAAATCGAAGAAGTCAAGGAACTGCATCCCGAAGACCGTGAACCGGGCCAGCGGGCCGTAGCCCAGAGCCGACAGACTGCCCAGCACCAGCATGATGATGCCGATGAGGACGGTGGCCTGCTTACGGTCCCAGCCCAGCTCGTCCTCGAAGGTGGAGACAGCGCTTTCCGTCAGGGCGATGGAACTGGTGACGGCGGCAAACAGTACCAGCGTAAAGAAGAGGATGCCCACCACGGTGCCGAGACCCATGCTCTCAAAGACCTTCGGGATGGTGATGAACATGAGGGCCGGGCCGGCCTGCAGGGTGTCCGGGTCGCCGCCCGAGAAGGAGAAGACCGCCGGAATGATCATCAGGCCCGCCATGATGGCAATGGCCGTGTCGAAGATCTCCACGTTCTCGGTGGACTCCTCGATGGAGACATCCTTCTTCATGTAGGAGCCGAAGGTGACGAGGATGCCCATTGCGATGGAGAGGGAGTAGAACATCTGCCCCATGGCGGTCACGACGGTCATCCAGGAGAAGTTGGAGAGATTCGGCACGAGGAAATACTTCACGCCCTCCAGCGCGCCCGGGCGGGTGACGGAGTAGCCCGCGATGATGACGGACAGCACCACGAGGATGGGCATCATCACCTTGGAGACCCGCTCCACGCCGTTGCGCACGCCTGCAAAGATGATGGCGAGGGTGAAGATGGTAAAGATAACAAAGCAGATCTCCGCCGAAGCGCCGCTGGAAATGAAGGCGGAGAAGTAGCCGTCTGTGGCCAGCTCACTGCCGTGGCCGCTGACGTAGTCGGCCAGATACCGGATGACCCAGCCGCCGATGACCGAGTAATAAGGCACGATGAGGATGGGGATGATGGCATTGATCCAGCCGCCGAAGGAGCGCTCGCCCTTGCGGACGGCGGCGAATGCGCCCACCGGGCTTTTCCTGGTCATCCGGCCCAGCGCCGTCTCGGCCACGATCATGGTGTAGCCGAAGGTGAAGGCGAGGATGATGTAGATGAGCAGGAAGATGCCGCCGCCGTACTTGGCCGCAAGATAGGGGAAGCGCCAGATGTTGCCGAGGCCCACCGACGCGCCTGCTGCGGAGAGAACGAAGCCGATCTTGCCCGAAAAGGCGCTTCGCTTGTGCTGTTTTTGATTCATTGGATTTTCCTCTTTTCACAAATTCAATACCCCCAGTGTATCACAGCCGGGGAGGGGATTCAACCGATTTTTCGATAAGAAGCAGAAGTTCCTGTGCTCAGAGGGAGGCAGCGTCAATCCACCACCGGCACATCCAGCCCGAATTCCAGCGGGCGGAAACGGGGGCAGACGTTCTCCGTGATGCAGATGACCGACGCGGCCAGGCGGCTGCCGATCTCACAGGACTGGGCCAGATTCTTGCCGTAGGTCAGGCCGATGACCGTGCCGGCAAAGAAGGCGTCGCCTGCGCCGGTGGTGTCGATGACGTCCACCTTCTTGGCGGGTACGACGCCGCACTCGCCGGTGTGTTTGGCGTACACGGCACCCTGACCGCCCATGGTCACCACCATGCTGGTCATGTTGGCGCTGTGGACGTTCCGGGCCAGTACCTGAGCCATCTGGCTGGGGGTGAGATGCTCGTAGTCGTCCGAGAAGAGCAGACCGGCCTCCTGCTGGTTGCAGACGAAGCAGTCGATCTGCTGCAGATAGTCGCGGCGCTCCATGGCGATGCTCATATTGGAGACTGCGGCAAAGACCTTCTTGTTGTATTTCCTGGCATAGCGGAGCACCTGCTTGACCGTGTCTTTCTCCAGGTCCAGCTCGATGGCGATGGCGTCGCAGTCCTTGAAGATCTCGTCGCCCTTCTCCTCCAGCAGGGTGGTCAGCGGGGTGGTGTCAGGGCGCTTGGAGATGGCGGCGTGGACGTCGCCGTCGTTGTCAAAGATGGCCAGCCAGGTACCCATGCCATCGGGGACCTTCTGGATGTATCTGGTGTTGACCTTGTGGTTGTCCAGTTTATCGATGACGTCCTGGCCCATGCCGGTGTCGTCCACCAGCCCCACGAAGGTGGGGCGCAGTTCCACATTGGCGATGTCCTCCGCCACGTTCCGGCTCACACCGCCATGCACCTGTTCAATGCGGCCGGCGTTCCGTCCGCCGGGGATGTAGGTGGAGAGGGGATAGCCCTTGATGTCCACGAAAACTGCGCCGATGACTACGATTCCCATATTTGAAATTCCTTTCCTGAATAAAGACTCTCTTTGACTTCTATCCTGTTTACGCTTCTTCTGCCTTCTGCGCCCGAATATCGTCGCCCATAAAGAGGAAGGGAACAAAAGAGGAGAGGCGGCTGGAGATTTTTTCGGTGTAGAGCTTTTCCAGCAGAGCGCCGTCGGTGATGTTGGTGGTGACGATGGTGGGCAGCTTCGCGCCCAGACGGTTGTTCAGCAGGCTGTAAAGGGTGCTGATGAGGAAGCTGGAGTTGAACTCGGAACCCAGGTCGTCGAGGATGAGCAGGTCGGCCCCGGCGGCGGTGCGCAGGAGCATCTCTTCCTCCCCGGCGGGGTCGGAGCCGAAGTGCAGGGCCTCGAGCTTCGAGAAGAAGTCGGGGCTGGACACATAGATGACGTCGAAGCCTTTTTCCAGCACCTCTCCGGCAATGGCCAGAGCGGCATGGGTCTTGCCCAGACCGGCGTTGCCGAGGAGCATCAGACTCTCGCTGGTGGTATCGAATTCGTCGGCGTAGCCGCGCAGGTCGTCCAGAAGGGTGGACATATAACTCCGCACCGGCTCGCCGAGGGAGGCGTCCATCCGGGCGGGGTAGTAGCGCAGCTCCATGGTATCGAAGCTGGAAATGGAGAGGCTGGACAGAGCCTCGATCTCCGACCGGCGGAGCTGCTGCATCACCTTGTGGACGCAGCTGCAGGTGCGTCCGTCCACAATGCCGGTGTCTTCGCAGAGCCTGCAGGTGAAGTGCGGCTCCAGTGCGTCGGCGGGACGGCCGCTGGAGGCCAGCAGGTCGGCCAGCTTTTTGCGGGCATCGGTGAGGGCCGCAGCGGCATCGGTGCGGTCCTTGCCCGCCGCACCGGCCAGCGCGCAGCGGATGCCCCGCACCCGCACCTCTTCTTCGGCGTGGCGCAGCCCGGGGACAGCAGCCTCGGCCTCAGCGCGGGCGTCCTCCGCCTTGGCCCGTGCGGTTTGACGACGGCGGGCGACGGTGCGCAGGGCTTCCTGATACAGTTCGTTTTTGGTACGCATAGTGTCTCCTTATGCCGGGGGTCACTCGGACTTTTTCTTGAGGGTGCGGCGGCGGGCAGCGTTCTTGAGGAAGTCGTTGCCGCTGGGGGTCTCGCGGTCCACCCGGATGTTCCGGCTGGCTCCGGCAGCGGCAACCGGGGTGCGCACATCGTGGATATTGCGCAGACCCTTGGCGTTCCAGGTCTTGAGGATGCTGTTCCAGTACCACAGGTCACGCTTCGGCCCGGCCTGCACAGCGGCCTCCTGCACCATGGCGTCATCGTAGCCGTAGACCTCATACCACCGGGCGATGGCCTTCCGCCCGCCGAGGGTGAGTTCGCTGTCCGGGATGCCCAGCAGGGAAGCAACATACTGTTCCCGGGTCTGGCGTAGGGCCAGCAGCTTGAGGTGGGTGTCGGCCTGTTCGCCGGTCTCCACGCCCTCGGCCCGCCAGACTTTCAGCTCGTGGAGGACGGCGGCCATCGTCCGCTTGCCCCGGCTGGCCACATAGGCCACGCAGAGCATGACGGTCTCGGGGGCAAAGCCCTCCTGTACGTAGAGGTTGACCAGCTTTTCCATCTCGCTGTGGGTCAGCGGGCGGGCAAAGCCGGTCTGAGCGCAGTCGATGAGGCTCGAGATCATGGGGTCGGTGCGGCTTGCGGCGGCGATCTCCGCCCAGGTCATGGGGGCAGGAGCGGAGGGCTCTGCTCCCGGCGCGGCGTTCTCGTCGTAGCGCTCGAGAAGCCCTGCACCGGCCCAGAAGGAGAGGGCGCTTTCGGCAGAGATGCGGCTGCGCAGTTTAAGGTCGGCACAAATTTTTTCAGGGTCGGTGACGCCGGTAGCCAGCACATACAGCGCTACCCGGACGTTGTATTCTTCGGCGATGCCCAGCTTGGAAAAGATGAGCTGCGGCACCGGAATGGTGTCGCCCTTGAGCTCTTTGAGACGGTATATCATTTGCTTTCCCCGCTTTCTGCGTCCTCGTCCTTCGGCGGCGGTGACCAGGGCTCACAGTCCAGGATGGAGGGCCGCTGCTTCCAGAGCGCCAGATCAGCGCTGTAGGCAGAGGACAGATACTCTGCCGCTGCGGCCCGGCCCTCGTCCGTCAGCGGAAAGACCATCTGTCGGCGCAGGGCGGGGTCTGTGCGGTCCAGCGCCCAGGGGTCGGGCCAGATGTCCACCGTGAGGATGGCTTCCTCTTTCTGTGCGCCCTCGCCGCCGTCCGGGTCAGGCACGCTGCGCTTGCCGGGCGAGAGCAGATAGCGCATCCCGTCCTCGCTGCCGCTGTATTGATTCTTGCACTTGAAATAGTGCAGAAGGGGTACAAAAATCATGACGTCCCTCTCAGTTTTAGACTTGCTGAAATGATAAAAGCGCCAATTCTTGACGAATCAGCGCTCTTTTTGTGGAGCAGGATACGGGACTCGAACCCGCCGCCTACTGCTTGGGAAGCAGTCGCTCTACCGGATGAGCTAACCCTGCGTTTACTCATTTATTGTAGCAAAGGACACGGGTTTTGTCAACCGCTTTTTGGCTCGATTTTGGTCGGCAGCAATTCAACTTTTTAATGCAGCAGCAACAGCGTTGAATTGCATATCGCAAAGATGCTGTTTCGATAGGCACTATTTTTGAAAATTGCGATAAACAAAAAAGACCACCGTTCTGCCCGCAGGAAATAAGGGCAGGACGGTGGTCTTTTGAACGGACTGTGATTACAGCTCAGCCAGAGCGCGCTTGAGGTTCTGGGCGATCTGGTCAGGGCAGCTGGTGGGGCGGGGGCCGCAGGTGGTGCCTTCCATGCGGGCGATGGCGTCCTCAGCCTTCATGCCCTTGAGCAGGCGGCTGATGCCCTTCAGGTTGCCGTTGCAGCCGCCGATGACCTCGATGGACTCGATGGTGTGGTCATCGTTCAGCACGATGTGGGTCTCCTTGGAGCAGGTACCCTTGTTGGGGTAGCTGAAAGACTTGCTCATATTCAAACTTCCTCTCTTTATATCCGACTGACAGGCGAGCAGACTCGCGCAGTATCTTTATTATATCCTTGTCAGGTGGGGAAGTCAATGTGACCCTGTCACAGAGCGCCGCCCCGGCGCTTGCGGGCCAGTGCCTCGATGCGCGCGATCTGGTCGTCCTCGGTGACGCAGGCACCCACCGGGTGGGGTTTGCCGTGGTTCGCGCCGTGGAAGTCGCTGCCGCCGGTGACGATGAGGTCGTGCTTCTTGCAGAGCTCAGCGCATTCGGTCCTGTCCTCGGGGCTGTTGCGGGGGTGATGCACCTCGATGCCGTCGATGGCCCCTTCGGCCACCAGCTCCCGCAGCAGGGGCATACTCTTGTACACCGTCGGGTGGGCGAACACCACCACGGCCCCGGCGGCCTTTGCCGTGGCCAGCACCTCCCGCACCGGCGGGTAAGTGGGGGAGTGGAGGCATTTGCCCCGCGGCTCCCAGCCGAACAGTTCGTGATAAAGCCCGGTGTAGATGCCGTCGCACAGGCCCAGCTGCTGCAGCGCCTGCATGATGCCGCTCTTGAAGAGGACACCGCTGTCCTGCGCATATTCCAGCGCCTGCTCGGTGCGGAACTGGGGGTAGAGCGCCTCGATCTCCCGGCAGCTCTGCAACGCGCACTCGTTGCGGCGCTGGCGCATGATGTCGCAGTGCCGCCGCAGGGCGGGGCAGTCCAGGTCGGGCCAGAAGGCCAGAATGTGGACGCGGTGGCTGCGCTGGAAGTCGTAGCCGGTGAGTTCGGCGGCGGGGATGAGCCGCACGCCGTCCTGTACCGGGTGGTCGTAGGCGTACTGTGCGCTGAGTGTGGTATCGTGGTCCGAGAGGGCCAGAGCGCTCAGCCCCAGCCGCGCTGCCATCAGGGGCAGGCGGTGGATGGGGACAGAGCCGTCAGAACAGGTGGAATGAGTATGAAGGTCGCCAGCCATAAGTTACTTTCCCTCGATCTGTGTTGATTTTACGTCCATAGTGTAGCACAAAACGGGTCGGGGGACAAGAGCGCTTCAGCCCACGGTGAGGCTGGAATTGGTGAACCGGTGGGTCAGGACAGCCTCGGCGTCCTCGCCGCCCATGGCCAGCAGCTCGTCCACCGAGAGGGTGGTGGAGCAGAGGATGGTCTGGAAGGTGATGGCCTCGATGCCCTCAGCCCGCAGCTGGCGCAGGGTGGCCAGCGAGATGCGGAGGGAAGCTGTGAACCGTCCGACGCAGACGGTGAGGGTATTGCCGCTCTGGGTGCTCGTGTAGGAGATGCGCTGGCCGTCCTTGTCGGTGACGACGAGGCCCGGGAAGACCGACTCCTGCACAGAGGCGTCCGCAGAGCCGCCGCCGGAAGAGGAGGGGGACGCAGGGGCAGGCACAGGGGCAGGCACAGGGCAGCCGGGGTCGGTGGGAAGGGTGGTGTCGTTGCCCTCGGAGTCGTAGCGGGTGATGGAGCTGCCCTCAGCAAGGCCGTTGAACTCCTGCTCGCCGTTCTTGTCGCCGATGGCAACATTGTCTTTTCCGGCGGTGGCCGTAATGGTCACTTTGCCCTCGAGGGTGATGTCGGCCTTGGCGTCGCCTAAGCCGCTTCCGATTCCCGCGCCGCCGGGGCCGACTTTATTGCCGTCTTCATCGGTCAAGGCTGCGCCGCCGGTCGCATTCACAGTGGGAGTACCAGTCTCGTTGCTGCGGATGGTGATTTTGTTGCCGTCGTCGCTGCCGACCGTGAGTGCATTCACACCGCCGCCGATGCCTGCGGCACCCTCGCCGCCGACAGCGTTGACCGTGGTGTTGCCCTCAATGGTCACGTCGCCCACGCCAGAAGAGGAAGTATCCTCCTCAGGAATGTAGCTTTCGTAATAGCCGCCGCCGATACCGGCAGCGCCTGCGCCGCCCTGTGCGAGGCCGATTTTGGCGTTGTCTTTGATGGTTACTTTGCCGACGTTGGGGAAGCCCGATTCACCATAACCGGCACCAATTCCAGCGCCCAAATCGCTACCGATGGCGCGTTCGACGTTGGCATTACCGGAGATTTCTACATCTCCAATCGGACCGTAGACGCCGCTGCCGATGCCAGCACCGCCGCCAAAACCTTGTGCCTCTTTCACGGTTGCATCACCGGTAATGGTTACATGGCAGCCTCCACCATGTCCGCCGCCGATGCCAGCGCCGCCGTAGTCGGAACCATCGGAGACGGCACTGATAATGGTGCCGCCGCTGATGCGAACATTGCCGTCGCCGCTCAGTCCGCCGCCAATGCCCGCACCGCCGCTATTGCCGGTGGCGGTGATGGTGCCGCCGGTGATCTCTACATCGCCGCTGCCGATGATTTTGTCGATTCTGCTGCCCGCACCGCCGCCGATGCCGGAGGCAAGCCTGCCGCCATTAGCGGTGATGGTGCCGCCAGTAATGGTTGCCTGACCGTCCTTACTCATGCCGCCGCCGATACCTGCACCGCCGCGACCACCGGTGGCGTCCAGACTGCCGTTCTTATCTTTGTCCTGAATGGTCAGCTTGCCGCTGGTGTCGGTCTTGTTGTGCTCCAGACCGGCGTGGCTTCTGCCGCTCTTCAGCTCGTTGTCGCCATCCAGCTCGATGTTGGTATCGCCCTTGCCGGTCACGCTCACGGCGGCGCTGCCGGTGCTGCTGGTGTCGATGTTCACATTGTCCAGCTTGACCTCAACCTTATCGTCCTCATCTTTGGCCTCGATGGTCACGGTGTGGGAAGAAGCGGTACCCTCATTACGATTTGTGATGATGGTGTCCTTGTCGTTCTCGCTTTTGAGCGTGCCGCCCTGCTCCACCTTGTTGGTGCCGGCCTGGGTACCCGCCGAAATCGTAATGTCGCCATCCTCAATATAGTAGGTATCTGCAAAGGCGGGGAAGGCCGCCCCGGTCAGCAGGGCAGCGGTCAGGACAAGCGCCGCTGCCCGCTGAGAGGCCGGACGGGGCGAATCAATACCCCCCCCCCGTATGGAGAGGCCGACCCAGAACACGCATCGCAAGCTTACGATAAGACAGCATACAAAAACCTCCTTTGAATGGTGAAAAGAAATGGTGAAACCGTAGAATATCGGGTTACTTTGAATATACCGCATCTGCGGAAAAAAATCAATAAAACCTGCGCGAATCGCCCTGTTTCCTGCGTGAATGACAAAAAAACTATGAAAAACGCCGGGTTTTGCTTTTCTGCACAAGGCATGGTATACTGAAAAAGAAAAATCCGCCAACCCGGCGGGAAAAAGGAGAAACGGAAACATGAAAACGAAATTTGGCATCGTGGGCTGTGGTTTCCTCGGCAACATCGTGGCCGACGCATGGAAGAAGGGCCTGCTGGAAGACTACGAGCTGGTAGGCGTCACCAGCCGCACCTTCGCTTCGGCAGAGAAGACGGCGGCAGGCGTGGGGTGTGCGGCCTGCGCGGACGTGGACGCTCTGCTGGCGCTGGAGCCGGAGTACATCGTGGAAGCCGCTTCGGTGGAAGCGGTGCGGGCCATGGCCGTTCCGGTGCTGCGCCGGGGCGTGAACCTCGTGGTGCTGTCCATCGGTGCATTCGCCGACCTCGCGTTTTATGAAGAGGTCAAGCAGGCGGCCCGGGAAGGCGGCGCAAAGGTGCATCTGGCCAGCGGCGCCATCGGCGGCTTCGACGTATTGCAGACCGTCACCCTCATGGCCGAGGCCCTGAAGCTGGACGAGAAGGCCGGCATCGAGACCCACACCGGTGCGAAGGGCTTCCGCAACACCCCCGTCTGGGCCGACCATCTGCTGACCGACACCGAGAAGACCACCGTCTTCACCGGCAGCGCCAAGGAAGCCATCGCAACCTTCCCGCGCCGGGTCAACGTCGCTGTGGCCACCTCGCTGGCCACCACCGGCCCCGACATCACCGGCGTGACCATGCACTCCGTACCCGGCTGGGTGGGCGACGACCACTGCATCACTGCCGAGATCGAGGGCGTGAAGGCCGTGGTGGACATCTGCTCGTCCACCAGCGCCATCGCCGGTTGGAGCGCCGTGGCTCTTCTGCGCAACCTCGCCTCGCCGGTCTGCTTCTATTAAAAAGGAGGGTGTCTCATGTTCAAGAAACTGGTGGCCATCGAGCCGGTCAGCCTCATCCCCACAGCAGAGGAAGCGCTGCATCAGTATGCCGAGCAGGTCGAGCTTTACCGCGATATTCCCGCCGACGACGAAGAGATCGTTCGCCGCATCGGAGACGCCGACGCGGCGCTGTTGAGCTATACCTCCCGCATGGGCAAAAACGTCATCGAGCGCTGCCCGAACCTGCGCTACATCGGGATGTGCTGCAGCCTCTACTCGGAGGAAAGCGCCAATGTGGACATCGCCTTTGCCCGGGAAAAGGGCATCAAGGTGCTGGGCATCCGGGACTACGGCGACCGCGGCGTGGTGGAGTACGTCCTCCACGAACTGACCGGCCTGCTCCACGGCTTCGGGATGCCGATGCTCCACGACGAGCCCGTGGAAATTTACGGCCTCAAGGTGGGTATCGTGGGTCTGGGCGTTTCGGGCCGGATGATCGCCGATGCACTGGCCTTCCTCGGCGCGGACATCTCCTACTACAGCCGCAGCCATAAGCCTGACGCCGAGGCCGCAGGCATGAAGTATAAGCCGTTGGACGCTCTGCTCCGGGAGAGCGAAGTGGTCTTCACCTGTCTGAACAAGAATGTTCTGCTCCTGGGCGAGCCGGAGTTCGAGGCGCTGGGGGAGGGAAAAGTCCTTTTCAATACCTCCATCGGCCCCGGCTTTGACTCCGCCGCGCTGGAAAAGTGGCTGGAAAAGCCCGGCACCCACTTCTTCTGTGATACCTACGCCGCCGCAGGCCCCGTCAGCGAGGGCTTCTTCCGGCGGCCCAATGTCCACAGCCCGGGTGTCTCGGCAGGCCGCACCAGGCAGGCTTTCGTTCTGCTGAGCCAGAAGGTGCTGGCGAACATCGAGACGGCGCTGGGAGAATAAGCTGTAACTTTTGAAAAGCCGCTGCATGGGAGACTGTGCGGCGGCTTTTTCTGCCGCTTGCTGTTCCTGCGCAGCCATGTTATACTGGAACTATAAACATCGAACGAGGTGAAAAATGAAACCATTCGACAGCGCAATGCGAAAGGTGGTGTAAAATAATGGCTTCCAGCAAAGAATATCTTCATTTCATTTTGGAACAGCTATCCGATTTGGACGATATTTCTTATCGCCCTATGATGGGAGAATACATCCTCTATTATCGCGGCAAAATCGTCGGCGGGATCTATGATGACAGATTGCTTGTAAAGAAAACAAGATCTGCTTTGGAATGTATGCCTGCGGCGGTTTGTGATTTTCCGTATGAAGGAGCGAAAGAAATGCTGTTGGTGGAGGAGGTTGACAACAAAGAATTTCTCACAAAACTGTTTGAGGCGATGTACAAGGAATTGCCGCTGCCAAAACCAAGACGAAGGAAGGAGGCTTGATACTTTCAGCACACGTTCATAGGGCCCCAAAATCCGAATTTTACGGTACAAAAATATAAGGAGAGCTTTTTGAAACATACAACATTTGCACTGGAGCTTGTGGGCTGACCGGGAGGTCTGGCAAATACCACAAGCCACGCCTCCCGAAGACGAACAGACACAATTCTTCAGGAGGACGATACCATGAATCGTGAAAACAAACGAAAGACCTTTGAAAAAGGTTACTATAAGACCCACGCCTGCAACGACACCTTTACCTGCAAAGTCTGCGGACGGGTCTGCACCCCGCAAAATGCCGGGAGCGACCACCGCAACCATTGCCCCAACTGCCTGTCCAGCCTTCATGTGGACGAAGAACCCGGCGACCGTGCCTCCGACTGCGGCGGCATCATGGAGCCGGTGGCCGTCTGGGTGCGCAAGGGCGGCGAGTGGGCCATCATCCACCGCTGCAAACGCTGCGGAAAACTCAGTTCCAACCGGGTGGCGGCAGACGACAACCCCATGAAGCTCATGAGCATTGCCATGAAGCCGCTGTGTTCTCCGCCGTTCCCGCTGGACTATATTGAGGAAATGACCGCCTTGATGGGCGGCGATGGACGGATGCGATAAGCCGCAGCCAAAAACGAAAAGGTCGCTGTGTCGGAGAAGGCATGAAAAAGCACAAAGATAGGGGAGAGTGCTTCGATGGACTATATCAGAGTTACCAAAGAAAACATCGACAGGGAACACATCTGTTGTGCCATGTCCGGCAAACAGAGCCTTGCCAAGAAAGAATGGCTCAAGCAGCGCTTTGAGGAGGGACTTGTTTTTTACCGCAGTGCAGAGCGCGGCAAATGCTTTATCGAGTACATCCCGGCAGAAAACGCATGGGTGCCCATTGATGCAGCAGGCTGGCTTTATATCAACTGTCTGTGGGTCTCCGGCTCCCTGAAAGGTCACGGCTATTCCAGCGAACTGCTGGAAGAATGCCTTCGGGATGCCAAGGCGCAGGGCAAAAACGGCGTTTGCATTCTGTGTGCCGAGGGACGCAAACGGGAATTTCTCGCTGACCCCAAGTTTTTGACCCATAAGGGATTCAAGGTCTCAGACATCTCCGATTGCGGCATCAACCTCATGTATCTGCCCCTTGCAGAGAATGCCCGGCCGCCAAAATTCAAGGACTGTGCCAAGCATCCCAAGGTGGAGGAAAACGGCTTTGTCCTCTACTATACCGACCAGTGCCCCTACACCTATTATTGGGTGCCAAAGGTGCAGGAGGCTGCAAAGGAACATGGGATCCCGTTCAAAGCCATCCACATCACCGAGAAAGAGACCGCACAGAATGTGCCTGCACCTGTCACAACCTACGCGTTGTTCCGGGATGGGAAGTTTGTGACCCAGAGCATCCAGTCGGACAAGAAATTTTTGAAATTAGCGGCAGAATAATTGAATCAGGCAAGACGCCAGACGCTCAGACGCAGTGCAGCCCATAGAATTGGGGTGCGCTGCGTTTTTTGGAGGATTTTATATGGAAGAAATTGTTGTATATGTTCACGGAAAGGGCGGTTCGGCACAAGAGGCCGAGCATTATAAAGCCCTATTCCCGAATTGTGAAGTAATTGGTTTCGACTACCACGCACGATCTCCATGGGAAGCCACGGAGGAATTTTCCGGATTTTTTACGGCAGTGCGGAAACGCTGCGGGAAGCTCACACTGGTGGCAAATAGCATTGGTGCGTTTTTATCTTTGTCCTCGTTGAATGATAAATTGGTGGATACCGCTTATTTTATTTCTCCAGTAGTCGATATGGAGCAACTGATTTGCAACATGATGCAATGGGCTAACGTCTCCGAAGCAGAACTTGCAGAGAAACTGGAAATTCCCACAACATTTGGAGAAACGCTGTCGTGGAAATATCTCTGCTATGTCCGAGAGCATCCGAGTTCATGGAA
>ENA-UEYF01001599-UEYF01001599.1-human-gut-metagenome-genome-assembly--contig:-NODE-1599-length-17660-cov-7.858386_pt1 | contig 17660 bp, 10 predicted proteins | sample MGYA00242902_ERZ507920 | MGnify/ENA primary metagenome ERZ507920 (study PRJEB26167, sample SAMN06115402) | human gut metagenome | host: Homo sapiens | place: China:Jiangxi | collected 2016-07-05...
TGATTTAAGTTCATGGATTGAGATTGTAGGAAGAATATATAATGTAAAAATATCATTGGAACACGGACAGGCAACCAAGAATCTGTTAAATGGGCGTCTACGTTACAATGAGTCATTGGAAGAAGCTATTGAAAAAATGTGCTTCAGTACAGGGTGGCGATATAGAAAGGAAAATGGAGAATATATCATATTCCGTTAAAGGTATACTATAATATGTTTGTATAATTTTTTAATGTTAATCTTTTAATTATTTAGTATGGAAGAAAAGCAACAGTATGGCAGGTGGAAGTACCTCATGTGCATTTGGTTTGGAATCTTTTGTTTCCCATTGATTGCAATAGCAGCACAGGGAGTCATAAAGGTGAAAGGGTATTTTAGTGAAGTACAAGCTATCCGTCAGATCGAAAAAAACAGTAATTATGTGTTTTTTTACGATGCAGCGGATTTGGATGAAGTAAAGCGCAAAAACATTGACTGCCAAGGTACGATTGAAAAAGTATTGTCAGTTGTATTTGAAGGGAGTAATGTTAACTATTTAGTCCGGGGAGACGAAGTTGTACTGAAAGTGAATAAACAGAGTGTACAGCAGAAAGGAGAGAAAAGAGTCGTCACGGGTGTGGTTACAGACGCCATAGACGGCGAGCCGTTGGTAGGTGTGAACATTGTTGTGAAAGGTCAGAAAAGTGGAACTATCACGGATTTGAATGGTAGATATTCTATTTCTGTGAGCGGAGACAAAGCCGTACTGGTCTTCTCGTACATTGGTTACCAGAAACGTGAAGCTCCGGTAGAAGATTTAGGGGTGGTTAATGTCACGATGTCCGGAGAACAGCAGACGTTGAACGAGGTCGTTGTTGTAGGTTCCGGAGTACAAAAGAAAGTGAGTGTGACAGGGGCTATTACAAATGTGAAAGGAGATATTTTACGAATGCCGACTTCACAATTAAGTACTTCGTTTGCCGGTAAGCTGGCAGGTGTGATTGCTACCACTAAAACAGGAGAGCCGGGTTCTGGGGCTGATTTTTATATTCGCGGTATTTCTACTTTTGGCGGGCGTACAACACCGCTTATATTATTGGACGATGTAGAAATTTCAGTAGCTGATCTGAACTATGTGCCGGCGGAAAATATCGAGAGTTTCTCCATTTTAAAAGATGCTTCTGCAACTGCAATTTATGGTGCACGCGGTGCAAATGGTGTAATGATAATCTCGACAAAGGGAGGTGATTACAATATGAAGACGAAAGTTAATGTTAGTGCGGAGAACTCTTTCAATATCATGTCCGATTTTCCTGAGTTTGTAGATGGTCCCAGATATATGGAACTTTACAATGAAGCTGACCTGTCGAGAAATCCGAATAAATCGAAAGATCAATTATTGTATTCGGACAGACGGATCCAGTTGACCCGTGACGGGGTAAATCCTTATGTATATCCGAATGTGGATTGGCAGGATGTCATTTTCAAAAAGATGACAATGACGCAGCGTGCCAATATCAATGTATCGGGAGGAGGTACAAAAGTGAAGTATTATATGAGCTTGAATGTCAGCCACGATAGTGGTTTGCTGAATACGGAGAAAGCTTATTCGTGGAACAATAATATTAATATCATGAATTATACGTTCCAGAATAATATCTCCTATAAGTTGACCCCCACAACGACAATCAGGATGAATATGAATGCTCAGATCCGTCAGAACAAAGGGCCTAATATCAATAGTGCTGATTTGTTTAAAATGATTCTGACGACTACTCCGGTAACTTTCCCTGCAACTTATCCTGCGCAACCGGGTGATACGTATATCCGCTATGGGTCTGATTATCAGAGTTCGGACTATCTTTATCCTAATCCTTATGCGCAGATGATGACTTCTTATAAGGAGCAGAATGCGAATACATTGAATACAGTCATTAAAGTGGAGCAGGATTTTGGGTTTGTAACAAAAGGATTGAAGGCAAATATTTGGGTAAACTTTAAAAACTGGTCCAGCAGTTCCTACAATCGTTCCATTACTCCTTATCTTTTCAGAGCTGTGGGATACAGTGAAGATAGTCCGTTGGAATATGACTTGGAACGTATTCAGGAAGGTGCAGACTATATAGCACAGTCGGATATTGCCAGAAGTTCGGATCAGACATTTGAATTTCAGGGAAATATCAGTTATAATCGTCAATTTGGTTTGCACAATGTCGGAGGTATGTTGATGTACCGGCAAAGGGAATACAGAAGTGATGTGCTTCCTAATCGTAATCAAGGAGTCTCAGGACGTTTCACATATGATTACGGACAACGTTATCTGGCTGAAATCAACTTCGGTTATAACGGTACGGAACGTCTTGCCAAGAAGAAGCGTTTCGGTTTCTTCCCGGCAATGTCTTTAGGATGGGTTATCAGTAATGAGAAGTTCTTTGAACCTTTGAAAAATGCGGTGAATAATCTGAAAGTGAGAGCCTCTTATGGATTGGTAGGTAGCGATGATCTGGCACAAGCGGGCGGAAGCTATTATTTATATATTGATAAGCTGACGGATAATAAATTGGATCAGATAAAGTGGACATTTGGAGAGAGTATGAATCACACATTGGGAGGTCCGGAGATTGCCTATTATGCAAATCTGGATGCTGTGTGGGAAAAAGCGAAGAAATTTGATATTGGCGTAGATATGACTTTGTTTGACCACTGGAATATAACAATAGACTATTTCTATGACAAACGTTACGATATATTTATGGAACGTCAGTCTTGGCCTAATTCTTTGGGTTATGGTAAAGCAAAACCTTGGGGAAATGTCGGTAAAATGGATAATAAGGGTGTGGAGTTCAGCCTTAATTATCATAAGAATTTCTCTAAAGATTTGGGGGCTAGTTTTCAGGCTAACCTGACATATAATAAAAATAAGTTGGTTTATAAAGACGAACCGGATTATCCTACTATTTGGAAGTCGGAAACAGGAAAACCATATTCCAGATTGCCCGGATATATTTCGTAAGGACTGTTCCAGAGCCAGGAGGAGATAGATAACAGCCCGGAACAGATGGTAGGAAATAGCACTCCGAAGGTCGGTGATATCAAATACCGTGATTTGAATGGTGATGGAAAAATAACGGAAGACGACCAATGTATGATTTCCAAGTACGGTTCTGTTCCACGTTTGCAATATGGTTTCGGTGGTACCATTAATTATAAAAAATTCGACTTTGGTATTTTCTTCAGTGGTTCGGCATTGCGTTCCATTCTGATCAATGGTTTGGACCCCTTCCTTGAAGGGAATCGTATACCGAATAAGAATGTGTTGAAATTTATTGCAGATAATCACTGGTCGGTAGATAATCCGAATCCGAATGCCGAATATCCGCGTTTGGGATTGACGACCGGTGATATAGGTAATAATACGGTCAACAGTACTTATTGGTTGCGTAATGGTTCTTTCCTGCGTCTGAAGAATCTGGAAATCGGTTATAAAATTCCGTATGGGCGTATTTATGTCAGTGGTGCGAATCTGCTTCGTTTCAGCCCGTTTGATTTGTGGGATCCGGAATTGAGCAGTTGGAATAGCTATCCGTTGCAACGTACGGTCAATGTAGGTTTACAACTTAATTTCTAATAATCTAAATCATAGAAGATATGAATATTCTGAAAAATATAGTTCGAGTGGGTCTGATTGTGACTGCTCTTTCATTTAATTTAGTTTCTTGTGATTATCTGGATGTAGTTCCGCCTGAACAAGCAGGGCTACAGGATGCCACAAAGACCCGGAAAAGTACTTTAGGATTTCTGTTCACTTGTTATGCAGGACTTCAGGAAGATGATTCTCCTATTGGTCACACAAGTGCTCTTAATGGTTCCACAGATGAGTTTGCACTGCCGATAGAATGGCGGAACGATAGTGGAGCTTTTTGGGATGATTATGCATATAATTTAGTCTCGGCAGCCAATCCGGATGGACTTTGGGGTAATTATTATAAGTATATTGGTCAATGCTATCTTTTTTTACGTCAGGTCGAAAATAATCCCGGTGAAACCTTATTGCAGGAATGGTTACCGGGTGAAAAAGAACAGTGGTTGGCCGAAGCTCATTTTTTAATTGCTTATTATCATTTTGCATTACTGAGAAAATACGGTCCTATACCTGTTGTTACGGAATATGTACCTCAGAGTACTCCCTCTTCCGACTTTGGTGGAAGATATCATTATGATTATTGTGTTAACTGGATTGCATATCAACTTGATCTGGCAGCACAGAATTTGCCGCCGACCCGTGAGGGAACAGAATGGGGACGTGCTACTTCTACGATGGCTAAAGCTTTGAAAGCCCGTGTACTGATGTATGCTGCTTCTCCTCTTTGGAATGGTCAATTCCCTTTTTCTTCATGGAAGAATAAAGTGAATACTCCCGGGGATAAAGACTTTTTTGTAGGTGATGATGCTAAATATAAAGAATCTATCGGACGGGATGATTATGGCATTGAACTGGTAAGTAGCAGTTATAATGAGAAAAAATGGGAAAGAGCGATGGAGGCCTGTCAGAAGGCGTTGGATTTTGCGCTTAATGAGGGTGGATGCCGTCTTTATGGAACGGAAGCTTCTGATATGACATTGTATCAGACAGAACTGGGAAATAGTGATAAGTGGTTACCTTATGTGCCGGGAAAGGAGGATAATAATATTCAGGAGAACAGAGAGTTCAAAGAAAGAGTAATGATGCTTCGTTATATGGTTGCTTCCCGCTATCCGCATAATAAGGAATTAATCTGGGGGCTAACCGGTAAGAATATTAATTCAAGAATACAGGGACGTATACCGGCGCATATATTCCAAACAGGTAATAAGACTTCTTGGGCAGGGGGATTTTCAGCTATTTCTCCGACGCTATATACCATTGAACATTTCTATACGGAAGATGGTGTGTTGCCTGAAGAGGCCGCTTCAACAGGCGATTTTGCTTCAAGAGCAGAATGGTTCCAAAAAGCAGGAATAGCAGGAAACAACAGAGAGGATATTATTAAACTTTGTGTGAACCGTGAACCGCGTTTTTACGCATGGATGGCGTTCGATGGTGGTGATTACGGTTCAAAGTTGTTGAAGGCCAGCAGTGGCGATGCAGGTTCGCCATGCGTTTTGAACATGAAGACTGCTGCAGGACATGGATACGACCTTACCAGAAGTCCGCGTAACTATAATGTTACAGGATTTATGACCCAAAAATATGTAAATCCGACAGCTCAATTTGTATTCGATGGTGGAGCTTTCCAGGCTGGAGATACCAAACCGATACCTCTTATACGTTTGGCAGAATTGTATCTGAATCTGGCGGAATGTCAGGCGAACGTAGGTGGTGCCAATCTGGCAAATGCTTTAGCCAACTTGAAGGAGGTTCGTGACCGTGCCGGTGTTCCCACGACTACGACTGTACCGGAACAGAGTAAATTAATTGAAATGATTCATAATGAGCGATTTATTGAGTTCTGGAATGAAGGCCATCGTTATCATGATGTGCGCCGTTGGGCGGAAGGTCAGAAATACTTTGGTGCTAAACGTGAGGGGTTGAACGCAATGGTGAAAGATGTACCGTTTGAAAAATTTAATGTAAGGACTACTATTGACCAGCCTTTCAGATGGAACGACCGTTTATATCTGGCTCCTATTCAGAATGCCGAAGTGTATAAAAACCCGCAAATGGTTCAGGCATACGGTTACTAATTGTATTATGAATTTAAAAAGCAAATTTATGAAGAAAAGTTTATTTATACCATTATTATGCGGATTGTCATTTGTCTATACGGCATGTGATGAATATGATGATACATATCCGAAAGAATATCATAAGATCTTGTCTTTGAAGCAAACCGGAGAAGAAAGTAAAATTCTTTATAACACCGGTCAGGATGCTTCTTTTGATATAACAATCATGAAGACCGGATGTGATCCGTCATTAACGGCTCAGGCTCAATTGACTGTATTGTCGGATGAAGCATTAAAGGAATACAATGAAAATTATACTATTTTGCCTTCAAATACCTATTCTATAGATGGCAGCGAGTTGATTTTTCAGTCCGATGAGAGATATAAAATGTCCAAAGTGGTGATGAAAACGAGTGCAATTCAAGCCTTGGTAGAACTTCCGGAAAATGCTGATAAGACTTTTGTATTGCCCATTTCATTGGTTAGTGCTACGGATTCTGTAAATTCTATGAATAATCTCTATGTCATGAAGCCTGTGATTACCACTCCGAAGCTGGAATTTAAAGTCTCTGAGGAAGAATGTGTCCAAGGGTTTATAAATAGTACGGATCCTGTTTTATTCACTATACCTATGGGGTTAGAGATAGACAACCAATGGGATTTCACGGCTAAGGTAGAAGTTGTGAATAACGATGGAAAGGAAGGATACTTGTCTTCTAGTTCAGTAACGCTGGAAAATGACGGTCTGGTAACGTTTGAGCCGGGAAAAGAAGCTTCATTGAAGGTGTCGGTATCGGCAGGAAGCGGTGATGATTTGACAAATCTGGTTGTAGGAGGACGAGTGGCTATTAAAATTACCGAAATAGAAGGAATTAATTTTGATTTTGATAGTCGGGAGTTTAATCTGACAGTGACAGGTAAAGAATATGAGTATAATAACAAAGGGTTGGATGCTTCTATGTTGAGTTTCAATTTCCCCGATTTTGTAGGTAATACAACTGCTGCGAGTTTGTTTGATAAAGATCCTGCAACGTATGTGCAGACTCCATTCCCTAATAGGAACTTTGTTAATACCGGCGGCACTAATCCTTATCTCCAATTGCAACTTCCGGAAGGAGTTACAGATTTTGCCATCTCATGGACACAGTGTTTACAAAATGAAGTCTCTTTATTGAGAGGATTTGATGTACTTTGGTCTGTTGATGGTACATTTGAGGATATTCCTAATGCTCGAAAGTCATATAGTGTGGCTGATTTGAGCGCGGCAGGTGCGGTTAACTTGGGAGCTTCTTTCACAACATCAGCTTGCCATTGTGATACCCCGGTTAAGTTTATACGTATAGTACAAACTTGGAATTGTGAGAGTACCACTGATGCAGGTGGAAGGTGGCAATTCCGATTGGCTGAACTTAAACTTTACGGAGTATCCATTAAATAAGATATATATCTGAAAAATAGCTTTATCCGTTGGTTGGTTTGAGTATAAAAGGATTCCGGCCAACGGATTTTTTATCAGTTAAATCTAATATTATTTATTATGGTAAATTTCTTGAAGACACACTTTGGTACCATGTTGACAGTGCTATGCGTCCTATTACTTTTTACTGCTTGCAGTGACGATGAAGAGGTGATAGATCCCTTTCTAAAAACAGACTTGATTGGTGAAACAATCAATTTGGGTTCGGATGCCGTAGAAGCATTTGACGTGAAAGTAATAACGAACCGGAGAGACTGGGAAATTGCTTCTTTAGGAGTTGTTCAATGGTGTAATTACGAAATCATTCCGGATGGAGAAAATGCTATCATTCGTTTTTCCGTTGCCGAGAATGAGGAAGCCACGCAACGTGAGACAGAATACCGGTTAACGGCACCAGGTTGCCAGCCTTTGAAAATAAAAATTGTTCAATTAGGAACAGAATATGCGATTCTTTTTGATCAGTCCACCCCTAGGAAAGTGACACAGGAGGGTGAAGAATTTTTGTTGACTGTAACTTCTAATGTCGCTAATGAACCTACGATAGAGGCTGATATGGAAGGCTGGGTTGAAATAATAGAACAACCGATAGTGACAAGAACTTTTTCAGACAAGATTTTTAAGGTTACAGTACATAAGAACATCACGTTTCAGAATCGCACGGGGCATATTAAATTTGTCTCAACTGCGTTAAAAGACCCCGTAGTTTTTACTATCATTCAGGAGAAAGCCTCCACTGAAGGTATGGGTGATACGAAATTGAAGGTAAAAAGCGCGGAACTTATAGAAGGCAATGTTTACGGCAATCAGGATGTCAGTAAAACTATTGATGGAGACTATTCGACAAATTATAGTAGTGCCTCACTAGGTTCGCCGGAAGCCAATAGAGGACATTCTATTATCATTGAATATACATTGGAACAGCCCGAAAACATAGGTTATGTTCGTTTGATGCAACGTTCGAACAATGATAAAAATTCTCTTTTTGCCAGTGGAGGTGTTTCGGTTTTGAAAGAAGGCGAAACTACTTGGAATGAGGAAATCGGTTTTGTAGCCGCACAAACGGCGGGAGCGGCTGTTGATATTAGTGTTAATAGCCTTCAAGTGAGTAAAGTGCGTGTACGTATCGATCGGATGACGCCAGGAATTGATAACGTCAATGTGGCTCTGGCCGAGTTCGAGTGTTATCAGTATTCGGATAATACAAATGACATTTTGGAAGCGCAAAAGTTCTTTACGGACGAGACCTATTCGGAATTAAAGGGTACAGTGACTTCAGAAAGCCTTAAGGAGATCAAGACCGCCGTTATTTATCAATTAGCGAAAGAATTGCTGGAAGGGAAATACGATAAAAAATTTCGTTTTAGTACCTACCATTCTTGCAAGAGTCCTGAAATAGTGGCAGAAGAACTGACTATAGGCTCAAGAAGTATATATGATAATCCGACGGGAATCTATTTTACGCAGGGAGAGCCGGTGCTGGTTTTCGTTATGTACAAAGGAGCAAGCAATACCCCGCTGAGTCTTGCTATTGCCGATTATAGGGAAGGTGGAAAGAAAAGCGTGATCTCCTTGCGGGGAGGTTTGAATGTGATTACTCCGGCAAATTCGGGTAATGGCTATATTCAATATTGGACGAGAGATGATGCCGGAGATACAGATGTCGATATTCATTTTTGTTTCGGTAAACAGATTGGCTATTGGGATGTAAGACGTGGTGATACGGATGCCACTTGGCCGGAAATATTGGAGAGGGCTAAGAGAAGTGCGGTGGATATTCCGAATGCGATGATGGATATTCTGGGACAAAGAGTACACTTGCAGAATACGGTGAATGCCTTTGCCAAATGTGCGCCAAACGCAATTCAGGCAGTAGTCGATATGCACGACCGTATGTTGGATTTTGAATATTTGATGATGGGACTGGTGAAAAACAATGCTGTGCCTGCTAACCGCTTTTTTGGCGTCCGTTCTTGGGGAGGAAGTCCTAATTGGAACGGAGTATGTGCCAATTATCCCAACACGGAAGATGCGATGTTGGTTCCGAAGGTCTTTTATAGAAAGAATAATGTATGGGTTTTCGGACATGAGTTTGGGCATGGCAACCAGGTTGCCCAGATGAAAGGCAATGGTTGGACGGAAGTGACCAATAATCTTTACTGTTCATTTGCTCAGTATATGATGAGAAACGACCCGTTGAGTGAAGGCTATCTGAGACTGGAACATGAATCCTTCAAGCGTCCAGGAGCACGTTCGGCTTTGGCGGGCGGGCGTATAAATGCTTTCTTGAACGAAGCTTTGGTTGCCCATAAATCGTACTTTATGCAAGTGGCAACTATTTCCACCGACAAACCGGGCGTATGGGAATCTGATCCGTTTGTGAAATTAATCCCTTTATGGCAAATGACTATGTATTTTATGGCAGCGGATATAAAACCTGATTTTTGGCCTGATGTGCATTGGGCGGCTATCCATGATAATGACAAGAGTTACTCTCCGGGGCGGAGGTATGTGAATTTCATGAAACGTGCTATTGACGCTTCGGGACTGAATCTTTGCGGATTCTTCGAGGGTATGGGGCTGCTGAAAGTATTTGATAATGTGAAGGTGGATGACTACACGGTTGCTACCATAAATATAACGCAGGAAATGGTAGATGAAGTGAAAGCTTACGGAGAAGGAAAACCATTACCTTCAGGCGGTATGCAATACATCTCGGCCAACAGCGTGGAAGCATTCAAGAGCAAAAGTAACGTAGAAGGAACATTTAATTCCGGGATTACCAAAGGAACTGATTATGTCACGGTAGACCATGCTATATGGAAGAATGTAGTTGCTTTTGAAACATATAAAGGCAAAGAACTGACTGATATTTGTATAGTCGGTACTGGTGACGTTACTAATAAGACAACTCGTGTGGATTATCCTACCGGAGCGACTCGGATTGAGGCCGTAGGTTGGGATGGAAGTCGGACTTTGGTGACCGGCAGTAGATAAAAAAGAGAAAAGCCTTCGATCAATCAGGATAATAACTTAACACATACACTAATCGATCATATGAGCTACTGTTTTAATATTCAAGTAGAGATGCGGAAAAAGCATTCTTACTTGAATATTAAAACAGAGCTCTATTTTTAGAATACAGGCATTTGCCAGATGAACCCTACTGAAACCCGGTTGGTACTGTAATTCTCCTGTCCCAGCACCTTGGCGCGGGAAGTGAAATCGTAGGACCGTCCTACATACGTGACGAAGAAATGCAGGTTGGTTTCCATTGGATAAAACTCGATACCGGCAAGGTATCCCCATGAAGTGCTGTAATTCCCCTTCTCTATTCCTTCGGACGCCTTCGTAACCGAAGCCGTTTCATACATACCTTTCACGAAAGCGTTCCATTTCGGCAGGAACCGGTAATTACATTTGGCAACTACGGACAGATAACCCGCATCGAATGCATTATGTCCGCCCGGACGGCCGACAATGTTCGTGATAATGCCTTTCCGGTCAATATCTTCCTTTGAATACATGAAGTCGACGAACGCGTTCCATTTGCCGAGATTCAGCTCGTTTCCCACTGCATAATAGTACATATTATGACTTTTGGCTTCGTTCATGACGGAAGCCGACCAACGGGTTTTGAATACATTATTGAAATTACCGTTCCAGTTCAGCGTGTAAACCAGCGGCATTTTGCCCGACTTCAAATCGGGGATATTCCCTTCGGCGTCTTCCGTGATTCCGTACGTACTGTCGAAAGAACTGTTGCGGCTGTTCAATATCTGTAAGTTCAGCTGCTGATCGGGCGTGATATTATAACCGACATTCAATCCCGTCATAAAATTGCTCATATAATCAATCATGTCGCAGTATTGGTAGACATCAATCGGGTTCAGGTCGAACTCGAAACCACCGTATGCGGCACATTGTTTTCCGGCAAAAAGACTGAATTGGTCGTTTAACTGAATTCCGATACCGGCGTAGTCGATAGAAGTCGGCAGGTTGTCAATCATGCCGTTGGCATCATTCGAGCGGTTGAGGCGCTGGCGGTAACGGTATGACAGCCAGTTGTTGATATTCCCTTTCGCTTCGATGCGGAGCTGGTGCATATTAAAATCACCTTCCTGAAATCCATCCCGGAAGTGGGCGTCAAAACTACCTTGCATATTCAGGTATAAATTGAACTTATCCGTCTTTTTCTTTACGTTCGTCAGTTCTTCGAACAGGGGAGTATCGGGGGAGAACTTGTCCTTCTTTTCCGCATTTTGCGCATACACTCCTCCTATGCTGCCCGCAAGGAGCAACATAAAAATCAAATTTTTCATAAGTCAGTCCGGTTTTTAGTATTCGTTAAAGTACTGTTGAATTAGCTTCCAGTCCGTGGTCTTGGTAAGAGCGAGCATCAACAATACGCGCGACTTTTGCGGATTCAATTCCTGTGAAGCGACAAACTGATACTTGGCATCATCCACTTCCGCGTCAAGCGTGGTAGGACCTGTCGGGACACGGGAAGAACGAACCACCAGGATACCTTTTCTACGTGCGTCGGTCAGTACCGGGAAGATATTCTTGTGGATATTTCCGTTTCCTACTCCGGCATGGATGATTCCTTTGTATCCGTGTGTCAGTAGCGGAGTCACCATATCTGCCTCGATGTTGGAGTAGCTGTATACGATACCGACTTTAGGCAATGAAGTGAGGTGAGTCACATCAAATACGGATTGAGTGGTATGTTTCTTCAATGTCACCTGGTTATAGAAAACCTGTCCGTTCAGCACATAACCCAGTGCGCCGGAGTTGGGGGCCTGGAAAGTCTGTACGTCGACGGTATTCATTTTCACGGTACTTTCCGCTCCGAGGATCAGGCCGTTCATGGCAACCAGCACACCTTTATCTTTAGATTCCTTGGCGGCGGCAGTGACTACGGCATTGTAAAGATTCAACGGGCCGTCGGCACTTAGCGCGGTAGACGGACGCATGGCACCTACCAGCACGACAGGTTTGTCACTCTTGACAGTCAGGTTCAGGAAGTAAGCAGTTTCTTCCATGGTGTCCGTTCCGTGAGTGATAACGATTCCGTCGATATCCGGACGTTTCAGCAACTCGTTGATTTTCTTGGCAAGTGTCAGCCAGACTTCGTCGTTCATGTCCTGCGAACCGATTCTCACAATCTGCTCGCCTGTCACGTTGGCGATGTCCTTTATTTCGGGCACTGCATCAAGCAATGCGCCGATAGCAACCTGTCCTGCTGTGTAGCTGGTTCCGGTGGCGGAGCTTCCTGTACCCGCAATAGTTCCTCCGGTGGCAAGGATATGAATATTCGGTTTTGCGGCAAAAGCCATTGCAACGGTACATAGTAGTGCGACTACTACCAGACCAAATCTCTTGAATTGTTTCATAACTGAATGATGTTTAGGTTAATAATATATAGTTAGAATATTTGTATAAAGAGCAATCCCAAAGCAATCGCCACGACCGTAGACACCAGTCCGGGCATCATGAACGAATGATTCAACACATATTTACCGATTTTTGTTGTCCCCGTCCGGTCGAAATTTATGGCGGCCACTACGGTAGGGTAGTTCGGAATAAAGAAATATCCGTTTACTGCCGGGAACAGGGCAATCAGCATATAAGGCGAAATGCCCAACGCAATCCCAAGCGGCACCAATGCCCGCACGGTGGCTGCCTGGCTATATAGCAGGATGGACATCACGAACAGGGCGATACCGAACAACCACGGCATCTGACGGACAATTCCCTCAATAGAGAAAGTAAGCTGTGCCATATTCCCCTGAAGAAAAGTATCTCCCATCCAGGCGATACCGAAGATGGCGATGACAGCTTGCATCCCGGCCGGGAATACAGAACCCTGCGTTGCCTTGATACCGTCCGTCCGGGTCACTATCAGGATAATGGCGGCAGCCGATAACATGACAATTTCGATGATAGAGGACATTCCCAATGTAATTATCTCTCCATCGATAAGGAAGCTGGGACGCATCCCTTCGAAAGAACCGAAAAGGACGATGAAGGCAGTCGCCAATATAAAAATGATAACGGAAAGCATGGCGGAACGTTTGTTCTTTACGTCTTGAATCTCCACCTTCTTGCTATTGAAGAGACCTTCTTTCAGGCGTTTCTGATATTCGGGGTCTTCCACCAGTTCTTTGCCGACTTTCATGGAGAATAATGCGCCTACCAACACGCCTACTATTGTAGCGGGAATTGTGATTTTAAGGATGTCGAACAGAGTGATGTCAAAACCGGCCAATAGTCCGAGTAACGCAACGGTAGCGGCGGAAATAGGACTTGCCGTAATAGCCTGCTGGGAAGCGATCACCGCAATGCCGAGCGGACGTTCCGGACGAATCTTGGTTTCGGTGGCGACTTCTGCAATGACCGGCAGTACGGAATAGGCCACGTGCCCCGTTCCTGCAACGAACGTGAAAAGGTAAGTCACCAACGGGCTCAACAGTGTGACGTGTGACGGGTTTTTACGGAGCAAATGTTCTGCCAGTTTCACCATATAATCCAGTCCTCCGGCGGCTTGCATACAGGAAGCTGCCGAGATAACGGCGGCAATCATCAACATGACGTCGATAGGAGGGGCGGTAGGCTGTAAGCCAAAACCGAACGTGAGTATCGCCAATCCAACGCCTCCCATAACACCGAGTCCGATACCTCCCAGGCGTGCGCCAATAATAATGGCTGTCAGAACAAATGCTAATTGTAATATCATAGGTTGTTGTTTTAAGTTCGAAACAAAGATAAGTGATTTCTCTCTTTGTATTTTCTTTTTCTTGTATTAACAACAAAAAAGTTATTGAATAGTTTTTGCATATTTATTAAAACAATAACCTTTCTCGTTGGTTATATAAGTACTAACCAAAATGTTATTGTTATAAAACAACCGATATGGAACAGAATTTATCAAAAAAAACTCGTACAGAAAGCGACTTGATAGGTAGTCGTGAAGTGCCGGAAAGTGCACTGTACGGAGTGCAGACACTCCGTGGTATTGAAAACTTTCGCATCAGTAAGTTCCACTTGAATGAATATCCTCTGTTTATTCAGGCATTGGCTATTACAAAAATGGGAGCTGCCGTTGCCAATCGCGAACTGGACTTGTTGACGGAAGAACAGGCGGACGCTATCTTGAAGGCCTGTAAAGAAATACTGGAAGGGAAACATCACGACCAGTTCCCGGTAGACATGATTCAGGGAGGCGCGGGTACTACTACGAATATGAACGCCAACGAAGTGATTGCCAACCGTGCGTTGGAATTAATGGGACATCAGCGAGGGGAGTATCAATACTGTTCGCCCAACGATCATGTGAACCGTTCGCAGTCTACCAATGACGCTTATCCTACCGCCATTCACATCGGACTGTACTACACCCACCTCAAACTGGTAAAACATTTTGAGGTACTGATTGAATCTTTCCGCAAGAAAGCAACAGAATTTGCCCATGTCATCAAAATGGGGCGTACCCAACTGGAAGACGCCGTACCGATGACACTCGGACAGACTTTCAACGGCTTTGCAAGCATTCTCCGGCATGAAGTGAAGAACCTCGATTTTGCCGCACAGGATTTTCTGACAGTCAATATGGGTGCTACGGCTATTGGAACCGGAATCACCGCCGAACCGGAATATGCCGAAAAGTGTATCGCCGCTTTGCGTAAGATAACGGGACTGGATATAAAACTGGCGGATGATCTGGTGGGGGCCACCTCGGATACTTCCTGCATGGTAGGCTATTCGGCTGCGATGAGGCGTGTGGCTGTCAAGATGAATAAGATATGTAATGACTTGCGTTTGCTGGCTTCCGGCCCGCGTTGCGGATTGGGAGAAATCAATCTGCCCGCCATGCAGCCCGGCTCTTCCATTATGCCGGGAAAGGTGAATCCTGTCATTCCCGAAGTGATGAATCAGGTAGCCTACAAAGTGATAGGAAACGACCTTTGTGTGGCAATGAGCGGTGAAGCCGCCCAAATGGAACTGAACGCAATGGAGCCCGTAATGGCGCAGTGCTGTTTCGAGTCTGCCGATTTATTGATGAACGGGTTCGATACTTTGCGTACTTTATGTATCGACGGTATCACGGCAAATGAGGATAAATGCCGCAGAGATGTGCACAACAGTATCGGAGTAGTGACCGCACTGAATCCGGTAATCGGCTACAAGCATTCTACAAAAATACAAAAAGAAGCGTTGGAAACAGGAAAGGGAGTTTATGAACTTGTCCTTGAACATGACATCCTTTCCAAAGAAGACCTGGACACTATCCTCGAACCGGAAAATATGATAAAACCGGTGAAACTGGATATTCATCCGAACCATTGATTGATGTGATAGTAAGTGGAATTTGATTCAATAGGTAAGTCGCCGGGCAGATGTCATATCTGTGCCGGCGACTTTCATTATTTCTTACTTTTTCCCCTCTCGGGAATAATTGCTAACTTATCCGGCAAAATGGTTATTGCTTATCCCTCCGGAAGTAACGACCTTTGCATTATCATTTAAAGATGAACCTGGCAAGGTCTAATCAGAACCAATTAAAAGTATATAGATATGAATGCATTTGATGTTATTATTATCGGTTTCGGTAAGGGCGGAAAGACCCTTGCGGCAGAGTTTGCAAAGCGTGGGCAGAAGGTTGCCATTATTGAACGTTCGGACAAGATGTACGGGGGAACGTGTATTAATATAGGGTGTATTCCCACAAAGACATTGGTGCATCAGGCAAAAATGGCTTCGGCTCTGAAGGACGCCACATTTGAAGAAAGAAGTGAGTTCTACCGGAATGCTGTCTCTGTGAAGGAGTCCGTGACAAGTGCATTGCGAAACAAGAATTACCATAATCTGGCGGATAACCCCAATGTGACCGTCTATACGGGCATAGGTTCTTTTGTTTCCGCCGATGTGGTTGCTGTCCGCACGGCTACGGAAAAAATACGGTTGACATCAAAGCAGATCATTATCAATACGGGAGCGGAAACGGTGATTCCTCCTATTGAGGGAGTTGCGGGTAATCCGTTTGTCTATACCAGCACCTCGATTATGGAACTGGCCGACCTTCCCCGTCGTCTGGTCATTATCGGCGGCGGTTATATCGGTTTGGAGTTTGCGTCTATGTATGCTTCGTTCGGTTCGCAGGTGACGGTGCTCGAAAGTTATCCGGAACTGATAGCCCGTGAGGACCGCGATATTGCTGCAAGCGTAAAAGAGACATTGGAGAAGAAAGGTATTGTTTTCCGGATGAACGCCAAGGTGCAGTCGGTGAATCGTGTTGAAGATAAAGCAATCGTCACTTTCGCCGATTCGCAGACTAGCGAGGTGTTTGTGCTTGAAGCCGACGCGGTGTTGCTGGCCACCGGACGGCGGCCTAACACGAAAGACTTGAATCTGGAAGTGGCCGGAGTAGAGGTGGATGTGCGTGGAGCTATCATTGTCGATGAATACCTGAAAACGACTAATCCGAATATACGCGCCGTAGGCGATGTGAAAGGCGGATTGCAATTTACTTATATCTCATTAGAACCTATTCATACGATAACAACATCAGCCGGGCACTTTGGTCAGGTCAACGTTTTGGCAGTTGAAAAGAATAAATTGTTTGAATTTGGAATTAATGAAGATATGGCTCTTAAATGTACCTGGGTTAGTCAGTTCATTGTTGAATACTACGGACAAGGAACAGGACAGAGCGTTGATAGTCCATTACATACAATTGTTACTAAAGACAGATTTGCATTAATTACAGTATTGGAAAACGAATATGTAATTGTAGATATTCTATTAAGGATGTTGACTCCTGAAGAATTAAAATTGGCGCAAGGTTTTCCGCGAGATTACATCATTGACAGAGTTGACGGAAAGCCATATCCGAAATCTAAGCAGGTGGCAAGAATTGGAAACAGTGTTGTTCCGATTATGGCTCAAAAATTAGTTGAAGCGAATTGTGGCTATTTGAAAGTCGGAGAGAGGATTCCGAAATTGTATATAAATGATGATAGTCCACAGTTGAGTTTTATGTAAATGTTAAGAAATGTTAAGGAGTGAGAGGAATGTTAAATATAGAGAAATTTGAAGATGAATTGATTACTATGGGAGTAATCAACCCCAAAATAATGATAGGCTTTAGCAAAGATGGAAAATTGCTTAATTGTAGATTCGCTAAATGCAGTGATTGTAAAGAAAGCTGCAGAAAGGTCTAAAGAAGCAGAATGGGAAAGAAGATATTTCGCTAAATTCGTAGATGGAAAAGTTTATGCGTGGATGGGTGGAGCTACATCTTGGACGGCGGATAGTGAATATAGAATGAATTTTTGGGAATATGCAAAACTAGCACAAATTGAGGATTAGTAATGAATAAGCGACAAAGAAAAAAAGAACAACATAAGATAAAAAATTATCTAATGTATTGTGCTTGCAGTTATACGGAAGTTAGACGGATAAAACAATCGTATAAAATGTATTTCGCAGAAATTAGACG
>ENA-UEYF01001605-UEYF01001605.1-human-gut-metagenome-genome-assembly--contig:-NODE-1605-length-17619-cov-8.546916_pt1 | contig 17619 bp, 10 predicted proteins | sample MGYA00242902_ERZ507920 | MGnify/ENA primary metagenome ERZ507920 (study PRJEB26167, sample SAMN06115402) | human gut metagenome | host: Homo sapiens | place: China:Jiangxi | collected 2016-07-05...
AAGAATGTAATGTGATTCATATGGGAGAGAATCATTCTAAACGTTATAATGTTGAGGTTGATACTATGTGTATAAATGTTGGAAATTCAAGTGGTATGGGGAATTTTTATTTTAAAGACTCGATAATTACTTTTGTTGATGCGATTAATTGTACATTTTATGACTTGAACCTTCATGGACAGTTGATTAAAAGCTATTTTGGAAAAGGGCATGGAGACAATGAAATTAGGGCGATAATGTATGCGTTTCCGATTGAAAACGATCCATTGAATCGAGGGGTAATTGTTGATAATGATTATTTGATCACTATTTTTGATAGGAAAAATAGGAGAATAGATTATACTACAAAAATAGATTTTGGTAAGGTAAATAAACGGCATAATCAATACAAATCTCCGAGCTTGTATCAGATAGTTGACTTTACAGATTTTGGAGTGTCATTTTATTTGGATTCCGATTCCCTGTTAATATTTCCGGTTAATGTTGATGATCATGTGGCAGTTCGTTCCGATAGAATAGATAATGAAAGATATGAAGAAGGAGCGATTTTTGGTAAGTTGAATTTATCTACGATGAAAGTTGAACATGTTGTGGGCAGATTTCCTGAAATTTACAAGCATAAACCGATGCCACACATGGAATTTTTTCAATATGCAATTTCAAATGGTCTGTTGTATGTGAATCATGCCGTGGACTCGTTAATATACGTTTATAAACATCCAGATGATTTACAGTATACAATTGGTTACGAGTGCTCAGGGATTGATCGTAACTATACTTCTACCAAGTCTATTGATCAAAATGAAAGCTTTGAGAGCGATATGCAACATGTAGGGTTTAATTCGGGCTTACTATTTTGCTTTGAAAATAATACATTGTGTCGTACATATATAAAAAGTGCAGAGACAGGAGAATCAGGTTTACAGATATATAAAAATAATGATTTGATCACAGATGTAGAAATGCCCTCTTATTTCAAGTTATTGGGGTATAAAGATGGGTATTATTACGGGGTTCGTTTAATCCCTATAGAAGACCTTGATTCTACATATCTAATCTTGTATAGATTAAAAATAAATCTAGATCATTAAAATAAAGTCGAATTAATATTTTTTTAAATGAAAATAATTTGTTTGTGTATATTGTTTTTTGCTATTTTATCATGTCGTGATGAACAGAGTCTTTCAAAGGAATTGTCGGTATTACAATCTAGTTCTATTATTTTACCGCAAGGTGAAGATTTGATAATTCATAATATGGATTCAATGACTTATAATAAAGAGAATAAATTGAAATACATTATATACAGCGATTCTCTAGCTTGTTCTTCATGTATGATCAATAGTCTGATCTCATGGAATCCCTTTATTGAGTATAGTAAAAATTATAATGGAAAACTTGTTTTTTACTTCGTTTTTTCGCCTGCGAAAAAAGATGTACGTTCATTAAACATGCTTATCAGAAATAGCGAATTTAAATATCAAATTATTGTAGATGGGAAAAATAATTTTGCGAAATCAAATTCTCATTTGCCGAAAGATAATTTACTACATACATTTTTGTTAGATGAGAATAATAATGTGATTTTGGTTGGGAATCCAGTGCGTAACAAGAAAATAAAAGAGATGTTTTATAAAATCGTGGAAGAAAAATTAGGTAAACCGCAGTAATTTTTACTGAAACTACTTGAGCTTGTGATGGAGATTTTTACAATAGAAATGTGATTGAGGCGTGGTGTTGGGATGTTAGTTGTTGTGTTAGTAATAAGAAATATGGTTGTTTTGATGAGTTGTTTACATCTTTGATAACGATGCTTTTACTGGGGAAATTAGATATGAAGATGAAGTTTAAATTTGCTATTGTATTGTACATGATCACATCATGCCATTCAAACATGCGAGAGAATGTACATGCGGATAAAGTGATTACATTTAAAGAGGAGGGGATAGCGTCAATTTCACAAGACATTGATTCGGTATCATATCTCCCTTTGGAATCGGATTCGCTGGCTTATTTTTCTAATGGAACAAAAGTCGTATTTCGGGAGGGAAAGATATTTGTTGGGGATTTATTTCAACATAAAATTGTTGTTTATAGTGATGCCGGAAAGTTCTTGTTCACGTTAAACAGCCGGGGACGGGCTGTTAACGAGTATTTGGAGATCAAGAGTTTTTGCGTGACGGATCATGAGATTGCCATAATTGATAATTATAATCATTTTTTTAAGATCTATGATGTTGAAACAGGACGTTTCTTGATGAACAAGAAGATGCCGTTCGTGGCGTGGGATGTGGAAGGGCTGGATCGTGGTGGGTACGTGTTCGCGTTTTCGCCTGCCAACAAAGAGTATCATCTCAACAAAGCGAGATACCGGCTGTTTTTTACAGATAATGATTTGAACATTACAAAAAAGTTGTTCCCGTACGAGGAAAATGAATTTGCCCCGATTGGAAAGATGACCTATTTCTCGTCGTCACGGGAGAAAATTTTGTTTCATTGGTGCGGGGCCAGCTACTTTTCGGTCATTGATCGGGTCGAAGGGGACAGTATTAAAATAGTGGCTGTTGATTTCGGTGATAAGGAGATTACGGACAAATATAGAGATGATATGGAAAAGATAAATCAAAGCGGGAGTTATTATATTGGAGAGACACCTGTTACGAATGGAAACTATATAGCCCTTGAAATTTTGAGTCGAGATACTTACGGGTGTTATTTGTATTCCATGAAGGATAACGTAATGACGCAAAATTATGATGGCGAGAGCATGGTTATGCCTTATCCCTTGGGTGTTGATGAACAAGGACGCTTTATTTGCCTGTTGAATTCTTTCGGTGAGTACGAAATGTTGGTAAACGACGGATTCCCTCGTGCATCGAAAGAAGTGGAAGATCATATGGAAAATGGAGGAGTGACAATTTTGAAATATGTAACAAAATGATTTTTAGGGTAAGCGAGTTTGGTTAAGAATAGTTTGGCTAGTATATTACTAATTGATTTTGGGGATGAGGAACTTTGTAAAGAAAATGTGGTCGGATGTTGTGTTGGGGGTGTTGTTTGTCGTGTCCGGCTTTGTTAAGGCGGTTGACCCGGTGGGATTCTCGTATAAGATCGAGGAATACTTGGGGATGTTTCAGCTTTCGAGTTGGAGGGAGTTTTCAGTGTCTTTTTCGGTGTTACTCTGTGTTGCCGAGATGACCTTGGGGATGTTGTTATTGCTGCGATTATGGCGTAGGGTTACGGCGGTAACGGTGACTCTTTTTATTCTTGGATTCACGATCCTGACTTACTTGATTTATATCGACCCATACGGCGGGATCAATGAATGCGGCTGTTTCGGGGAGGCTATCCATCTTTCCAATGGGGCTACTTTCGCGAAGAATATTCTTTTGCTTGTTGTGGCCGGGATTTATTCGTGGAATGTTTTCAGGCAGGCTAAAAACAATTTTAATTATCGGCAGATCGGGTTAACTATCGGGGTGCTGGTGATGGCGTTCTTCGTGCCGCTTTATTCTTATTTTTATTTGCCGCCTTTTGATTTTTTACCCTATAATGTAGGTACGAAGATTGAGGCAAAAAACGTGGTTCGTCTTTATGATTCCGGTTTTAATGATGTCTCGGAAACTGTGTTTGTAGGGGGAAAGCCTACTTATATGATTGGGGTAAAGGAAAAGATAACACCGGAGAAGAGTGGTAAGTTGGCCGTTTTACATGAGGCATACGAAAAGGGAAAAATCAATTTGTTTGTAGCAATCTCTCAAGGTGGTATCGCAATACCCGGTTGTAGCGATGTCCCGGTTTATTTTATGGATAACGTGATGCTGAAATCGATTTTACGGACGGCTACTGGGGTGGTTGCTTTCGCGGATGATCGTATTGTGGGGAAATGGAATTTGTTATACACGCCTTATCGTTTTGATGGAGGATACGGGGAAGAATTAAGCGGAGAACGATTGAAGAGAGGGGCGTTCTTCGGGGTGTTGTTGGTGATGGGCGTGTTGTTATTTTATGGACGCAAAAAGATGGAGGAATGAAAAAAAGGTTGGATTTCTGGGATATTATCTTACGGGTGATGTACACCTTTATTGGAATCGGGGTGGTGATCGGAATTATTATCGCGATGCGTGTTTACGTGGTGGATCAGTTCGCCATTCCGACGGATTCGATGCGTCCCACCTTGATACCGGGGGATTACGTGATTGTGAATAAGTTGATTGCCGGAGCCCGGATTTATGACAGGCTTGACTTTAAAGACGGAGATCCGTTGGAGTGCCATCGAATGAAGGGGTTGCGTAAGGTGGAACACAATGATATCGTGATTTTTAATTTCCCGATCAACCGGAGTAAGTACAGGATCGAGTTTAAGATCAATTACGTTTACGGTAAACGGTGTATCGGTCTGCCGGGGGATACGGTCGAGATTCGAAACGGGTATTTTAAGAATAATAATTATAATGGAATTTTTGGTGTCGAAGAGGAGCAACGCCGCCTGTCGGAAACACCAGACTCGTTGATCGCTAATACGGTTATACATGCGTTTCCGTTTGATTTCCGGCATTACAGTTGGACAATCAAGGAGTTCGGACCTCTCTACGTGCCTCGGAAGGGGGGACAGGTGATACTTGATACCGTTAATTTTCAACTCTATCGGTTGGTGATTGAATACGAGACGGGTGAAAAACTTAGGGTTAACGCTCAACGCCAGCTGACATTGGGAGGGAAACCGATAGACAGTTATACGTTTCAAGGTAATTACTACTTCTTTTGCGGAGATCAGGTGTTGAATTCGAACGATTCCCGTTACTGGGGTTTCGTTCCTGAAGAGTTTATTGTCGGGGTGGTTACTCACATCACTTACTCCCGTGATCGTGAAAGCGGTGAGTTTCGTTGGGATAGGTTATTGAAGAAAGTAAATAAATGAAATAAAGAGAATCGTATGAGTAAATATTTAATCGTGTGCGCAATTTTGAGCTGTATTCTTGACTGTAAACAATCTGAAGTAAGTCGTGAAACGATCATTCGAATGGATTTGAAAAAGATGCATCAAATAGATATGCATGGAGAGTATGCCAGACAAATTTGCTTAACGAATGATGGAACGTCGGTATTGATTGATGAGGTGAAAAAAGTTTTGCTTGCTGGAGATCAATATATTGTTCAGTGTAAAAATAAGGTTTTGGGGTTTGATGTGCAAACCGGTACTCAGAAGATGTCTTTTTCAGGACAATGGGGAGAAAATAGAACATTTCTCCATCTTTGGGATACTTGGGTCGAGGGGAAGACTATTTGTATGTATGATGTAAAGGATAAAAAAGTTTTTCGATGCGATTTAAATGGAAAAAATTCTGATGTAACCTTTGTCACGAATAAGGGAGAAGACAATCCATTCCAAGTTTTAATAAAAACTGTTGAGGGTAATTACGTGGGGAAACGTGCGTATGGTGGCATGGAAGATTGTGAGTTGAATTTGTATGATAAAAATTTTGAATTTGTAAAAGAAATCGGGGATTTAAAGATAAAATCCGGGATTTATATCGGTTACCCTTTTTTCATGTATCGTCCTAGTGAAATACTATATTACAGATATTTCTATAATAATATTTATGCCATTGATGATAAGCAAAATGTGTCGGTAAAATACAATATCGATTTTGGTGAGAATAATATGCCTTTTGATTTGAGTTGGAGAGACGAATATGATTGTATCGATTTCATTAATAGTAGTGAGGAGGATTATGCCATATTAGTATCGAATATTTACGAATCGGATAAATATTTCTGTTTTAGATTTTTATGGAAGAAAAAAAAGTGTTTGGGGGTTTATGACAAATCAAATGGTAAAACAGCATCATTTATGTTTGATTCTTCCCCTTCGGATTCTGTTGTTGATGTGTATGCTTTTGATGATAAGGTTTTGCTGGTGAACCAAGATGGGGATAAAACGTGTTTGACAACCATAAGTGTGGATGATTTGTTAAAGAATGATTAATGATGATGAGAGCCATTGTATTTTTGGGTGGATGTATGCTTTTACTGAGTCAGTTTCAAGTGACGGATGGCCTTTACGGGGGGATCGACATCTCAAACTACTTTGCTTTGTTGTTAGGGGCAATGGTGGCGATCGTGTGTTTGGTAAAAGCTCCTAAAGCGCTTTACCGGGGAGATGCAATGGTGTTCGTGTTGTTTGTTTACTTGTTGATTCATGCAAGCTTGACTCATGCGATGCAGAGTAGAGAGTTCTATTTAAGTATTTCTTATTTTGGTCTTTATGTCGTATTTCGGGTGATAAGAGCCATGCGGCTGGCTAATTATGTCTCGTTTGCCGTGATGTTTGGCGGGATTTACCAGTCTTGCTTGGTGTTAGGACAACTACTGGGATATGGTATTTCAAATCACCTCCGTTTTGTCGTGACCGGGTCATTTTTTAATCCCGGACCTTGCGGTATCTTTTTGGCAGGAGTGTTCGTGCTTGCTGTCGCAATGATGAAAAAGGGATACCGGAAGGTGGGTTTTAACCTGATGTTTGTGCGTTACGTGACGGCTTGCGTGACATTTGGTGTCACCTTGGTAGCCCTGGTCCCGACAATGAGCCGTGCCGGATGGATCGGGGCATTGGTAGGGGTGATGTTACTTTATCGCAGAGAGATTGTAGCGTGGGGTAATACGAGGCGACGGTGGGTGATTGGTGGCGGTATCGTGGGGATGATCGTGGTCTTGACGTTATTTTACCTGTTAAAGAAAGATTCGGCCAACGGACGGCTTTTTATTTGGCAGAATACGGTGTCTGCTTATTGGAAAACTCCTTTATTCGGGGTTGGGATTGATGGTTTCGAGAGGGCTTTTGCAGAGGCTCAACATGATTATTTTGAAAAAGAGAAGGTGTTGGAACAGGACAATCGTCATGTAGAAATGGCAGGAGTTGTGGAGTCTGCATTTAATGAACCACTTGCTTTGTTTTTGTTGTTGGGGGCAGTAGGGGGTGTGTTAACGGCAATGGTTCTGTTTTTTAAGTTACAAAGACTGACGGCTTATAGTTGCGTGGCGGTGGCATTGCTTGTTGCGTCATTTTTCTCGTACACCTTTTATATCCCGTCTATCGCGATCGTCTTTCTTTTTGCCGTGGCACAGTTACCGGATCGGCGGGTAAGGGGAGGGCGTTACGTGAATGTTTTGATGTTCGGAATAATGGGTATCGTGGTCTTGTTTTTTGACTTTCGAGAGTTTGGTCGCCGAGAGGCGTACCGGAAGTGGAAAAATAACGCTGTTTATTACACGTGGGAGGATTATCAAAGCGTTGTCGAGGAGTACGGGAAACTTTATCCAGTCTTGAAGAATGATTTTAAATTTTTATTTGAATATGGTCATTCACTTCATAAGGTGGGACGATACGAGGAGAGTAATATTATGCTGAAGCGAGGTATCAGACATAGTGCTGATCCCATGTTCTGGAATATAGCGGGTAATAATTACCTGGCGTTAAAACAATATGACCAAGGAATGACGGCTTATCTGCGAGCTTATTACACGTGTCCGAATCGTGTTTACCCGCTCTACTTGTTGACCAAGCTGGAAGCCGAACGGGGTGACACGACGATGATGAATTATTATGGCCGTATTTTGCTGGGAAAACGTCCCAAGGTGCCTTCTCTTGCCGTGGACGAGATGAAGTTTGAAATTAGAAAAATGCTGGATGTGAAACTTTAAAATGATAATACAATAACAAATATATCGAATGAAAAAAAGACTATTACTATTATTCGTGGGATGGCTAGTTTGCAGTTTTGGCGTGGGACAGAACCCGGTCACGGGTAAGCTAACCCTGGAGGAGGCGATCAAGATCGCTCATGCCCGTTCCCCGCAGGCCCAGATGGAGCAACTCGGTTTCATGTCGCAATACTGGAGTTTTCGTTCCTACAAGGCTCAGTTGTTGCCCTCGCTTAATTTAAGCGGGAACCTGGGTAATTATAACCGTTCGCTGGTTGACGTGAGAGACCCGGAAACCGGGCGCATCAGTTACGTGGCGAACAACACCTTGAGTAATGACTTGTCCGTTTACATCAACCAGAAAATTGCGCTCACGGGGGGAAACGTGTCTCTTAACACCTCGCTTGCCCGCCTGGACCAGTTCTCTTACGACACGAAAACTTATAACTCGAACCCGGTCACGATCAATTACACGCAACCGCTACGTTCTTTCAACACGCTGAAATGGCAGAAGAAAACGGAGCCCTTGCAGTACGAGAAGGCCAAGAAACAGTACCTGGAATCGCTGGAGGGTATAACGCTTCAAACGACCTCTTATTTCTTCTCGGTTTTGTCGGCCCAGACAAGTTACAGGAAAAGCGAGGAGAACTTGAGAGATACCCGCGGCATGTACAAGATCGCTCAACAACGGCATGACATTGGCACGGTGACTAAAAGCGAGTTATTGCAGCTGGAATTGTCCATGATGAACGCGGAGTTAACGGTAAGTAACAGCAAGGTGGATTTGGAGGTGGCGCTTTTTAATTTTAAATCATACTTGGGAGTGGCGGAAAGCACGTTCTTCGAGTTGCAACCGCCGATGAACGTGCCGGAAGTGTTCATGGAATACGATTTCGTGTTAAACAAGGCGTTGCAAAACTCTTCTCACAACGTGTCGCTTAAAATAAAAGAATTGAACTCGCGGAAAAGCGTGGCTCAGGCCAAAGCAGACCGGGGGATCCAGGTGGAATTGAGGGCTAACCTGGGATTCTCACAAACCGGGGATGACCTGCAAGGAGTGTACAGTCGCTTGAAAGATCGGGAGGTAGTCGGGTTATCCTTGTCCATGCCTATTTACGACTGGGGGATGAGCCGCGGGCGTGTCAAGATGGCTGAAGCGGAGGCTCGCCTGGCCCGGACGGAACTGGAACAAGAGGAGACGAAGTTCCAGCAGGATATCCGGATCAAGGTGATGCAATTCAATAATCAAGCCCGGCAGTGTAATATATCAGCCAAAGCCTTACAGGTTGCGGAGGAGCGTTACGATATCACCAAAAAACGTTTCCAGAACGGGGGGATCACGGTAACGGACCTGAACACGGCCCAAAAGGAACTGGATAGTGCCAGCGAGCAGTATATCAATCAACTGCGTACGTTCTGGAACGCTTATTTCGAATTGCGCAAGTTGTCCCTGTACGATTTTATATCCAAAAGAGATATCAGTGCTGAATTTGATAAAATAGTAGAGAAATAGTCACTCGTGAAAATACTAATGATAATGAAAATGAACCTGTATAGAAGCCTGTTGTTGAGCGTGATCGTGCTGGGGGCGATCGCTTGCGGTAACGAAAAAAAGAAAGACGAGAAAGAAATCGGTAAAAGTGAAAGCCAGAGTCCGTTAATCACGGTTGACACGCTAGTGTTGAAAAAACGGACTTTCCAGAAACAGATCGTATGTAACGGTAAGTTGCGTGCGGTTTTTAAAAGCGATCTCAGTTTTGACGGTACGGGCGTGATTACCGCGATCAACGGAAGTAACGGGGGATACGTGAAAAAAGGAGAGGTACTGGCAACTCTTGATATGAAAGAGGCTCAAGTTGAATTGGAGAAAAGTTACCGGGCGATGGAAAAGGCGAATATAGATTTACAGGACAAGTTAATCGGGCAAGGATATTCGGCAGACACGACAGGGATTCCGACGGCAATCCTGCGGAATGTGAAGATTTCGTCCGGTTATGATAACGCGATTGATCAGTTGGAGGCAGCGAAACGCCGTTTGGCAAGTTGTTATTTGATTGCTCCTTTCAGTGGGCGTATTGCCAATCTGGATGCCAAGATATATGATCGTTCCGCCAATAAGTTATGTACGTTAATTGACGATTCGTATTTTGATGTCGAGTTCAGTATATTGGAGGCGGAGATCGAAGAGGTGACAAAAGGGCAACATGTGAAGATTATCCCGTTTATTAATGATGAAAAGACGTTTTATGGAGATGTGACAGAGATAAATCCCTTGATTGATGAACACGGACAGGTAAAGATTCGTGCAAGGGTGCGTAATGCTGACCGCTACTTGATGGAAGGGATGAACGTGAAGATTATACTTGAGCGAGAGATTAAGAATAGTTTCGTGGTTCCCAAGGATGCGGTGGTTCTGCGGGATGGTTTTCAGGTGATGTTCTGTTACCGTGAGGGGAAAGCGGTTTGGACGTATGTTGATGTCGTGATGTCGAATATTGATTCCCACGTGATTAAAGGGAGTGAAAAGAAACAGACGGTTATTTCGGAAGAGGATGTTGTTATTACATCCAATAATTTGAATCTTGCCGACGGAACGGATGTGACACCTAATAATAGACGGTAATCATGATAAAGGAATTGTTAAAGCGTCCTATTGGGGTTACCATGAGCGTTGTCGCGATCGTGGTGTTGAGTATCGTGGCGATGGGGTACCTGCCCGTGTCGCTTATGCCCGCTATTGATATCCCGCAGATCACGATCCAGGTGTCGGCTCCCGGTTTGTCGGTTCGGGAGGTGGATAACACGCTTTTGAAACCGTTGAAAAATCAGTTGTCTCAGGTGACGGGATTGAAAAATATAACGGCAGAAGCGCGGGCGGATGCGGGAGCTATATATATGGATTTTGAGCCGAACAGTAATGTTGACATCATTTTTATTGACGTGAACGAGAAGTTGGATCGAGCTGTCGCGACATTACCCAAAGATATAGAACGTCCCAAGGTGATCAAGGCTAGTGTGACCGATATCCCGGCTTTTTATCTTAACCTGTCGTTAAAAAACGTGGCGCCCAAAGAGCATGACAGGCCGCGTGAGGCCGGAATTGATTTCAGTGAACTGGGGCAATTTGCCCGGGATGTTATTTCAAAACGTATCGAACAACTACCACAGACGGCGATGGTCGATATGAGTGGTGTTGTAACCCCCGAGCTACTTTGTATTCCTGATTACACGAAGTTGACTTCTATGGGCGTGGGTATTAATTTGCTTGAAAACGCGATTAACAATAATAATGTATCCTTAGGAGCATTAAGTATTAAAGATGGAGAATATCGTTACAGTATTCACTTTGATTCCCGGATTATCTCGAAAGAAGATATTGAGAATATATATATCAATCATAACGGGCGCATTTATCAATTCAAAGAGTTGTGTGAAATCGTGGAGCGTCCGGCGAAACGGAGCGGTTTGGTACGTAGTGGTGATGATCCGGCTGTTACGTTGGCAATTATAAAACAGAACGATGCCAAGATGGCTGATTTGCAGGAAAGTATTGCCACGCTGATGGCTGATTTGGAGAGGGAATATCCTAACATTCGTTTTGAGTTGACACGGGATCAGACCAAATTGTTATCGTATTCCATGGATAATTTGAGTAGTAATCTATTGGTCGGTGCTATTCTGGCGGCATTAATTATCTTTTTATTTATGAAGGATTTGCGATCTCCGGTACTGATTGTTATAACCATTCCGTTGTCACTTGTGGTCACGCTTTTGGCTTTTCATGTTTTGGGAATATCTCTGAATATTATATCGCTATCGGGGTTGATTCTCGGGACGGGAATGATGGTTGATAACTCGATTATTGTTATAGATAATATATTTCAGAAGTGGCGATTAGGATTGCGGCTTGATGATGCTATTTCCAGGGCGGTGGGGGAGGTTTTTACCCCGATGTTGAGTAGTGTGCTGACTACTTGTTCCGTTTTTTTGCCGCTGATCTTTTTAAGTGGTACGGCCGGCGCACTTTTCTATGATCAGGCAATGGCCGTGACGGTTGCTTTGTTCGCGTCATTATTGGTGTCGGTGCTTGTTCTGCCCGTGTATTTTTATCTGATGTATCGCAAACGTTCGGCATGGACGGAGAATCGGTTTATTGCGAGATTCTTCACGTTTGACTACTATCGTCCGTACGAGATCGGGTTAAAATGGACGTTACGTCATGGTCGGTTGCTGATTATCGGGTTTGTACTACTTGTTCCTCTTGCTTATTTCGTTTATCAAATGGTGGAGAAGAGTCGCTTGCCTCGTATATCGCATGACGATACGATTTTGACAATTGATTGGAATAGCGGTATTTCTTTGGAAGAAAATGATCTGCGTGTTTATAGACTGTTGGCACAAGTAGATAGTTTTATTTTGCAAACAACCTCGATGGTGGGTGTTCAACAGTTTTTGATGTCACATACCAAAGAGATCACTCCTTCTGAAAGCGTGATCTATATTAAGGCTAAAGATGCCGAGAGCTTGAAACGGATAGAACGGAAAATTTCGGATTACGTGGTCTCGAATTACCCGAAAGCACAAGTTTCTTTTCAAGTTTCCGGCAATATTTTTAATATGATATTTGCGGAAAAAGGAAGCACGCTTGTTGCAAGATTGCATAGTAAGGAAGGACAGGCTCCGACGGTAGAGCAGGTAACTCGTGTGGTCAACAAGATAGAAAAAGCCCTGCCGGACGTGTTGATCCCTCCGGCGATGATGGAACAGAATATTCGTTATATTGCTGATGTGGAGGCAATGGCAATCCATGAGGTTACGTTCGGTAATGTTTATGCGAAAATGAGAAATATGATTAGCCAGAATACCTTGTTTCGTATTAATCAAGGGGGGTATTCCGTTCCCGTGACCACGGGTGATACGCGGGCCGAAGCATCGGATATTTTGTCGGGTAAGGTGCGTAACCGTAACGGGGTTGAAATTCCTCTCTCAATGGTAATCAACGAGACCAAAGGCGAGGATTTTAAGAAACTTTATTCCGGTAGTGGGGGGGATTATTATCCGGTTGTTATAGATGTGGACGATGCTGATGTGAAACGGGTGATGGAGACGGTAGAAGAGGTCGTTAAGGAGGATAAGGACTTTTTCGTGACCTTTACGGGAGAGTATTTTTCGAGTCGGGAGACTATTCGGGAGTTGATCGTTATCCTGTTGGTTGCTATTTCGTTACTCTATTTTATTCTCGCGGCCCAGTTTGAAAGTATCATACAGCCGCTTATTATTCTATCAGAAATTGTGGTTGATATTTTCTTCGTTTTGTTTGGGCTTTGGATATTTGGCGAGAGTTTGAATATCATGTCGATGATAGGTTTGGTCGTGATGAGTGGCATTATTATCAATGATTCTATTCTGAAAGTGGATACGATTAATCGCCTTCGTAAACATGGTATGCCGTTATTAAAGGCTGTTTTTACTGGTGGGCACAGTCGGTTAAAGCCCATTATTATGACCTCTCTGACAACGATATTGGCTATTGCCCCGTTCTTGAACCGGGTTGATATGGGATCAGATTTGCAGTACCCGTTATCTCTTTCTATTATTATCGGTATGAGTGTCGGGACGATTGTCAGTTTGTTTTTTATACCGTTAATTTATTACGTGATCTACCGTAAACACTGATTTTATGAGTAATGATATAAAGAAAAAGGGATTTTTAGAACGTATTCCCGCCTTTTCACTTATTTTGATAATGGCTGTGTTGATGGTGGTGGGAGGTGCTTTGATACCTCTGTTACGAATCTCTTACCATCCATCCCCGGAACAGGGGAAAAGGCTGACTATCTCGTTTAGTTGGCCCGGGGCATCACAACGGGTCATAGAGCAGGAAATCACTTCTAAAGTGGAAGGATTGGTTGCCTCGGTGGTGGGCGTGGAGAAAACTTCTTCCGTGTCATCACAAGGAAACGGAAGTGTGACTGTCGTACTCAAGGAGAAAGCTAACGTATCGGCCGTGCGTTTTGAAATATCATCCTTGCTGAAACAGATTGCCGAGAAATTACCGGAGGGTGCGGGTGGTCTTTATTTACAAGGAGGGAATATCGGGGGAGGGCTTCGACAGAACACACGACAGGTCTTATCTTATATCATCAATGCCGATATGGATCCCGCTAATATAAAAGACTATGTCGAGCGTAATATTAAACCTTATCTCACACAGATTGATTATGTGCGGGATGTGTCGGTCGGGGGGGCTATGCCACTTTACCTGGATATTGAGTATAACCCGATAGAATTGCAGCGGTATGGTCTTGAATCTAATGTTATCGTGTCGGGACTTCAGAACTTTTTGGGACAACGTTCTATTGTCGGGGATGTTGATCGAATTGATCGTGACGGGAATAAAGAGCGTATTACTTTATTATTAGAGACCGAGCGGTTGGGGCCGGATATAGGTAAAACTCCTTTGGCAACAATAGATGGTAAAATTATCTATTTGAATGATGTTGCTAAATTTGATTACAAAAAGCGACAAGAAACCAGCTTTTATCGTATCAATGGTTTGAATACGATTTACTTGAGCATTTTTGCAGACACGGAGACAAATATTATTAAAGCATCTGCGGAAATTCGAGAGCGAATGGAAAAGATTCAAGCAAATTTGACGGATGGATTTTACGTGACACTCACGAATGATGCTGCTAAGGAGGTACGGGAGGAACTTGTGAAATTGGTTAAACGTACTTTTTTATGTTTGGCGATATTGTTCCTGTTTGTTTGGATTATTAGCCGGAGCAGACGTTATCTTTCTGTTATAGCGATTTCATTATTTGCCAACGTGTTGATAGCCGTTATTTTTTATTACTTGTTTGATGTTGAGCTTAACTTGATTTCGTTGGCGGGTGTTGCTGTCTCGTTGGGTATTATGATCGATACTGTTATTGTGATGGTTGATCATTATAGCTATTACCACAATCGGAGTGCTTTTATCGCTATTCTGGCGGCATTGCTTACTACAATCGGTTCATTGGTGATCGTCTTTTTTATGCCCGATTACGTGAAAGGTGCGTTGAATCATTTTTCCACGATTATTATTATTAATCTGGTTGTGGCATTGTTTGTGGCTCTTTTTTTCGTGCCTGCAATTATTGATCATAGTGAGTTGTGTTGTCGGCAGATGAAGAAAAGTTGTAAGCGTTTAAAAAGAATCGTGAGCTGGAGTCGGTTTTATACCCGCTATATTACTTTTACACAGAAACGGAAATGGATATATATTACCATTTTCGTACTTGCATTTGGAATCCCGGTGCATTTGCTGCCTTCTAAATTAGGTAAAAGTGATTATTATTACCGGATGGAAGAAAAACAAGAGATGGCATGGTATGAAGATCTTTATAATAAGACTATAGGGAGTAATTTTTGTCAGGGAACTTTACGCCAGCCATTGGAAAAGGTGTTTGGCGGGACATTACGGCTTTTTTCATCTATCCAGTCATCACGTACTTTTTCTCAACGGGAACGGGAGATGAAACTTTATATTTCTGCTCAATTGACAGAAGGAGATGATGCGGGGGTGCTTAATCAAAAGATGTGGCAAATGGATCGTTTTTTAGCCAAATTCAAGGAGATAAAACGTTTCGTGACCCGAGTGGATGGTAAAAGCGGTTCCATCGAGGTAGAATTTACCGATGAACACAAGGATGGGACTTTCCCTCAATATCTGGAATCACAGGTTATTCGAGAGGCTTTGTTGATTGGCGGTGTAGATTGGAGTACAACGGGTGTTAGTGAACGGGGATTTTCCAATTCGCTGGGATTGGGACGTAAATCACATCGAATCGGTTTGAGCGGGTATAATTATGATCGTTTGTATAAGTATGCAGAAATGGTGGCCGAGAAGGTCAAGGCCAATAAACGAGTGAATGACGTGGGAATCGAGTTGGGAAGTTCTGATTATTGGCAATCGCAAGGAGAACCGACTTCGGAGATGTATATCAAATATGATATGGAAAAAATTGCTCTTAATCGTTTGAATTTGGGACAATGTTATTCAACTTTGGCCGCACTGATGGATGAGGGAACTGTTGGAACGTATCGGAATAAAGATCAACGGATTGCAATTGATTATCATTCTTCGGAACGTGATAACTTTGATGTGTGGCATTTGATGAACAGTTATTTAACTGCAGGAGATCGGCAGATTTGTTATGCTAATATCGGAGAGATAGGAAAACGAAATGCTGCTGCACGAATTACGAAAAATAACCAGGTGTATTCGTTGCAGGTGGCTTTTAATTTTATGGGATCGTATGATTTGTCGGATAAGTTTATCAAAAAGACAACCGAAGAGATTAATGCTATTTTGCCTGTCGGTTTCCGGACGGTTAACCAGAGTTTCGGGTGGTACGATGATAGAGGTTCCCAATATTGGTTAATTCTGTTGATTGTTGTGATAATCTTTTTTACCTGCTCGATACTGTTTGAGTCTCTGCGGCAGCCTCTTGTGATTATCTCGTTGATTCCTATCTCGTTTATAGGTACTTTCCTGACATTTTATTTCTCAAGGGTAAATTTTGGAACGGGTGGTTTTGCATCACTTGTTTTGTTGAGCGGTTTGGTGGTGAATGCGGCAATTTACGTGATTAATGAATATAATGGTTTCGTAAATAGAAATCTTGGACGGCTAAATCGGATTAACCCGGTTCGACTTTACGTGAAGGCTTATAACCATAAGATTATTGCCGTGCTATTAACCATTATATCAACGGTACTTGGCTTGGTCCCATTTTTGATTGATGGGCCGAAAGCAGAAGAGTTTTGGTTTTCATTCGCCATTGGAACGATCGGGGGATTACTATTTTCAATAATAGCTTTAGTATTTTTTATGCCGATATTGATGCCATTTTCTAGTTATTTAAAAAAAGCAACATGAATAGAATTAGAGGAAAGTAGTAATTTAAGACTATGGTTTATTCAACGTAAAAATAGGACTGTTCTTTCTTGAGTTCCAAATAAAGAGTTTTGGTGTTTTCGATGGGTTGGTAATATTCTCCGACTTCGTGACAGAAGTTCCAACATATTTTTTGGGGATTAAACGTGATGGTATAGTCTTCCGGACGGTTTTCGTACCATGCTTTTAAGGCTTCTTCGTATTGCTTGCCTTGGAATAAAGAGGTAATCCCGTTTTCAGTCATGAAGATGAACTGGGTGAACGTGATGGGGAGGAAATTGTTTGAAAGAAGGTAATAAGTCTGACCGTTCTTGTCTAATTTGAATATTTTTTCGATTTTCACATTTCCAACCGTATCTATGGGAGTGACATTCCAACCGCCTTTACCGTTTTCGTAAAGGAGAAATGAATATAGCGGGTTGATCGACCACTCTTGAAAATTAATAACCCCGACCTTGTGATCCGCAGAGGTTACATCTGCCAGCAGATACAAATCCGGGCACAGACGAGCGGCCTGTTCGAGAAAACGGAAAAAGAATCCGTTGTCTTCTGCTGTCAAGTCATCGCCCCGGTGGCTGTTTATATATCCCAGTTCGTTACGCATGAGTTCAAGTGCGGTTTGAACTTCTTTCGCCGGGTAGAATTTACGCTCTCTTGTTTGGTATTCTTGTAGAAGCCTAATGGTATGCATGACTTTCTCACGGTCGGTTGAATCGGAGTGGTAGGGGATATAGAACCCGTGGTGTTGTAAGGAATCGAAATATGCCGTGAGGTTTTTGGGGGAGGGTATGTCGGTTTTGTTTTCTGTATTCTTTCGGTTGGAATTACAAGAAATAGTCAGATACAGGCAGATGATGAATAGTAATTTTATCCATGTATTTGTTTGGAGGTGCGTGATCATCAGCTCAATGAGGAAATCCGGGATAAGGAGATCCGCCTGATCGCAGCGGACGGCACCATGCTCGGCATCG
>ENA-UEYF01001623-UEYF01001623.1-human-gut-metagenome-genome-assembly--contig:-NODE-1623-length-17468-cov-34.335806_pt1 | contig 17468 bp, 13 predicted proteins | sample MGYA00242902_ERZ507920 | MGnify/ENA primary metagenome ERZ507920 (study PRJEB26167, sample SAMN06115402) | human gut metagenome | host: Homo sapiens | place: China:Jiangxi | collected 2016-07-05...
TGGTAGCAGGAACAGCTAGAAGTATGGGTATCGCTGTAAAAGGTGACTTCCCGGGTAATAACTAATTAACTTCAATTAATAATGGGTAAACTGACAAAAAATCAAAAGTTGGCTGCAGAAAAAATTGAAGCAGGGAAAGCATACTCACTGAAAGAAGCTGCTCAGCTGGTAAAGGATATTACTTTTACTAAGTTTGACGCTTCATTAGATATTGACGTACGTTTAGGTGTAGACCCTCGTAAGGCTAACCAGATGGTAAGAGGTGTTGTATCTCTTCCTCATGGTACAGGTAAGCAGGTTCGCGTGCTTGTTCTGTGTACACCGGATGCTGAAGCTGCTGCAAAAGAAGCTGGTGCTGACTATGTTGGTCTTGATGAATATATTGAAAAGATCAAAGGTGGATGGACTGATATTGATGTAATCATCACTATGCCGTCTATCATGGGTAAGATCGGTGCTCTGGGTCGTGTTCTTGGTCCTCGTGGATTAATGCCGAACCCGAAGAGTGGTACTGTAACTATGGATGTAGCTAAAGCTGTAAAGGAAGTTAAGCAAGGTAAGATTGACTTTAAAGTTGATAAGAGCGGTATCGTTCATACTTCAATCGGTAAAGTATCTTTCACTGCTGACCAGATCCGTGACAATGCGAAAGAATTTATCGCTACTATCATCAAACTGAAACCGACAACAGCTAAGGGTACTTATATTAAGAGTATTTATCTTTCAAGTACTATGAGTAAGGGTATTAAAATCGACCCTAAATCTGTAGAAGAAATCTAAAATTAAGGAGGAATCATGAGAAAGGAAGATAAAGGCGTAATTATCGGTCAGTTGGCTGATACCGTAAAGCAATACGGACATTTCTACTTGGTTGATACAACTGCAATGGATGCAGCTTCAACAAGTGAATTGCGTAGAAAATGTTTTAAGGCTGGTATCAAACTGGTAGTTGTAAAGAATTCTTTGCTTCACAAGGCTTTAATGAGCTTGGATGTTGATTATTCACCATTGTTTGATTCTTTGAAAGGTACAACTTCAGTAATGTTCTGCGAAACTGCGAACGCTCCTGCTAAGTTGTTGAAAGAATACAAAGACGGTGTTCCTGCATTGAAGGCTGCTTATGCAGAAGAAGGATTCTATGTAGGTGCTGATCAGCTCGAAGCTTTGGCAACAATCAAGAGCAAGAACGAAGTTATCGCAGACATCGTGGCATTGCTGCAGTCTCCTGCGAAGAATGTTATTTCTGCTCTTCAATCTGGTGGTAACACCATTCACGGAGTTCTTAAAACTTTGGGTGAACGTGCTGAATAATTGTTTCCCAAGTTTAAGACTAAACCAAAACAACTTTAATTATCAAATAGTAACAAACAATTAAATTCATACAAAAATGGCAGATTTGAAAGCTTTTGCAGAACAATTAGTTAACTTGACAGTAAAAGAAGTTAATGAACTTGCAACTATCCTTAAAGAAGAATACGGTATTGAACCTGCTGCTGCAGCTGTAGCTGTTGCTGCTGGTCCTGCTGCTGCTGGTGCAGCTGCTGCTGAAGAAAAAACTTCATTCGATGTAGTTTTGAAGAGCGCAGGTGCTGCTAAATTGCAGGTTGTTAAGGCCGTTAAAGAAGCTTGTGGTCTTGGCTTGAAAGAAGCAAAAGACTTGGTTGACGGTGCTCCTAGCACAGTAAAAGAAGGTTTGGCTAAAGACGAAGCTGAATCTTTGAAGAAAACTTTGGAAGAAGCTGGAGCTGAAGTTGAACTTAAATAAGATTATCCTGTAAATCAGGTAGTTCGGTTAAGAGTCCTCTGTAAAGGGGATTCTTAACCTTTTTGCGTCTATATTAAGTTACACAGGTTTCTATACCTGAATTTAAACATTTTAACTCCATACAGATGTCTTCAAATACTAATAATCAACGAATTAATTTTGCTTCTATTAAGAATCCGATGAAGTATCCGGATTTCCTGGAAGTGCAATTGAAGTCATTTCAAGACTTTTTACAGTTAGATACTCCGCCTGAAAAACGAAAGAACGATGGCTTGTATAAAGTGTTTGCAGAAAATTTCCCTATTGCAGATACTCGTAACAACTTCGTGCTCGAGTTCCTCGATTACTATATCGATCCGCCTCACTATTCTATTGATGATTGTTTGGAACGTGGATTGACTTATAGTGTTCCCTTGAAAGCTAAATTGAAGCTTTATTGTACAGACCCCGATCACGAAGACTTTGATACTGTTATTCAGGATGTATATCTGGGTCCTATCCCTTATATGACTCCGAAAGGTACTTTTGTTATCAATGGAGCAGAACGTGTAGTTGTTTCTCAGTTGCATCGTTCTCCGGGTGTATTCTTCGGACAAAGTATCCATGCGAATGGAACTAAATTATATTCAGCTCGTATTATTCCGTTTAAGGGTTCTTGGATAGAATTTGCTACGGATATTAATAATGTGATGTATGCTTACATTGACCGTAAGAAGAAGTTGCCTGTAACTACATTGCTGAGAGCTGTAGGCTTTGAAAATGATAAGGATATCCTCGAAATATTTAATCTGGCTGAAGACGTTAAGGTTAATAAGGCCAATTTGAAGAAAATTATCGGTCGCAAGCTGGCTGCACGTGTGCTGAAAACTTGGACTGAAGATTTCGTTGATGAAGATACTGGTGAAGTTGTTTCTATCGAACGTAACGAGGTAGTAATCGACCGTGAAACTGTAATTGAACCGGAACATATCGATTTGATTCTGGAATCAGGTATTCAGAATATCCTCGTTCACAATGAAGAAGCTAATTCTTCTGATTATTCAATTATTTTCAATACTTTACAAAAAGACCCGTCTAACTCGGAGAAAGAAGCTGTATTGTACATTTATCGTCAGTTGCGTAATGCTGATCCTGCCGATGATGCCAGTGCACGTGAAGTTATCAATAACTTGTTCTTCTCTGAAAAACGTTATGACCTGGGTGAAGTAGGACGTTATCGTATCAACAAGAAGTTGAATCTGGATACTCCTATGGATGTGAAGGTGTTGACAAAACAAGATATTATTGAAATCATCAAATATCTGATTGAGCTGATTAACTCAAAAGCGGATGTTGATGATATTGACCATTTGAGCAACCGTCGTGTACGTACCGTAGGAGAACAGTTGTCTAACCAGTTCGCTATCGGTCTGGCTCGTATGTCACGTACTATTCGTGAACGTATGAATGTTCGCGACAATGAAGTGTTTGCTCCAATTGATTTGATTAACGCTAAGACTATTTCGTCGGTTATTAACTCATTCTTTGGAACAAATGCTTTGTCACAGTTCATGGATCAGACCAACCCGTTGGCAGAAATTACTAACAAGCGTCGTTTGTCAGCGTTGGGTCCTGGTGGTTTGTCACGTGACCGTGCCGGATTCGAGGTACGAGATGTACACTACACTCACTATGGTCGTTTGTGTCCGATTGAAACTCCTGAAGGTCCGAATATCGGTTTGATCTCTTCTCTGTGTGTATATGCAAAGATTAATGATCTTGGATTTATCGTCACTCCTTACCGTAAGGTGAAAGATGGAGTGGTAGATTTGTCACCGGAAGGTATAGAATATTTGTCGGCAGAGGAAGAAGAAGACAAGATTATCGCTCAGGGTAATGCACCATTGAATGACGACGGAACATTTATCCGTGAAAAAGTAAAAGCTCGTCGTGATGCAGATTATCCTGTCGTTACTCCTGATCAGGTAGAGTTGATGGATGTTTCTCCACAGCAGATTGCTTCTATCGCTGCATCTTTGATTCCGTTCTTGGAACATGATGACGCTAACCGTGCGTTGATGGGATCAAACATGATGCGCCAGGCAGTTCCTCTGTTGAAGACAGAAGCTCCTATTGTTGGTACTGGTATTGAAAAACAATTGTGTGAAGATTCGCGTACACAGATTGCTGCTGAAGGTGATGGTGTAATTGATTTCGTGGATGCAACGACAATACGTATTTTGTATGACCGTACCGATGATGAAGAGTTTGTAAGCTTTGAACCGGCATTGAAAGAGTATCGTATTCCTAAGTTCCGTAAGACTAACCAGAGCATGACTATTGACTTGCGTCCGATTTGTTCGAAGGGACAGCGTGTAAAGAAAGGCGATATCTTGACAGAAGGTTATTCTACTGCTAATGGTGAATTGGCATTGGGTAAGAACCTGCTGGTCGCATATATGCCGTGGAAAGGATATAACTACGAGGATGCTATTGTATTGAATGAACGTGTTGTACGTGAAGATATCTTGACTTCTGTACACGTTGATGAATATATTCTGGAAGTACGTGAAACCAAGCGCGGTATGGAAGAGTTGACTTCTGATATACCTAATGTAAGCGAGGAAGCTACAAAAGACTTGGATGAAAATGGTATTGTCCGTGTTGGTGCTCGCATTGAACCGGGTGATATTTTGATTGGTAAGATTACTCCGAAAGGTGAATCTGATCCTTCTCCAGAGGAAAAATTGTTGCGTGCAATCTTTGGTGACAAGGCTGGTGACGTGAAGGATGCTTCTTTGAAAGCTTCTCCTTCATTGCGCGGTGTTGTAATCGATAAGAAGTTGTATTCACGTGTTATAAAGACTCGTAGTGAAAAGAATGCAGATAAGGCTATCCTGCCGAAACTGAATGAAGAATTTGAAGAAAAAGCTGCAGCACTGAAAGAAATCTTAGTTGAGAAGTTATTGGTTCTGACTAACGATAAGGTTTCTCAGGGTGTAAAAGACTATCTGGGAACAGAAGTTATAGCTAAAGGTGCTAAGTTCACAAAACGTGATTTGGAATCATTGGATTATACAATCATTCAGTTGAGCAAATGGACTTCGGATGCTCATAAGAATGATATGATTCGTGATTTAATCATGAATTATCTGAAAAAGTACAAGGAACTTGATGCCGAGTTGAAGCGTAAGAAGTTTGCTCTGACTATTGGTGATGAACTTCCTTCTGGTATTATTCAGATGGCTAAAGTCTATATTGCTAAGAAGCGTAAGATTGGTGTCGGTGATAAGATGGCGGGTCGTCACGGTAACAAGGGTATCGTTTCGCGTGTCGTACGTCAGGAAGATATGCCATTCTTGGCAGATGGTACTCCGGTTGATATTGTATTGAATCCGTTGGGTGTGCCTTCTCGTATGAACATCGGTCAGATATTCGAAGCAGTATTGGGACGTGCTGGTAAGGAGCTGGGCGTTAAGTTTGCAACTCCTATCTTTGATGGAGCTACATTGGACGACTTGGATAAGTGGACAGATAAAGCTGGTTTGCCACGCTATTGTAAGACTTACTTGTACGATGGTGGTACGGGTGAACAGTTTGACCAGCCTGCAACAGTCGGTGTGACTTACATGTTGAAGTTGGGTCACATGGTTGAAGATAAGATGCATGCACGTTCTATCGGTCCGTACTCTCTGATTACTCAGCAGCCACTTGGTGGTAAGGCACAGTTCGGTGGTCAGCGTTTTGGAGAAATGGAGGTTTGGGCTATCGAAGCATTTGGTGCGGCTCATGTACTTCAGGAAATTCTGACAATTAAGTCAGATGACGTAGTTGGACGTTCAAAAGCATACGAAGCTATCGTAAAAGGTGAGCCGATGCCTACTCCGGGTATCCCTGAATCTCTGAATGTATTGCTGCACGAGTTGAGAGGTCTTTGCTTGAGCATTACACTGGAATAATATATTAATAAAGGAGGGAGAAGATGGATTTCTCCTCCTTTATCTTTAAATTCTTCATTTTATAAAACATAAAGTATGGCTTTTAGAAAAGATACTAAGATAAAAAGTAATTTCTCAAAGATTACAATCGGACTGGCTTCTCCTGAAGAGATTTTGGAAAACTCTTACGGTGAAGTGTTGAAACCGGAAACAATCAATTACCGTACTTATAAGCCGGAACGTGATGGTTTGTTCTGTGAACGAATCTTTGGTCCGGTAAAAGACTACGAATGTCATTGTGGTAAATACAAACGTATTCGTTATAAAGGCATCGTTTGTGACCGATGTGGCGTTGAAGTAACAGAAAAGAAAGTTCGTCGTGAGCGTAGCGGTCACATTCAGTTGGTTGTACCTGTTGCACATATCTGGTATTTCCGCTCTTTGCCTAATAAAATTGGCTATTTGTTAGGATTGCCTACAAAGAAACTTGATGCTATCATTTATTATGAACGTTATGTAGTAATTCAGCCAGGTGTGAAGGCTGAAGATGGCATTAATCAATATGACTTGTTGTCTGAGGAAGAGTATCTTGACATTATTGATAATCTTCCGAAGGATAATCAATATTTGGAAGACAGCGACCCGAATAAGTTTATTGCTAAAATGGGTGCTGAAGCTATCTACGATTTGTTGGTACGTCTGGATTTGGATGCATTGTCATACGAATTGCGTCACAAAGCCAATAATGACTCATCTCAGCAGCGTAAGAATGAAGCATTGAAACGTCTGCAAGTTGTAGAATCATTCCGTGCTTCAAGAGGTCGTAATAAACCTGAATGGATGATTGTACGTATTGTTCCGGTTATTCCGCCTGAATTACGTCCGTTGGTTCCGCTGGATGGTGGTCGCTTCGCAACTTCCGACTTGAATGATTTGTATCGTCGTGTTATTATTCGTAATAACCGTCTGAAACGTTTGATTGAAATTAAAGCTCCTGAAGTAATCTTACGTAACGAAAAGCGTATGTTGCAGGAAGCTGTTGATTCATTGTTCGACAACTCTCGTAAGTCGAGTGCAGTGAAGACAGATGCCAATCGTCCTCTGAAATCTCTTTCTGATAGCTTGAAAGGTAAGCAAGGACGTTTCCGTCAGAACTTGCTGGGTAAACGTGTTGACTACTCTGCACGTTCCGTAATCGTTGTAGGTCCTGAGTTGAAAATGGGTGAATGCGGTATTCCTAAATTGATGGCTGCTGAATTGTACAAGCCGTTTATCATTCGTAAGTTGATAGAACGTGGCATTGTCAAGACCGTTAAGTCTGCAAAGAAAATTGTAGACCGTAAGGAACCGGTGATTTGGGATATTCTGGAACATGTAATGAAAGGACATCCGGTATTGCTGAACCGTGCGCCGACTCTGCACCGTTTGGGTATCCAGGCTTTCCAGCCTAAGATGATAGAAGGTAAAGCTATCCAATTGCATCCATTGGCATGTACAGCGTTCAATGCCGACTTCGATGGTGACCAGATGGCGGTACACTTGCCTTTGAGTAATGAAGCAGTTCTTGAAGCCCAGATGTTGATGCTTCAGTCACATAATATTTTGAACCCTGCCAATGGTGCTCCTATTACAGTGCCTGCACAGGATATGGTTCTTGGTTTGTATTATATTACCAAGTTACGTAAAGGTGCGAAAGGCGAGGGTTTGATTTTCTACGGACCAGAAGAAGCATTGATTGCTTACAACGAAGGAAAGGTAGATATTCATGCAATCATTAGTGTTGTAACCAATGACCTTGATGAAAATGGTAATATCGTGAAGAAGATGATTAAAGAAACTTCTGTTGGACGTATTATCGTTAATGAATTGGTTCCTGATGAATGTGGATATTTGAATACTATTATTTCTAAGAAGTCATTGCGTGATATCATCAGCGATGTTATCAAGACTGTCGGTGTAGCTCGTGCTTGTGAATTCTTGGATGGTATTAAGAACTTAGGTTATAAGAAGGCATTTGAAGGTGGTTTGTCATTTAACTTAGGTGATATCATTATTCCGAAGGAAAAAGAAGAACTTGTTAAACGTGGTAACGAAGAAGTTGAGCAGATTATGATGAACTATAACATGGGTTTCATCACCGACAACGAACGTTACAACCAGGTTATCGATACTTGGACACACGTAAACAGTGACTTGTCTGATATCTTGTATAAGACAATTAAGAATGACGATCAGGGATTCAACTCAGTGTTTATGATGCTGGATTCTGGAGCCCGTGGTTCTAAGGAACAGATTCGTCAGTTGTCTGGTATGCGTGGTTTGATGGCTAAACCGCAGAAAGCAGGTGCAGAAGGTGCTCAGATCATTGAGAACCCGATTCTTTCTAACTTTAAGGAAGGTCTGTCTGTGTTGGAGTACTTTATTTCTACTCACGGTGCTCGTAAGGGTCTTGCCGATACTGCGTTGAAGACTGCCGATGCTGGATATTTGACTCGTCGTTTGGTTGACGTTTCTCACGACGTAATCATTAATGAAGAAGACTGTGGAACATTGCGTGGTCTGGTTTGTACAGCATTGAAGAATAACGATGAAGTTATTGCAACATTATATGAACGTATTTTGGGACGTGTTTCTGTACATGATGTAATACATCCTACAACTGGTAAGCTGATAGTAGCTGCTGGTGAAGAAATTACAGAATCAATAGCACAGGAAATTGAAGATTCTCCGATTGAAAGCGTTGAAATCCGTTCTGTATTGACTTGTGAGTCGAAGAAGGGTGTATGTGCTAAGTGTTATGGACGTAACCTTGCTACGAGCCGTATGGTTCAGAAAGGCGAGGCTGTTGGTGTTATCGCTGCTCAGTCAATCGGTGAACCGGGTACTCAGTTGACATTGCGTACGTTCCACGCCGGTGGTATCGCCGGTAACATGGCTGCAAATGCAAGTATTGTTGCGAAGAACGATGCACGTCTTGAGTTTGAAGAATTGCGTACAGTAGACGCTGTTGAAGAAACAGGTGAGGCAGTTAAGATCGTTGTTGGCCGTTTGGCTGAAGTTCGTTTCGTGGATGTTAATACAGGTATTATCTTGTCAACACATAACGTTCCTTATGGTTCTAAACTGTATGCATCAGATGGTGAAGTCGTTGAGAAAGGTAAGCTGATTGCTAAGTGGGATCCGTTCAACGCCGTTATCGTAACAGAAGCTGCTGGTAAGATTGACTTTGAATCAGTAATTGAAAACGTAACCTATAAGGTAGAATCAGATGAAGCTACTGGTTTGCGTGAAATCATTATTACTGAATCTAAGGATAAGACGAAGATTCCGTCATTGCACATCTTGGATGAGAACGGTGGAATTATCCGTACATACAACTTACCGGTAGGTGGTCACGTTGTTGTAGAAGATAAACAAGTGGTTAAGGCTGGTGATATCTTGGTTAAGATTCCGCGTGCTGTAGGTAAGGCTGGTGATATTACCGGTGGTCTTCCTCGTGTAACAGAGTTGTTCGAAGCGCGTAATCCGTCTAATCCTGCTGTTGTATCAGAAATTGATGGAGAGGTTACGATGGGTAAGATTAAACGTGGTAACCGTGAGATTATCGTTACGTCTAAGACTGGTGATGTGAAGAAGTATCTTGTAGCTCTGTCAAAGCAGATCCTTGTTCAGGAAAACGACTATGTACGTGCCGGAACTCCGCTGTCGGATGGTGCTATCACTCCTGCTGATATCTTGGCTATTAAAGGTCCTACAGCAGTTCAGGAATATATTGTGAACGAAATTCAGGATGTATACCGTCTGCAGGGTGTTAAGATTAACGATAAGCATTTTGAAATTATCGTCCGTCAGATGATGCGTAAAGTTCAGATTGATGAGCCGGGTGATACACGCTTCTTGGAGCAGCAGGTTGTTGACCGTTTGGAATTCAATGAAGAAAATGACCGTATCTGGGGTAAGAAAGTTGTTGTTGATGCTGGTGACTCTCAGAACTTGCAGCCAGGACAGATTGTTACAGCTCGTAAGTTGCGTGATGAAAACAGTATGTTGAAACGTCGAGACTTGAAGCCTGTTGAAGTACGCGATGCAGTACCTGCAACATCTACTCAGATATTACAAGGTATCACACGTGCTGCATTGCAGACATCAAGCTTTATGTCGGCTGCATCATTCCAGGAAACAACTAAGGTCTTGAATGAAGCTGCTATTAATGGTAAGGTAGATAAGCTGGAAGGTATGAAGGAAAACGTGATCTGTGGTCATTTGATTCCTGCTGGTACAGGTCAGCGTGAATTTGAAAAGATTATCGTTGGTTCAAAAGAAGAGTACGATCGTATCTTGGCTAATCGAAAGAATGTACTTGACTATAGTGAAGTAGAATAATTGCAATAGTCTATATTTATATTAAAACCACTTTGTCGAAGTTTTTATCTTTGACGAAGTGGTTTTCTTATTTCTTGTAGGTGGAGTAGGGGTAAAAAAATTGAATACATCGTTTAATTTTCTATCTTAACAATACGGATGATTCAACTTTTTCCCTACATTTGTGGAGCTAATAAGAAAAAAGTAAATACTTAATATTAAATTTTAGTCATTATGGAAAACGAAAACAAAAATAATCAGCTCCAGATAGAGTTGAAGGAAGAGGTCGCTCAAGGTACTTATGCTAATCTTGCTATAATTACTCATTCTACTTCTGAGTTTATATTGGATTTTGTGCGTATTATGCCGGGATTGCCAAAGGCTGGTGTACAGTCACGTATTGTGATGACTCCAGAACATGCTAAACGTTTAATGTTTGCTTTACAAGATAATGTGGCAAAATATGAACGCAACTTTGGACAGATACGTATGCCAGAAGAACAAAATAATGGTAGTAAAACATTCGTTCCGCCATTGAGTGATTTCAAAGGAGAAGCTTAAAAAAATATAAAAAAGTCATTTTAAGGCCCATTTCCTGCTTTTTTCAAGGGAATGGGCTTTTTTTATTTTAAAACAGTTTGTCTATTAAAAAGTTATTTGTAATTTTGCAGCCCGAAATGTATAGTTTCGACAAGGATTGGAAAACAATAAACAATATATATAATAATTAAAATCAAAACAAAATGCCTACTATTCAACAGTTAGTAAGAAAAGGAAGAGCGGTTTTGGTAGACAAGAGTAAATCACCAGCACTGGATTCATGTCCTCAGAGACGTGGCGTCTGTGTTCGTGTTTATACTACAACTCCGAAGAAACCGAACTCAGCAATGCGTAAAGTAGCTCGTGTGCGTCTGACAAACTCTAAGGAAGTAAACTCTTATATTCCGGGTGAAGGCCACAACTTGCAGGAACACTCAATCGTATTGGTACGTGGTGGTCGTGTAAAAGACCTTCCGGGTGTACGTTATCACATCGTTCGTGGTACATTGGATACAGCTGGTGTTGCAGGTCGTACACAGAGACGTTCTAAATACGGTGCTAAGCGTCCGAAACCGGGACAGGCTCCTGCTGCAAAAGGTAAAAAATAATTCGTAGCTGAGTACAATCCTTAGTAAAAGAACTTTTATTAATTCGTTTTGGTTTGTAGGAAAAGCTTTAAGGTTGAGTAAATGTCTCGGAGGAGACGTTGAAGAAAACAGAGATGCAGCCCCAAACTAAACATTATTATCAAACAAAATGAGAAAAGCAAAACCAAAAAAACGTGTGATCCTGCCGGATCCGGTATTTAATGATCAGAAGGTTTCTAAATTCGTAAACCACCTGATGTATGATGGAAAGAAGAATACTTCTTACGAAATCTTCTATAACGCACTGAAAACAGTTGAGACAAAACTTCCGGGTGAAGAAACTTCAGCTTTGGAAGTTTGGAAAAAAGCTCTAGATAATGTAACTCCGCAGCTGGAGGTTAAATCTCGCCGTATTGGTGGTGCAACTTTCCAGGTTCCTACAGAAATTCGTCCTGACCGCAAAGAGTCAATCTCTATGAAGAACTTGATTGCTTTTGCTCGTAAACGTGGCGGTAAGTCAATGGCTGATAAATTGGCTGCTGAAATTCTTGATGCTTATAACGAGCAGGGTGGCGCTTTCAAGCGTAAAGAGGATATGCATCGTATGGCTGAAGCTAACCGTGCATTTGCTCACTTCAGATTCTAATATAGTAATAATCAATTAAGACGGAATTAAAATGGCTAAACATGATTTGCATTTGACTCGTAACATCGGGATCATGGCGCACATCGATGCTGGTAAGACTACTACCTCTGAACGTATTCTGTACTACACTGGTTTGACTCACAAAATTGGTGAAGTACACGATGGAGCTGCAACAATGGACTGGATGGAACAGGAACAGGAACGTGGTATTACTATCACTTCTGCTGCTACAACTACTTATTGGAAATACGCAGGAAATAAATATAAAATCAACTTGATTGATACTCCGGGGCACGTAGACTTTACTGCTGAGGTAGAACGTTCTCTTCGTGTACTGGATGGCGCTGTAGCAACTTACTGTGCAGTTGGTGGTGTTGAACCTCAGTCTGAAACGGTATGGCGTCAGGCAGATAAGTATAATGTTCCTCGTATTGGTTATGTAAACAAAATGGACCGTTCTGGTGCTGACTTCTTTGAAGTAGTGCGTCAGATGAAGGACGTTTTGGGCGCTAATCCATGTCCGGTGGTTATTCCTATTGGTTCTGAAGAAAGCTTTAAGGGTGTAGTGGATCTGATTAAGATGAAAGCGATCTTATGGCACGATGAAACAATGGGTGCTGATTATGATGTTGAAGATATCCCAGCAAACTTGGTTGACGAAGCTAATGAATGGAGAGATAAAATGCTTGAAAAAGTAGCTGAGTTCGATGAATCTTTGATGGAAAAATACTTTGATGATCCTTCTACTATTACGGAAGAGGAAGTTTTGCGCGCTTTGCGTGCCGGAACTTTGAAGATGGAGATCGTTCCGATGTTGTGCGGTTCTTCATTTAAGAATAAAGGTGTGCAAACTTTGCTGGACTATGTATGTGCATTCTTGCCTTCTCCGTTGGATACTCCGAATATCGTGGGTACAAATCCGACTACTGGAGCTGAAGAAGATCGTAGACCTGACGAAGATGAAAAGACTGCTGCTTTGGCATTTAAGATTGCAACCGACCCGTATGTTGGCCGTTTGACATTCTTCCGTGTTTACTCTGGTAAGGTTGAAGCTGGTTCTTATATCTACAACTCTCGTTCAGGTAAAAAAGAACGTGTGTCTCGTTTGTTCCAGATGCACTCAAACAAACAGAACCCTGTAGAGGTAATTAGCGCTGGTGATATCGGTGCTGGTGTAGGTTTCAAGGATATTCGTACTGGTGATACACTGTGCGATGAAACAGCTCCGATTGTATTGGAGTCTATGGATTTCCCAGAACCGGTTATCGGTATTGCTGTAGAACCGAAGACTCAGAAAGACTTGGACAAGCTGTCTAATGGCTTGGCTAAGTTGGCTGAAGAAGACCCGACATTTACTGTTCGTACTGATGAGCAGACTGGTCAGACAATTATCTCTGGTATGGGTGAACTTCACTTGGATATCATTATCGACCGTCTGAAACGTGAATTCAAGGTTGAATGTAATCAGGGTCGTCCGCAGGTTAATTACAAGGAAGCTATTACTAAGACTGTAGAACTTCGTGAAGTTTATAAGAAGCAGTCTGGTGGTCGTGGTAAGTTTGCTGATATTATTGTGACTGTAGGTCCGGTTGACGAAGATTGGAAGCAGGGTGGCCTGCAGTTCATCGATGAGGTGAAGGGTGGTAATGTGCCTAAGGAATTTATTCCTTCTGTACAGAAAGGTTTCCAGACTGCCATGAAAAATGGTGTCTTGGCTGGTTTCCCGCTCGACTCATTGAAGGTTGTCTTGAAAGATGGTTCTTTCCACCCGGTAGACTCTGACCAGTTGTCTTTCGAAATCTGTGCTATTCAGGCTTACAAGAATGCTTGTGTTAAAGCAGGTCCTGTTTTGATGGAACCTATCATGAAACTGGAAGTTGTTACTCCGGAAGAAAACATGGGTGATGTAATTGGTGACTTGAACAAGCGTCGTGGTCAGGTAGAAGGAATGGAAACAAGCCGTTCTGGCGCACGTATTGTTAAGGCAATGGTTCCGCTGGCTGAAATGTTTGGTTATGTAACAGCCTTGCGTACTATTACTTCAGGTCGTGCTACTTCTTCAATGTCGTATGATCATCATGCGCAAGTATCAAGCTCTATTGCTAAGACTGTATTGGAAGAAGTTAAAGGTCGCGTAGACTTGGTATAATTATATTGAATAACTTGAAGCTGATGAGGGCTAGCGAATGACTCTTAGCCTTCATGCTTCATCTTAAATATAAATAATTAATTAATCATTACTAATGAGTCAGAAAATTAGAATTAAACTGAAATCTTACGATCACAACTTGGTAGACAAGTCTGCTGAAAAGATTGTAAGAACTGTGAAGGCTACAGGTGCTATTGTTAGCGGTCCTATTCCATTGCCAACTCACAAGCGTGTTTTTACTGTAAACCGTTCGACTTTCGTTAATAAGAAGTCACGTGAACAGTTTGAATTGTCTTCTTATAAGAGACTGATCGACATCTATAGCTCAACAGCTAAGACTGTAGACGCTTTGATGAAATTGGAATTGCCAAGTGGGGTAGAAGTAGAAATTAAAGTTTAATAATTAAAAAAATTAACTGAAATGCCAGGATTATTAGGAAAGAAAATCGGAATGACATCCGTTTTCAGTGCTGATGGTAAGAATGTACCATGCACTGTTATCGAAGCTGGTCCTTGTGTAGTTACTCAGATTAAGAGTGTAGAAAAAGATGGCTATGCAGCTGTTCAGGTAGGTTTCCAGGACAAAAAGGAAAAGCATACTACAAAACCGTTGATGGGTCACTTTAAGAAAGCTGGAGTAACTCCGAAGAGACACTTGGCCGAGTTCAAAGATTTCTCAGAAGAATTGAATTTAGGTGATACTATCACTGTAGAATTGTTTAACGATGCTAACTATGTAGACGTAATCGGTACTTCTAAAGGTAAAGGTTTCCAGGGTGTTGTTAAACGTCACGGATTTGGTGGTGTAGGTCAGACTACTCACGGTCAGCACAACCGTGCTCGTAAGCCGGGTTCTATCGGTGCTTGTTCTTACCCTGCAAAAGTATTCAAAGGAATGCGTATGGGTGGTCAAATGGGTGGTGACAGAGTAACTACTCACAACTTACAAGTATTAAAGGTAATTCCAGAACACAACTTACTTTTGATTAAGGGTTCTGTTCCGGGTTGCAAAGGTTCAATCGTAATAATTGAGAAATAATGGAAGTTAACGTTTTAAATATTAAGGGTGAAGACACCGGAAGAAAGGTGGCTTTGAACGAAGCTATCTTCGGAATCACTCCGAATGATCACGCTATCTATCTGGACGTAAAGCAGTACATGGCTAATCAGCGCCAGGGAACTCACAAGTCTAAAGAAAGAAGCGAAATCAGTGGTTCTACTCGTAAATTAGGCCGTCAGAAAGGTGGAGGTGGCGCTCGTCGTGGTGATATTAACTCTCCGCTGTTGGTTGGTGGTGCTCGTGTGTTTGGTCCTAAACCACGTGATTACTGGTTCAAACTGAACAAGAAAGTTAAGGCTTTGGCTCGATTGCTAATAGTGTATTTCTTGAAGGTTTTCGGAACATTTGATTCTTTGATTCTTTATGGAATGTTGACAGCGTTAGTTTCCTTTATCACTTGGTTGCTTTATGCGATTTACTGTATCAGAGTTTTCTCCGAATGTAAATTACGTTTTTATTGGGATCATTCTTTAGTGAAAGATATGTCACGATTTATTGGCCAAAATTTATTTGGATGTTTCGCTTGGTCAGCAGGTATCCAAGGAACTAATATTCTTTTGAACTTGTTTTTTGGCCCTGCGATTAATGCGGCACGAGCCATATCTGTACAGGTGAGTGCAGTGGTAACACGTTTTACCGAGAATATCATGACAGCGGTTAAGCCTCAGATCATAAAGTCGTATGCGTCAGGCGATCGAGAATATATGATAGTTCTTATTGTGAAAAGTTCAAAATATGCTTATTTCTTAGCGGCTCTATTTGCGATTCCGGTAATGATGGAGATAGAGTTCTTATTGAAGGTATGGCTGGGGCAGGTGCCGGAACATACGGTTGCCTTTACTCGTTTGGTCTTGTGTGAATCGTTAATAGGAGTTTTCATACCGCCCCTTTGGATAGCGGCGAATGCCACGGGACGAATCAAGAACAATCAGGTGTACGGGCGAATGTTTACGTTGGCTATTTTGCCTATTAGTTATTTGCTTTTGAAAGTACAGCAGGATCCGATGATACCTTTTTTTGTGGCGGTCGTCGCAAATATAGGTTATTGGCTCTATTGTCTATATGATATACATGTTCAGATACGATTGGATATAAGATATTATTTGAAAGAGGTGGTTATGCCTGGACTGTTCCTGTCCTTGATTTTATGTTCTGTAGGATTAATTCAAAGTTTGATGATTCCGGAAGATACTTTCTCTCGCTTTTTATTAGTGTTCGCAAGCATGTTGATCGTGGGCGTATGTGTCGTTTATAGACTTTTGAGTGAAGGAGAGCGGGTCGTATTACAAGGATATATTCAAAGGGTATGTACCAAATTAAAAAAATAGTATAGCGATTGGAATAATAGCAGTTGCTTAGATACCAGCTTACGTTTTTGTTTATGAAATTGTAACTAATATTTCAAGTAAATATGATACCAAAGAAAATTCATTATTGTTGGTTCGGGGGCAATCCGTTGCCTCCTTTGGCAGTGAAGTGCATAGAATCGTGGAAGAAATATCTTCCGGACTATGAGATAAAGGAGTGGAACGAGAGTAATTTCGATCTGAATTATAACGACTATGTCCGTGAAGCGTATGAGGCTAAGAAATGGGCGTTCATAACGGATGTGGTTCGCTTGTACGCCATGGTGACGGAAGGTGGTATCTATATGGATACGGATGTAGAGGTATTGAAGCCGTTAGATGAGCTGTTACAATATGATGCGGTGTCGGGATTCGAGTCTTCGTCTCGAATCCCGACAGGCTTGATGGCCTGTCGGGAGGGGCAGCCCCTCTTTGAGGAGCTGCTCCATGAGTATGACGTTTTACATTTCAAGCGTCCTGACGGTAGTTTAGATGTGACAACAAATGTAACCCGTATTACGAACGCTTGCCTGAAATATGGTTTTGTTCCTAATAATACGAAACAGACTGTCAATGGATTCACGTTACTTCCCCAAGATTATTTGTGTCCAAAATCGTATGTGGATGGTAAGATTTATTTAACGGAGAACAGTATGACGATCCATCATTTCGCGGGGAGTTGGGTGAGCGATGTGGATCGGTATGCGCAGGAATTAGGTAAAAAACTTATTTTTTTGCCTAAAGGTATTCGTGGATATGTGACTAAATTTTTGTCAATCATAAAATATAAAGGGATTAAAGATATGTTTTGTGAAATGTGGAGATGGATGAAAAGAAGATGACCTAGCTATAAAAACAAAAATGAAAGCGTTCTTTATAATATTCTTGTATTTTTTATTTGATAGGGAAACTTATTATATCCTTCATTCTGATACATTGTCTTTAATATATGTTTCACTTTCAAAGTTTTTTGCTGTTTTTGTAATATTGATGGCTCTTATTAAGCAATTTAATAAGAATACATTAAAAGTTATGGGGTGTATATGTCTTGTCTTTTTTAGTATGTTGATTTCTACTGTTATTAAAGATGGAGATG
>ENA-UEYF01001632-UEYF01001632.1-human-gut-metagenome-genome-assembly--contig:-NODE-1632-length-17407-cov-6.221754_pt1 | contig 17407 bp, 15 predicted proteins | sample MGYA00242902_ERZ507920 | MGnify/ENA primary metagenome ERZ507920 (study PRJEB26167, sample SAMN06115402) | human gut metagenome | host: Homo sapiens | place: China:Jiangxi | collected 2016-07-05...
TGGCTGGCAGGCCAATAAAAGACACATTTATGTGTGGCTGCTGAAGATAGGGCTATGCCCGAAAAATAAAAGCCACCCGCTAGGCGGGTGGATCTTTACTATTTTCGACCAACAATAATACCTGGGAGGTAATGAAATGATTCAAGAAAAGTATGCTCCCCATGATATTGAAGCTAAATGGCAAAAATACTGGGAAGAAAACAAAACCTTTAAAGTAGAGATGGATAAGGATAAGCCTAAATCCTACGTTCTGGAAATGTTCCCCTATCCGTCCGGCAACCTGCACATGGGCCACGTTCGTAACTATTCCATCGGCGACGTAATCGCACGTTTCCGCACCATGAAGGGCTTTAATGTGCTGCATCCGATGGGCTGGGACTCCTTTGGTATGCCTGCTGAAAACGCTGCTATCAAACACAACATTCCGCCTAAAAAATGGACTCTGGAAAACATCGCTAACATGACTCGCCAACTGAAGGCTCTCGGTCTGTCCTACGATTGGGACCGCGAGGTTACCACCTGTAAGGAAGATTATTACAAATGGACTCAATGGTTCTTTGAGCTGTTCTACAAACGCGGTCTGGCAGTAAAAAAGGAATCTGCCGTAAACTGGTGCGACACCTGTAACACCGTATTGGCTAACGAGCAGGTTATCGACGGCAAATGCTGGCGCTGCGACCATGAGGTTGTTAAAAAGGATTTGAGCCAATGGTTCTTTAAAATCACCGATTATGCTGATGAGCTGCTGAAGGATCTTGAACTGCTGCCGGGCTGGCCCGAGCGCGTAAAAACCATGCAGCACAACTGGATCGGCCGCAGCGAAGGCTTGGAATTCTCCTTTGAAATCCCGGCACTTAACGATACTGTTGCTGTTTACACCACCCGTCCGGATACTGCTTACGGCGTAACCTTTATGGCTCTGGCTGCTGAGCATCCGCTGCTGAAAAAGATTTGCGAAAACAATCCGAAGGCTGACGAAATCAACGCTTTCTGCGAGCGTGTTCGTAATCAGTCCGAAATTGAACGTACCTCCAGCGAATCCGAAAAAGAGGGCGTATTCACCGGCGTATACTGCATCAACCCGTTCACCGGCCGCAAGGTAGAAATCTGGGTAACCAACTATGTACTGTATGATTACGGTACCGGTGCTGTAATGGGCGTTCCTACCGGTGACCAACGTGACTGGATGTTTGCTGACAAATACGGCATTGAAAAGATCGTTACCATCTGCCCAATCGGCAAAGAGCTGAAGCTGGAAGAAATGACCTGCGCTTACGAAGAAAAAGAAGGCATGCTGGTTAACTCCGGCGAATTCACCGGCATGGAAATGCACAAGGCTATGAGCGCTATCATGGACAAGGCTGAAGCTGAAGGCTTTGGTAAACGCCGTGTAAACTATCGTTTACGCGATTGGCTGATCAGCCGTCAGCGTTATTGGGGCGCTCCGATTCCTATCATTTACTGCCCACACTGCGGCGAGGTTCTGGTTCCGGAAGACCAACTGCCGGTTCGCCTGCCTGAGGACGTAAGCTTTACTGCCGGTGCTAAATCTCCGCTGGCAACCTCTGAAGAATTCCTTCACTGCAAATGCCCGAAATGCGGTGCTGACGCAACCCGTGAAACCGATACCATGGACACCTTCCTGTGCTCCTCCTGGTACTATCTGCGTTATACCGACGCACACAATGACAAGATGCCGTTTGACAAGGAACTCAATAACTATTGGGGTCCTGTAGACCAATATATCGGCGGTATTGAGCATGCTATTCTGCATCTGCTGTATTCCCGCTTCTTTGTAAAGGTTCTGCGTGACGCAGGCCTGGTTGATTATGATGAACCGTTCAGCAACCTGCTGACTCAGGGCATGGTAATCAAAGACGGTGCTAAGATGAGTAAATCTCTGGGCAACGTTGTTTCTCCGGAAGAAATTCTTTCCAAATACGGTGCTGATACTGCGCGTCTGTTCATCCTCTTTGCTGCTCCGCCTGAAAGAGAGCTGGAGTGGAGTGATCAGGGCGTTGAAGGCTCCTTCCGCTTCCTGAACCGTATCTGGCGTATTGTACAAGCTTTTGAAGCTGTTCTGGCACAAAAGGTTACCGAATACGATCACAGCAACCTGAGCGAAGCAGATAAGGACCTGCGCCGTGTACTGCATAGCAGCATTAAGAAGGTTACCAACGATATCGAAACCCGCTTCAACTTCAACACCGCTATTTCCACTATGATGGAACTGGTTAACGCTCTCTATGCTTATAAAGAAGCTGCCAAAGAGCCGAATTCAGGTCTGATTTACGAAGCAATTTCCGACCTCATCAAGATGATGAGCCCGTTTGTTCCGCATATCACCGAAGAGCTGTGGCGCGGTGCTATTGATGCCAACAGCAGCGTACATGAACAAAGCTGGCCTGAGTGCGATGAAGAAGCCCTGAAGGTTGACAATGTAGAAATCGTTCTGCAGGTTAACGGCAAGGTTCGCGGTCGTCTGACTGTTCCGGCTGAAGCTACCAAAGAAGAGCTGGAGAAAATTGCTATGGCTGACGCTAACGTTCAGGCTCACATCGGCGATGCAACCGTACGCAAGGTTATCTGCGTACCCGGCCGTCTGGTAAACATCGTAGCGAAGTGACACCCGATTTGTCGCGAGCAATAGCGAAGCGAGAAAGTGAAATGGTGGAACGAATCCCCGTTGCGACCGAATAGGGAGCAAGAAGAGGGGGGAAATAAAATTTGTCGCTAGCTTTAGTATTACTGGCCACTAACTACTAATTGCTAACCGCGACCACCGCAGTTACAGCTGTTCTGCAGCAGGCAGTTCCCACAGACTGTAGCGCGGACAAAAAAATAAGCAGTGCATGTCAGCAATGACATTATTTAGTAGTACTAAATAACGCTTACATTTTCAGAGTCTCTGAGAATAACGTAATTGTTATTCTTGGGGGCTCTTTTTGTTTTTTTGTGATGTTTATTCAGCTTCTTTCATAACTGAAAGCAGTAATACTAGAAATTGAAGACTGAATTTTAATTTTATTAACACCATTAGGAGGTATCCCCATGCAACCAAAAGCTAAAAAACTAATCTTCATCGCTGTTCTCCTCGCAGGCTGCATTATCACTAGCCTTATAAGCACCAACGACAAAGAAAAACCGTTGGCGGGCAGCAGCCTGCAGAGCGTGCAAAGTGCGGTCACATCCAAAGCAGCGCAGGTAAAAACAGTACGCGTGCAGGTGAGCGGCGCCGTGCTGGAGCCGGGAATTTACGATGTGCCTGCCAGCTGCAGAGTGGAAGAAGCTATTGCTGCTGCCGGCGGTCTGACGGAAAATGCTGACAGTGAACGCGTTAATTTGGTGCGTAAGGTGCGCGACGGTATGCAGATACGAGTACCTGTGCAGAAGGCTGCACGGACAAGCAGAACGCAGAGGAAAAGCGCTCAGGCAAAGTCCGGTTTAGGTGAAAGTGCGTCTAAAAAGTACGGTAGTGCTAAAGCAGGCTCAGGCATGATGCAGAGCGTGCGTATTAACAGCGCAGGCGTCAGCGAGCTGCAGCAGTTGCCCGGTATCGGTCCTGCGTTGGCGCAGCGCATTGTGGAAACAAGAAAAGGTGGGCGTTTCACCAGTGCGGATGATTTGCTGCGTGTGCCGGGAATCGGTAAAGCTAAGCTGGCAAAGCTGCGTGATTATGTGGAGGTGGATTAGTGCTGCAGAAAACACGTTATCTACGATTATTTTTACCGTTTATGCTGCTTTGTATATTATTCTTTCGTTTGTTTACCGTGCTACCGTCCGCCGAGCAGCAGCTTGCTGCCTGTTTCGGACGGCAGGTTGTAGTGCAGGGCGCAGTGGAGCCTTTGAGCGTGCGCAGACTGGATGGCTTTAGCAGTGCGGTTCTGCGTTGCGAAAAAGTATATAGCGATACAGAGCTTGCTTACAGCGGTCGTTTGCGCGTAAGCGTGAATGGTGAGCTGCCGCAGGTAGGCTGCGTGGTGCTTAAGGGGACGCTGGAGCGCTTGGACAGCCTGCGTAACCCCGGAGGCTTTGATGCTGCAAGCTACAACAGAGTGCAGGAACTTGGCGGACGTTTACGCAAGGCGCAGTTACTAAAGATAGAACCGCAGGTTTTGTGGTGGCAGCGTTTTGCCTTGTGGAACAAAAAGCTGAGTGAACGCATAGAAGCAACAGCCGGCGCTGAATATGGGGCGCTGCTGAGCGGCATGGTGCTTGGCGGCAGCAGCAGGCTGGATGAAGAAACACGCGAGCTGTTTACGGATAACGGGCTGGCACATCTTCTTTCTGTTTCGGGCACGCATATTGTGCTGCTCACAGGCCTGCTGCTTGCTTTGCTGCAGTGGGTACCGCTGCCCTGGCGTAAGGTTATTGTTATCATTTTGCTGGCTGCCTATGCTTTGCTCTGCGGCTTGCGTCCTCCGGTGCTGCGAGCACTGGCTATGAGCAGCGTTCTGCTGCTTGGCGGCAGCGGTGCGGAGCGCGGGCGCTTACTGTGCCTGGTGGCGTCACTGCTGTTGTGTATGCAGCCGTTATGGCTGGCCGATATCGGTTTTCAGTTATCGTTCGGGGCAGCGGCCGGACTTTTGTGGCTGCTGCCTGCATGCCAAAGGCTGCTGCCGCAGGCCTTGCCTGCGCCGATAGGCGAGGCGGCAGCAGTTTCGTTGGCAGCACAGCTGGCTGTACTGCCGCTGGAGGTTTATTATTTTCACCAAATTTCGCTGATTGCCCTGGTAAGCAATATCGTGCTGGTGCCGGTGTTGGAAATTGCCGCGCAGATGGCACTCGTGGGCGCACTGTTGCCTGCCTGCGGTGATTATCTGTTGCAGCTTGCTGCCTGGCTTGCGGCGCAGGTGCTGACGCAAGCGCGTTTTTTTGCCGAACTGCCGTACAGCACTGTAGTTATCGGCAAGCTGCCTGCTTATTGCTTTGTAATCTATTATGCAGCGCTCTTTGTGTGGGCAGATTTCCCCTGGCTGCAATTTTGGAGCAACAGGGAGCGGCGCTGTATCCTGCTTTTGCACGCCTTGCTGCTTGCCGGGACGCTTGCTTATCAGCAGTATTGCACGCTGCCGTTAGCCTGCTATTTTCTGGATGTAGGACAGGGTGACTGTGCTGTTATCATCACGCCGTCGCAGCGGGTGGCAATTATTGATACCGGTGGCTTGAAAAATATATCGACTGCAACGCGCGTGATTACTCCATTTTTGCGCTATCTTGGCAAGCGTGAGGCGGATATTTTGCTTTTAAGCCATTATGATTTTGACCATGTGGGTGCTGCGGCGGATTTATTGCGACAGCTGCGGGTAAAAAAGCTGCTCCTGCCCAATGAAGCACTTACAGAGGAAAGGCAAAGAGTGCAGCAGGAAATTTTGGCGCAGGCCGGCAGGACGCAGGCGCATGTTGTGCAGAGCGGTGAACGCTATACGTTGGATGATAATGCAGAGCTTGTTTTGGTTGATGTGCCGCAGCAGGCTGTGCCGGGTAACGAAGCCAGCACGTTGGCGGCGCTGCACAGCGCGCAAGGCAGCGTGCTGTTTACAGGCGACATGGGGGAAGAACGCGAGCGAGGGCTGCAGCTGCAGCAGTACACTGTGCTGAAGGCAGGACACCACGGTTCGCATTACAGCAGCAGTATGGAATTTCTGGAGCAGGTGCGGCCAAGGCTGACGGTGATTTCCTGCGGGCGCGGCAACCGCTATGGCCATCCGCATCAGGAAACGCTGGAGCGTTTGCAGGCAATAGGCAGCAATGTTGTCAGAACAGATGAGCTGGGGTGCATTAAAGTTGTTTTTGACGCAGAGAGAATAAAATGCTATGGCTATGCTGATTTACAGTGAAGCTGTTGTCAAAATATAACTCATAAGTTATAATTAAAGGAGAGAAATTAAGGAGTGAGGAAAGTGAAGAATAGTGCAGTAGGCTATGAATGGCAGGATGTTAGAAAGAATATCTTTACACCGGAAGAAATTTCTGCAAGTGATTTGCGCGTTGCCTTAATAGGTGAACTGATTAAAGCACGTCAGGATAAGGGAATAACCCAAAAGCAATTGGAGCTTTTGAGCGGAGTAAAGCAGCCTGTAATTGCCAGAATGGAAAACGGTACCTCTATTCCTAAAATCAGTACAATCTTAAAAATACTTGCACCTTTAGGCAAAACCTTAGCTATTGTACCGTTAGAAAAATAATAAGAGGGAATACAGATGGATATTAAACCGGAAAACCTGATTTCACTATTACAACAGCATAAGCCGCTGCCGCAGGCGCAGGTGCTGCTTTTGTGCGGCGAGGAGGATTACTACCGCAACAGCATTATTGCCGCGCTGCCGGAATATGTTTTTGGCGATACGCCGGAGGCTGACCGCGAAATAACGGTTTTTGACAAGGACACCAACCTGTCCGGATTGCAGGCAGCCGTCAACAGCTATCCCTTCTTCTGCGGCAAATCGCTGATTTTCCTGAAGGACGAAAAGCTGTGGGCAGCAAAGCCTGCCAAAGCAAACAGCACTGCTGATGCTCAGGATGATACCGATTCCAAGAAAATGGAGCAGCTGGCGGCGATTGTCAGCGACGTACCGGATTATTGCCTGCTTGTAATCAGCAGTAAGAAAATGGATAAGCGGACCAAGCTGTATAAGCAGCTTAAAGCAAGTGCGCTGATTTGTCCGTGCGAGCGCATTAAGGAAAGAGATCTTGATGACTGGCTGTACGCGCAGGCAGCAGTATACGGCGCGCATTTTACCAGAGATGCGCTGGCGGCTATCAGCGAATATATCGAGCCGGTAAAGGAAGAAATTCCCTTGGATTTGCTGCAGCAGGAAATCGGTAAGCTGGCAGTTTATGCCGCAGGGCGCAGAGAATGGACGGAAGAGGATGTGCTGAATGTTTTTGCACTGCTGCCAAACGCTTCATCTTTTGCGCTGACCAATTATATTATGGCAGGCAAGCTGAAGCAGTGCCTGGAGCTGTTGGCGAGCGAACGCAAGCATGGAACCTATATTCTGCCGCTCAGTGCAACCGTAGCTTTTAAACTGCGTCAGGTGCTGCGTTATCTGGAGCTGAAGCGCAGAGGCTATGACCAGAAGGGTATTATGGATGAGCTGGGGATGCGCAGCCCATATGCCTACAGATTTTTGGAGCGTGACAGCAGGCGCTTTGATGAAAAGCGTCTGACGGAAGCTTTGCTGGGGTTATCGGATATGAATATCAAGCTGCGTCAGGGTGGACGTGGCTACGAAAAGCTGGAGGAAATTCTTGTCCGCCTGCTTGCCTGACAGTTCATTATCAGAAATTAAAGCTGGACAAAAGCACTTAATATCTGCTATAATAGTGAGACAGTCAACGAGGACTTTTTTGAGTAAGGAAGTAGTGTGTCCATGCTTAAAAAGGTCCTTTTTCGTTTATCTTGCAGAAAATATGTAGGGAACATTTTTCTGCAGCATGATAATTAGGGAGTATTGAGAAAGGAGGCAGCCTTATGGCTGCACTGATCATGAACAACAAAGATTTACTGTATGTAATTAAACCTGAAGAACAAAACGAAAGCACTCTGCGTGAGCTTCTGACTCTGCATCCGGAGATTCAGTTTGTATCTCTGATGGGTGTGGATTTTGCCGGCAATGATACCGATGAAAAAATTCCGATGAAGATTTTCCTTGAGGATATCGAAGGCTTTTTGGCAGGCAGCGCAGCACAGACTGACGGCTCCTCCGTTGTGCTGACCGGTATCGCTACTCTGAACGATGCCCGTGTTGATATGAAGGTTGATAAAACCGTTAACTGGTTTGTTGATTATAACTATGAGCATTTTGACGCAGAAAGCGGTCGCATGATCGGTACTCTGCGCATTCCCTGCTATCTGATTCACAACGGCAATCATGTTGATTCCCGTTCTATTTTGAATGATACTTTGGCTTATGTAGAAAAAGAAATCATGGATTTGTTTGCTAAGCATCCGGTAATTGCCGGCCTGGAGCATGTAAATCCTGCTGAGATTGAAAAGCTGATCTTCACCAGTGCTACCGAATTGGAATTTTGGGTAAAAACTCCGCGTGAGGACGCACCGCTGGAGGCTCTGAGCTCTTCTCAGGTAATGCAGGAGCAATATTGGCAGCGTACCCGCGGCAACGTGCGTACTGCATTGGAGCAGACCATCCAGACTCTGGAACTGTACGGCCTGGAGCCGGAAATGGGCCACAAAGAATGTGGCGGTGTAAAGGGTCAGATTGATGCCGCAGGCCATATGACTCACGTTATGGAGCAGCTGGAGGTTGACTGGAAATTCAGCAGCGGCGTACAGACTGCAGATAACGAGCTGTTGGCGCGTATCATCGTTAAAGAGATTTTCCGTATGAACGGCTTGGAGGTTTCCTTCCAGGCTAAACCGATTCCCGGCGTTGCAGGCAGCGGTGAGCATACGCATGTAGGCATTGCCGCAAAAATGAAAAACGGCAAGATTGTCAACCTGTTCTCGCCGAAGGATATGCATGAGGACTTCCTGTCCGCTATCGGCTACGGCGCTCTCATGGGCCTTTTGAAAAACTACGAGGTAACCAATCCGTTTATCTCCTGCACCATTGACTCTCTGAACCGTCTGAAACCCGGCTTCGAGGCTCCTGTCTGCATCGTTACCAGCCTTGGCCTGAGCCCGGATAATCCGTCCCGTAACAGAACCATTCTGGCAGGCCTGATCCGCGATCTGGACAACGATAAGGCTACCCGTATTGAAATGCGTTCTCCGAACCCGTACACCAATACCTACATCGCTATTGCTGCCTTCTACCTGTCCTGCCTCGACGGCATTAAGGCTTGCGTAGAATCCGGCAAGGATCTGAAGGCTCTGGAAAAAGAAATTTCCAAGAAGGCCGGCGAAGAGGGCTTCTATCTGGATACCGACCGTCAATACCGCACTGAGGAAGACGTGTTTGAAGATTTCACTGCGGAAGAACGCAGCAAGCTGTTCGGTGAACCGCCTGCTACCGTTTGGGAAAATCTCTGCGCTTTCGAAAAATATCCGGAAAAAGTTGCAGTGCTCACTCAAGGCAATATCCTGAAGAAAGAATATATCGACTCCTTCATGCAGGGTGCGCTGATTCGTTGGAAAACTGAGCTTCTGACTCGTCTGATTCCGGAAAACTATCAGGCTGTTATCGATATGAAACGCCTGCATAACCAGGAAACCTGCACCGACTGCGACCTGGCAATGTGGCGTAAGATTCAGAACCTGCGTGCTAAGCTGGCAAAGGATTCCTTCGAAGAGAAGAGCATCTTTAGCGCTATCCGCAGAGCTGTTGCCGAGGGCGATTACGATACTGTTTCCAAGCTTAAAGTTGAGATGGGAGCAACTATGGAAGAGCTCAAGACTCTGTATCACGATTACAAGCAAAATATTATCGATTAATTTATCTGCTTCTTGCATGGCTGCTGTACTCAAAGTGCGGCAGCCATTTTGTTTCGCGCTTATGCCAAAGTGCGATTATTGAAAAAATTATCCCTAAAACTTTCCTTTCAGCTTATTTTTTTGCATGAAACTGTTGAGTTAAGCGCTGTTTTGTGGTAAAATATCAAAGATATATTGACAGTAATATTTTCTGCTGTCCGAAGAAAGGCGATGATAGCTGTGGAGCAGGTCAAGGATGTTCCTGCCTATATTCGCCAGATGTACACGGATAATCATTTTATGACTAAATTCGGTGTGCATATTGGTGAGATAAAGTGTGGCAGTGCTGAAGTCAGCATTGACGTTGATCCGGCGAAGCATTTTAATCATCGTGACATATGTCACGGCGGAGTGATGTTGGCCTTGGCAGACTCCGTTCTGGGTGTTACCGGTGCAAGCGTGGGCGCTGTAGTGGCAACTCTTAATTTCAGCATGAATTTTATCAAAGGTGTCCATGAGCCGACTACCTTAACGGTACGAAGCCATATCAAGCATTCCGGACATTCTACGATGGTTATCGAGGCTGAAATGACTGACAGCAAAGAGCATTTAATTGGGACGATTTTAACAACGATGTTTGTCGTCGACAGATTTAAAGAGATACCCGCCCAATGGTGAGCTTACCTGAGTTTATTTGGAAGGGAAATGACGCGGAAGACCGCTTGATATCAAGGAGGATATGATGGATTTTGCATTAAACGAGGAACAATTAGAATTACAGGAAATGGTAAGGGAGTTTGTTGAAAAAGAAATTACTCCTTATGCTGCTGAAATGGATGCAGAAAACCATATGCGTGACGGCCTGATTGACAAGGCTAACGAAATGGGCTTGCTGAACGTTATTGTTCCGGAAGAATTAGATGGCCCCGGCCTGGACAGCATTTCTGTTGCTACCATTTATGAAGAGCTGGGCAAAGGCTGCGCAGGTGTTGCAACCTCTTTGGCTGCCAACAGCCTGGCAACTGTACCTGTTCTGCTGGCAGGCACCGATGAGCAAAAGAAAATGTATTGCGATATCCTGAACAACGGCGGTCTGGCTGCTTTCGCTCTGACCGAACCCGGTGCAGGCAGTGATGCAGGCGGTGTTTCTACCCGTGCTGTACACAACAAGGAAGAGGGTACCTACACTCTGAACGGTACCAAAATGTTCATCACCAACGGTGGCCTGGCAGAAATTTTCCTGGTGTTCGCTAACACCCGTAAAACCGGCGGTATCCGTGGTTTGACTGCTTTCATCGTTCCGAAAGACACCCCGGGCTTCTCTGTTGGCAAGAAAGAAAACAAAATGGGCATCCGTCCTTCCAATACTACCGAGCTGGTTCTGCAAGACGTTGTTATTCCTGAGTCCTATCGCGTAGGCCGCGAAGGTGAAGGCTTCCGTATTGCTATGAACACCTTAGACAGCGCTCGTCCGTTCGTTGGCGCTGTTTCCGTAGGTATCGCTCAGGCTGCTCTGGATTGCGCTGTTAAATATGCTAAAGAGCGCCGTCAGTTTGGCCAACCGATTGCTTCCTTCCAAATGGTTCAAGGCATGCTGGCTGACATGGCTATGAAGGTTGAAACCGCTCGCCTCATGGTTCAAAAGGCTTGCTGGATGCGTGACCAGGGCATGGAATTCTCCAAAGAGGCTGCTATGGCTAAATGCTATGCCGCTGATACCGCTATGCAAGTAACCACCGACGCTGTTCAGGTAATGGGCGGCTATGGCTACACCAAAGAGTACCCTGTAGAGAAGATGATGCGTGACGCTAAAATCATGCAAATCTACGAAGGCACCAACCAAATCCAACGTTTGGTTATTGCTAACAAGCTGTTATACTAATAGCTATCATAACGAAGATAAATTTATTGAGAGCTGCTGCACTTTTGTGCGGCAGCTCTTTGTTGTTTTTATTCGTGACAATGGTTTACACGTATGCTAAAATATAAGGATAAAGAGCTTTTAAAGCATAATAAAAAGCAGAATCTTTGCTACAAATCATTTTGCTGAGAATTGGGGGGCAAATACATTGTTAGCTGATAATTTAAAGCAGGTTCAGGAGCAGATAGCGTCTGCTTTGGACAAGCGTAAAAATAAAGACCTGCTCACAGGAGATAAGGTAACGCTGGTGGCGGTGACGAAAAATCATCCGCCCGAAATTATTACAGATATCGAAGCCTTGGGCATTGCCAACGTAGGCGAAAACCGCGTGCAGGAGGCTAAGCATAAGCAGGAGGCCTTGGGCAAACACGGCTACTGGCATCTTATCGGTCATTTGCAGACGAATAAGGCGCGCCAGGCTGTTGCCTTGTTTGATCTTATTGAGTCGGTAGACAGCGAGCATTTGCTGGCTGCGGTTGATAAGGAGGCAGAACGCATCGGTAAGGTGCAGGATATTCTTTTGCAGCTGAATATTGCTCATGAGGAGCAGAAGTCCGGCTTGGATAAAGAGGATTATCTGGCGCTGCTGCCGAAGCTGCCCGAATACAAGCATGTGTGTCTGCGCGGGCTGATGGTTATTGCACAAAAATGCGAGGATATCGAGCAGACGAGACCTGTATTTGCGGCAGGCTACCGTGCGTTCGCCCGCTTAAAGCAGCAGTATCCGCAGGTGGATATCCTATCCATGGGTATGAGCAATGATTACACAGTTGCAATAGAAGAAGGTGCCAATATTGTGCGTGTAGGCACAGCCTTGTTCGGACAGCGTGATTATAGTCTGAAATTTTAAGACATAGATAAGGTTGGTGACGTAATGAATATTATTGATAAAATCATGAATGCATTAAGTCTTTATGACGAGGAAGAAATCATCGAGGAAGAAGTGGAGCAAAAGCCTGCCAAGACCGAGCAGGAGCCGGCTAAACCCAAGAAGCGTTTCTTCGGCAGCAAGGAGCCTGCCGCTGCAGCACCGGCAGAGGAGCCTAAGCGTGAACGCAAATCCATTTTGAACTTTAAGGGTTCGGCAGCAAAGCCGGAGCCGGTTAAAAATGAAAAAATGGGCAGCAAAACCATTAACCTGCCTATTGCCGATAAGCTTATGACAGTTGTACTGCTGGAGCCTGTAGATTTCAATGATTCTCCTAAGATTGCCGATTATCTGCGTGATAATCAGGCTGTAGTTGTTAATTACGATAAGACAGATAATGTTGTTGCCAAGCGTATGACCGATTTTATCAGCGGTACTGTTTATGCTATCGGCGGCAGCATGAAAAAGCTGGGCCGCAATATTGTTATCTGCGCCCCGAAAAACGTAGATATAGATGCGGGCGAAGAGCACGAGCTTGACGAGAGGGGAAATAATCCATGGGACAAATAGCAGTAAAGAAGATTGCATTTATCGGCGGCGGCGCTATGGCCAAAGCTATTATCAAGGGTATTATCGGCGGCGGTTTGATTGCACCGGAGATGATTACCGTAGGCGAGCCGACGGAAGCACATGCGCGCAGTCTGCATGAAGCCTTTGGCGTAAATGTTACTACGGATAATAAAGAGGCAGTAAAGGATGCTGACCTGGTAATCTTTGCCGTTAAGCCTCAGGTAGCACCGGTGGCGCTGGTGCCTGAGCTGATGGCTGCGATGAAAAAAGATGCCTGGATGCTTTCTATCATGGGCAGTGTTACGCTGGAGCAGTTGCATGCCTATGCTCCGGGGTTCCCGGTAGTCCGCACGATGCCCAACACTCCGCTGGCAGCAGGCGCCGGCATGACTGCCATCTGCTGCGATGAGGCCGTAACCGAGCCGATGAAGCAGACTGCGGCAGCAATTTTCAGCAGCTGCGGTGAAATAGAATTTGTAGATGAAAAAGCATTGCAGGCGATTACCGCAATTTCCGGCTGCGGGCCGGGCTATTGCTTTGTGATTATTGATGCACTGGCTGACGCAGGCGTGCGTGCCGGTCTGCCGCGTGCGCTGGCTATCAAGCTGGCTGCACAGACAATGGCAGGCAGCGGCAAGCTGTGCGTAGAAAGCGGCCTGCATCCGGCACAGCTGCGCGATCAGGTAACAAGCCCCGGCGGCACGACTATTGCCGGTATCCATGCTTTGGAAAACCATGGCGTGCGCGGTGCTTTTTATGATGCGGTACAGGCAGTGCTGCAAAGAGATAAGGAATTACAGGGGAAATAATTTATGGCAGACAGAGAAAAAATTCTGCGTTACTTTAAAGCCGGCGGTGACGAACAGCTGGCGGCCAAGCTGTTGGACTTGGCCGAGGGTGCCAATAAATCACGCAAGTTCCGTGTGAGCGAGTTTCTTGATCCTCATGCCTATAATGTTGCGGAAATCATTGCGGCGAACTACGAAAATGTGCGTCTGGAAAGCGACGGCGGCTTCAGTAATGCCGAAAGGGTGAAGGCTGCCTTTGTTGCCGATGATTTTTACGGTCAGCCGGATTTTGGCATGGCCTATTTTCTGGCGGCTTGGGATAAGCGCTATTATGATTTGTCGCACCGCGATATTCTCGGTGCGTTTATCGGCACGGGCTGCAAGCGCGAGGCCTTGGGCGATATTGTTTTTGTGCCCGAGGGAGCGCAGTTCGTAGTAGAAAAATCACTGGTAAATTATCTTACCGGTAATCTGACGCAGATTGGTTCTGCGCCGGTAACGCTTACGGAAATTCCCCGCGAGGAATTGCTGCAGAAGGAAGAAAAGGTTAAACTGATTAACGCGACAGTCGCTGATTTGCGCCTTGATGCCGTGGCAGCGGCAGGCTATGGCGTCAGCCGCAGCCGTATGGCGGATGAAATCAAAAGCCTGAATGTCAAGGTAAACTGGAAAGAGGCCAAGAAGGCGGCACAGCCGGTGAACGAAGGCGATGTAATTTCCTTCCGCGGCCGTGGACGAGTAGAGATTGAGGAAATCCGCGGCACTACTAAAAAAGGACGCATCAGCGTAACGCTGAAGCGTTATATCTAGGAGGATAAACCATGCTTAATCCGGAGGATTTAAAGAAAAAAACTTTTACCAAGGGTTTTCGTGGCTATGAGGTAGAAGAGGTAGACAAGTTTCTTGCCAAGCTGATTAAGGAATACGAATACCTATATCTGGATAACCTGGAGCAGAAGGAAACTATCGAGCGCGTCAGCTCCAAGCTGGAATATTATCAGCAGATGGAGGCTACCATGCAGAGCACTTTGGCTGTGGCGCAGGAAACTGCTGACGAGGTAAAGAACGCCAGCGAAAAGAAGGCGGCGCTGCTGGAGAAGGAAACGGCAGTGAAATGCGAGCAGCAGCTGAGCGAAGCGAAGGCTGCGGCGCAGAAGCTGCACGACGATACCATGGCGCATGCCGAGGATTTGTATAATCAGACAAAGAACAAAACCGACAACATGCTGCAGGCAGCGATGGCTGAATGCAATAAGCTGCGCGAAGAGGCTAAGGCTTATGCCGAAAAGCTGCGCAGCAGTGCCGAGGTAGATGCCGATAAACTGCGCATTACTACCGAGGATGTCTGCAAAAAACGCGCCAACAGCGCTGCCAGTGAGGCTAATAAGCTGCTGGAGGATGCACGTAGCGAAGCCGGCAGAATGATGCTGGATGCAAATACTAAATATCGTAAACTGGTGGGAGATGCAGAGGAACGCAGCCGTAAAATTATTTTTGAGGCTGATGCCAAGGCTGCTATGGCCGAACAGGCTTATAACGAGCAGGTGAAAAAGGCGGCGCTGCATCGAAAAAATATGCTGCATCTGTTGGAAACGCAGGTTGAGCTGCTCAAAAACTATGCCAGTCATAACGAAGAATAGTCGGAGGCTGAATGATGATTATCTTAGTGAGGCATGGTGAAGCAACGCATCATACGCAAAGATTGACCGGCGGCTGGACAGATTCGCAGCTGACCGAAAAGGGAAGGGCGCAGATAAAGGCTGCTGCGGTAAAGCTGGCGAAGGATTTTGCCGGACGTAATTGCAAGCTGCGGATTCTGGCAAGTGATTTGCAGCGCGCTTCCGCATCGGCGCAGATTATTGCCGATGAGCTTGGCTTTAAGGGCGAAATAGAGCATTGCCGTTTCCTGAGGGAAAAGAATAACGGCATTGCTGCCGGCATGACAGAGGAAGAGGCCAAGAAGCATTTTTGCAAGCCTGCTTCCGAACAGGAGCTGGATCACCGCAACTATCCCGGCGGTGAAACGCGCAATGAATTTTATCGCCGTAATGTACACGGCTTGTGGCATTGTGCGGATGTCGACAAGGAAAATCTGCTGATTGTTGCGCATAAGGGCACGATTCAGAATATTATTTTCCGTTGGCTGGGAATGGATATGCAGCAGGTGGCGGCGTTTAACTTTTCGGTTGATGTGCAGCCTGCCAGCGTAACTGTTCTGGGGATTAACAAATGGCATGAGCATGCTGTTTTCCGCTTGAATGACGTAAGTCATCTGACGCAGGGAAAGGGCTTTGGCGTGTTTGAGTTTAAGTACGAGAAGTGAATAAGGCTGTGAATGACCGCTTGGGTGCTTGGGGAAAAGCGCTTAAGCGGTTGTTTTTGTGTTCTCACTATACTAATGGCTTTTTTTGTCGTTTTATTCACCCCCTAAAGCAAAAAAATAAAAAAATTTTTAAAGGGGGTGAATAATTTGCGTTTTTTAGCCATTAGTATAATGAGTTTTCTTTTTTCTCTCTTTCTTTTTTATAATTTTTTCTTTCTGTCTTTATTTCTTTTGCCATGATCATAACTACTAGCGTAGCTAGTAGTATCCTTGTTCTTTAGAGTACTACCTAAAAGATAGACGTAAAGTACGGTAGAAGTAGAGCGTAAACAAAAAGCGTCCCGCCCATAGTAGGGCAGAACGCTTAGAGGATTAAGCAATTATTGCTTTTAATTTTTTTAGACCGTTAGCACGATGCTTGTAAGCAGTTTTTACGCTACACTTATGCTTATTGCAAAATATTTTGTAGTCAACATCCTGCAGAACAAGCTCATTGACAGCAGTAAATTGCTCTTTAGTGAGATTGCGCATCGTATCAGACAATAGCTGATTATGGATCAGCTCGTCAATATCATTCTTCTTGTCAGCAATCTGTGTTTCTTCGCCTTCTTCCTCTGCGTCCAGATAATAGCAATCCTTGACAGATTTCCCGCGCGTAAACTTGTGCAGTAGTCCGTAATGGACATGGTACTGCAAAAGTCCCGGCAGATGCCCGAAGTCGCGTCCGTCATACTTCTTGATTTGCTCTAAAAAGATTAACCAGGCAGTATTGACGGCATCTTCGCCCAAGGCTTCACGCACTTCGTAGCGATAGGCCTCCTTGTAGATTAAGGGCTTAAAGGCTGTGCATAATACATTGATGGCCTCGCGGTCACCCTTTTGGGCGCTGTGAACCAGCTCTTTAAATTCTGTGAGAGTGAAGGTTGTTTTTTCCTCCGTGCAGTCTTGCGGTTCGGTGCCTTCCGGCACGCAGCAGATTACCTGTTCGGTATTTTCCTGTTCAGGGCGGTTTTTTGTTGTTATATTGTCCAGTTCCTTTCTGAGGCGGTCGCAATGCCGCGTATGGCAGAATTCTGTGCTGTACTGCATCAAGCTTGATGGGGTTATTATAGCACAGAAAATTGTAAAGATTCACAAATCAGCAATATACTTCCGATTTTCTTAAAATTATAACTTTATGTACTACTCTAAAGCAAAAGGAGGGTACGTTAATGTTATACGATGAAAACATATTGGCAAAATGTTGGGGAGAGCAGTTGTGTTCGCTAAGACGGGAGATTGGGATGAACCAGAAGGAGCTGGCGAATAAGGTTGGTATTTCTGAACGCTGGCTATATATGCTCGAAAGGGGTTTTGCCAGTGGCAAGCTCTATACTTATGAATGCCTGATTAAGGAGTTGGGGGAGGATTTTGCGGATGTGCGTAGCAGGGTGATGAAGAATGTGAGGTTGAGGGAGGGGGATAATAAAAAATAATTTCTTGTTTGGAATTAGAAATGGTTTTTTATATAAAGAAACGGTAACAGCCTTCTATGCAGATGTCAACCGAATGTTTGGTT
>ENA-UEYF01001636-UEYF01001636.1-human-gut-metagenome-genome-assembly--contig:-NODE-1636-length-17386-cov-321.420302_pt1 | contig 17386 bp, 18 predicted proteins | sample MGYA00242902_ERZ507920 | MGnify/ENA primary metagenome ERZ507920 (study PRJEB26167, sample SAMN06115402) | human gut metagenome | host: Homo sapiens | place: China:Jiangxi | collected 2016-07-05...
CGTGGCGCAGCTTGCACCCCGATCGCCCGTGGCGCAGCTTGCACCCCAATTGCCCGTGGCGCAGCTTGCACCCTGATCGCCCGTGGCGCAGCTTGCACCCCGATAGCCCGTGGCGCAGCTTGCACCCTGATGGCCTGTGGCGCATGCGGCGCCCCAATTGCCCGTGGCGCAGCTTGCACCCTGATCGCCCGTTGCGCAGCTTGCACCCTGACCGCCCGTGGCGCAGCTTGCACCCTGATCGCCCGTTGCGCAGCTTGCACCCTGATCGCCCGTGGCGCAGCTTGCAACCTGATCGCCCGTGGCGCAGCTTGCACCCCGATCGCCCGTGGCGCAGCTTGCACCCTGATCGCCCGTGGCGCAGCTTGCACCCCGATAGCCCGTGGCGCAGCTTGCGCCCTGATAGCCCGTGGCGCAGCTTGTGCCCTGATAGCCAGTGGCGCAGCTTGTGCCCTGATGGTCTGTGGCGCATGCGGCGCCCCGAATGCCCGTGGCGCAGCTTGCGCCCTGATGGCCCGTGGCGGTTTTTGCCTTTTTGATTTTTTCATCAAAAAAGCTATGCTCTTTTACCCACTCGATCTGCGCCTTTACCAGCCCGGCAATCCCGAGTTCCGCGCCGATCGTGATCTTCTTCGCGCAAACCTTGCTGTCGCCATCCTGTTCGCACTGCACGCCCTCCAGCTCTACCTCGCGGTAGATGCTGCCATCTCCCGGAGCATAATAATTCAGTACATCAAGCGGCATGGTGCAGGCGTGGAAGCCTTTTTCGCACAGCACTGCCTCCGGATCCTCGTAGGTACGCCCCTCGGCGTACTGGAATCCTCGACACTTCATATTTTTGTCAAATCCCTCGTAGGCTTTTACGGGGGCGCCTTTCGTGGGCTGGACGTGCGTGTTGACTTTTTCCGTCATGATATTGATCTCCTCTCAGTTGTGGTTGATGGGGTTGATGGGCAGGCGAGGCTGCCTTAAAAGTCCTCTCCGGAGATGTACTCCGCGACGCAGATGGGATCGGTCGTCTCGTGGCCGTCCTCGTCATAGCCGCCGTCGATCTCCGCGATCATCTCGCAGCCGCGAGACTTGGCCATCTTTACGGCCTCGGACAAGTCAAAGCTGCCGGTGCCCCAGTCGTTGTCGTCGCGGTCATTAAGCACTGCATACCAATTCTTTTTCATTTTGATGATCTCCTTTCAATTCGTGCGGCCGGTGGCCGCGGGCTTTGTGGTTTGGAGCTTAGCTCCTCTTGATGGTTTTATTATACCACCCATTGAGTGGTATGTCAAGAGGGCGCGAGAAAAAACATGAACAAAAACATAATTAAATTTTGTGCAGAATGCACAAAATGCAGAAAATGAACGCAAGTCAGAGGCTGCGGCGGGGGCCGATCGGGGGATCGGGCCTCGCCGGAACCGCCGGAAGGGCGACAAACGGGAACCTTGACAGCCGAACACACGGGAAACGCATGCGTGCGATTTTTTGAAACACACGCGTGCGTTATACCATATATAATACGCGCGCACGCGCGTATTTATCGGCTTGCTAAAAGCTTATGTATAGCCCCGCAGTGGCGGGAGAAGGGAGACCAGGGTGAAAATCATGGAGCGGACCTATCGTTGCAAAAACGGAGTAGTAGAAAAAACGCGGTATCACGTCGGAGACAACGCTCGTCCGCGCGGGCGCAAGACGGGCGTGACGACGCCGCGGCAGCAGGAGCAGAATTTTAACACGGCAGTCCGCCGCCTGGCACGCCTGCTCAACTGCAACTGCACGGCAGACAAGGGCCTGCTCGTGACGCTCCGCTTTGCGGACGAGGGGATCGACAAGCTGCGCGAGACAGCCGGAGACGATCCCGACAAGCTGCGCGATGCCGCAGAGCATCAGGCGATGCTCTGGCTGCGCCGCCTGCGCCGCAAGGACAAGGGCGTGATCCCGTTTTACACGCTTTCGGCGAGCGACATGGACGGCGACACCGGCGAGCTGGTGCGTCTGCACGTGCATATCTGCATGGAGACGGACGGGAGCCTCAGTTGGGATACGCTGCGGGACGCCTGGACGCTCGGGAGCGTCAACATCCGCAGCCTCCGCGGGCAGGACGACTACAGCCCGATCGCCTACTACATGCTTAAGCAGGTGCGGCGTGTGCCGGACCGCAAAAAATACAAGGTCAGCCGCGGGGCCGCTCTGCCGACGACGGAGGAGCGCGAGGTCGTGCTGTGCACCAAGATGCGCGCGCCGAAGGGCGCGAGAGTGCTGGAGGAGCGCTACGTCGAGGGCGAGGCCGGGGCTTACATCCGCTACGTGCCCCGCAAGCGCGGCAAAAAGCTCGGAGGGCACAAAATGACGGCCCGCGAGCTGCTCGAAAACGGCGAAAAACGAGAAAAAGAAAGTTGACTCGCGGTCCGCGCGGGGGCATGCGCAGGCGCGGACCAAACAAACGCGCGCGCGGATGGGATATCCAGATTAATACGGGAGGACTCTGCCTGAGCGGCGCTCCGGCAGGGACAGGACCGCTATGCCGCCACGGTATAGCGGATATCGTGAATGGACAGGAGGGCGAGGGGATGAGTTTCCGGAGGATGAGCGGGATCCGGCTGCCGTACCGGCGGCAGGGCCTGATCTACTTTACGCTGCTCAGCTACGAGGATATGGGCAAGGCGGGCAAAAAACGGATCGACGCCAAGCTGCTCGAGGCGGCCTACGGCGAGGAGGCCTTCGCCGCTGCGCTGCGGGATTGGTGCTGCGGCAGGATGACGGTGCAGGCGGCGGCGATCGCGCACGGCGTCAGCGAGAGCACGCTCTACCGGGCGCGCAAGCGGCTGTATGAGGCATGGTAACGCGGCACAAAAGTTGACGGCAACTAACACGGCTATTGTGATATCCTTACAGCAAACAGGGAGGGATGCACATGGGCCGGAAAAAGGCATACAAGCCCGCAGCGCTCCGGCGCGCGGTACAGGAATACTTTGCAGCGCTGCGCTACCGGGAGCCGGTATACCGCGCGGAGCCGGTGCTGGACGACGACGGGCAGCCGGAGCTGGATCGGTACGGACACCCGGCGACGCGCTTTGTGCGCGTGGTGACGGAGGACGGGACGCCAGCCAGCAGGACGAGCTGGGTCAGCCCGCCGACGATCACGGGGCTGTGCGGGAGGCTGGGCATCAGCCGGCAGACGTGGAGCAAGTATCTGGCAGCTGAGGAGACGCACGACATCTGCGACGAGGCCAAGCGGGTGATCGAGACGTACCTGCAGGAGCGTCTCGAGGACAAAAACTCCGCAGCGGGCGCAAAATTTGCGCTGCAGGCCAACTATGACTGGCGCGAGCGGCGGGAGATCAGCACGGACGCGCCGACGCGAGCCGCGATCACGGGCGGCGAGATGACGATGGACGACAAGCTGGCGCTGCTGCGCGAGATCCAGGGCATGCAGCTGCCGGGGACGGAGGGGACACATGACAGCGACGGTACTGTTTGAGCGGCTGCGCAAGCTCAAGCCGGTCCCGGCGGAGATCGACGACACGATCCTGCTGGACTGGCTCAATCAGGTTGAGGGGCAGATCCTCCACGAGATCTTTTTGCTGGCCTTAAGCGAGATCACGCCGTATTCGGCGACGCCGACCGAGGCGCTGGCAGCGCCGTATCCCTACGACGGGATCTATCTGCTGTGGATGGAGGCGCAGGTCGACTTTGCCAACGGCGAGTACGAGCGCTACACCAACACGATGCAGCGGTACAACACCGCGTGGAACGATCTGGCGCGGCACATTGCCAAGTGCATCCGGCCGGTCTACGGCAGGGCAGTGGAGCAGGGCTATTACCTGAGCGCCTACGGGATCGCCAAGGCGCACGGCTACACCGGCACGGAGGCCGAGTGGCTGACCAGCCTCAAGGGCGCAGCGGGAGAGCCGGGCAAGGACGGCAAGCCGTTTAATTGGCGCGGGGCGTGGGATGCAGCCGCGACTTATGCGCATCTCGATGCCGTGGAGCACGGCGGGAGCTGCTACGTCTGGGCGGCCGAGGAGGCCAGCACGGCAGGAGACGAGCCGGGCGTGGACGAGCTGTGGGAGCTGTGCGCGGCCGCAGGCGCAGCGGGCGCAAATGGGGCGCCCGGCGCAAAAGGCGACACCGGCGAAACAGGCCCGCAGGGGCCACAGGGGCCGCAGGGGCCACAGGGGCCGAAGGGCGATAAGGGCGACACCGGACCGCAGGGACCGCAGGGACCGTCCGGGGGCAGCGCGGAGCTGCCGCCGGTGCTGGGCAACTTTAACGCGGCGATGCAGGATGCAGCAGCCGGGTCTATCCCAGTCTACGCCGGAGACGAGGCGTGGGAGATCGAAAAGCTCATCATGGAATACAACGAAAATACGCCCCTGAGCGGGTACATCCCGGACACGGCGTGGGTGGCGGCGTATATGGCAGCGCAAACGGCGCTGCTCAAGCTGCTGCCAGATAGCGCGGCAGAAGACGCCGGGAAGCTGCTGCAGGTCGGAGCGGATGGAAATGCAGCGTGGGGAAATAGACTGCCGACGGCGCTGAAAAACCCGGCTGCGCTGACGTTTGCAGGCGCGGCAACCGGAACGTATGACGGCTCAGAAGCGCTGACGATCACGATCCCGGAGGGAGGCTCCGGCGGAAGCTCCGGCGGTGGGCTGCGGAAGATGAGCGCCGTAGCCAGCTATATCGGCATCCCAGCGGCCGAGCTGCCGCAGGACGGCACAGTTTGGATGTGCATCTCCAAAGGAGACGGCGCAGAGCTATACTCCGGTACCGTCACCATCGAGGGCGGAAGCCTCACGGCAAACAACCTGATCGCCGTGAGCAGCGGCTCCGTCATCCAGCTCAATCAGGCAACGACTATCGGCGCTGGCTTTGTCATATACGGGATGTCTGCGACGGATTACGTCGGCGTGTGGCAGGAGGTCGGAGCGGGAGGCGCATCCATCAACTGGCGCGGAGAGTACTCTGCACAAACGGCGTATAACAGGCTGGATGCCGTGTCCTACGAGGGCAGCAGCTATGTATTTGCCTCCGATACCCCTGCCACAGGGGCTATCCCCGGCGTTGATGGAGAGTGGCAGCTGATGGCGCAGAAGGGAGCCTCCGGCACGGACCTCTCCCTCGGCGTGATCGGCGCGACGGTCGGGCAGATCGCCAAAATCACAGCGGTCGACGCGCAGGGCAAGCCGACCGCGTGGGAACCGGCGGATATGCCGAGTGGCGGGGGGAGCAACTGGGCAAAAGTGTACGACGGGAGTAGCACCATTGCAGAAGCAGTATCGTCGTTTGAGGTGAACTTAAGCAAGAGCGACACCATGAAAGAATTCCAATTGTGGCTAAAGATCGATAAAAATACGGCAGCAGACTGGGGTGCGAATAAGAATATTATAGTGAAAGTCAACGGGGAAGAAATCGGCTATTTCTTGTTTTCGCACCGCTTAAACACCTATGTAGAGTTGTTTATAGAGAGAAGTCTTGAAGCAATGACGGTTGCAAAACGTTTACTGGGTGCTGTGAATCTTAGCTATAACCTTGCGGCTCCATACTGGATGGTTGGACAAGGAAACAAACAAACAAATGACGGAAAATTGTCTATTTCCTTCCCCGCTCCGTATGCTGGAAAAATAACAGCTATAGTTTTTGGACGATACTGAAAGGAGAGCCCAGAATTGAAAAAGTACGTAAATGGCGAATATATCGACTTGACCGAATCGGAGATCGCAGAACTGGAAGAAGCAAAGCTTAGGTATGAAGCAGCAGAGAAGCATAGACCTCTTACAGTTGGTGAGGTCGGTGCAATGCTTATCAAACAGCAGATCAACACGCTTGCGGTGGATGATCAGACGGCGCTGCGGATGATCGCGTTTTATCCTGCATGGGAGAGCGGCAAGGCCTATGCAGCGGGAGATAAGCTGGTATCCGGCGGCAAGCTCTACAAGGTGCTGCAGGCGCACACGTCGCAGTCAACGTGGGTGCCGGGAGCAGCGGGCACGGAGAGCTTGTATACCCGCATTGACGAGGAGCACGACGGCACAAAGTACGACCCCATCCCCTACAACGGCAACATGGCACTGGAAAACGGCAAGTATTACACGCAGGGCGATGTGCTGTATAAGTGCACCCGCGATACCGGGAATCCGGTGTATAACACGCTGGCGGAGCTGGTGGGGCTTTATGTGGAGGTAGCAGCATGATCTACTTCGTACACGGCATGGAGATCGAGGAGGGGATGCGGTACACCGACGGGATACGGCGGTATATCGCGATCCGGTCCGGGCAGGCGTTGAGCCTGACGGACGAGTACTATTTTGAGGCGCTTTAGCGCCGGGAGGAGGACAAGATGCAGCAGTATCAGTGCCTGCTGGTGGACAACGAGTGCTACCAGCGCGGGAGGCTTATGACGCCGACCAAGATCGTGGTGCACAGCACGGCGGCAAACAATACGAGCATCAGCCGGTACGTGCAGCCCGCGCCGGGTCAGACGGCCGGGCTGATGCAGTATCAGCCGCAGGAACGCAAGCTGACGGCGAGCGAGATGAAAGCCGTCCTCGGTGCAAACCGGTACGGGAACGACTGGAACCGGGGAGGCCTGTACGTCTGTGTGCACGCCTTTCTCGGCAGGCTGGCCGACGGCAGCCTCGCGGTCTGCCAGACGCTGCCGTGGAAGATGCGGTGCTGGGGCGTCGGCTCCGGCAGAAAGGGCAGTTACAACGACTGCGCGATCCAGTTTGAAATCTGCGAGGACGACCACAGAGACGCGGACTATTGCCGCGAAACGTTTGAGCTGGCGGCCGAGCTGTGCGCGCACCTGATGCGGGCCTATCCCACGATCACGGAGATCGTCAGCCACAACGAGGCCGGGCAGCGGGGATACGGCTCCGATCACAACGACCCGGATAACTGGTGGCCGCGGCACGGCTACACGATGGGGATGCTGCGGCGGCGCGTGGCGGAGCTGCTGGCGGGCAAGCCGCAGCCCGCGCCGGAGCCGAGCGCAAAAGAAATTTACCGCATCCGCAAGAGCTGGGGCGACGCAGCCAGCCAGATCGGGGCGTACAGCGATCTCAGCAACGCCATTGCGGCCTGCCCGACGGGCTACAGCGTATACGGTCCCGGCGGTAAGGCGGTGTATTCCGGCGGCGCGACGGTCGTGCCGGACAAAAAGGTGCAGCCGCCAAAGCAGTACACGGCCGGATACCGGGGAAGCTACGCCGTCCGGGCAAACGGCGGGCTCAACCTGCGCAAGGGACCGGGCACGCAGTATGCCAGCATCCGCGTGATGCCGGACGGAAGCAAGTGCAGCTGCTACGGATACCACACGGGCGAGTGGCTGTACGTCGTCGGCGCGGCGGGCGCGACCGGGTACGCAAAGCTCGAGTATCTGGAGAGGCGGTGAGGCGGTGACGCAGGATGAGCTGATCCAAAAGCTGACGGAAACGGAGCAGCGCAGCAAGAGCAACACGCACCGGATCGACGAACTGGAGCAGGATCAAAAGGCGTTAAACAAGCTGGCCACGAGCGTGGCCGTGATGGCGCAGGAGCAGCAGACGATCCGGAGGGACGTGGCCAAGAGCGGAGAGGACATCAAGGCGGTGCGCAAGAGCATCGAGATGCTGCAGGCAGCGCCCGGAAAGCGCTGGGAAAAGGTCGTGGAAAAGATCATCCTCGTGGCAGTCGGCGCGGTCGTCGCGTGGCTGCTGGCAAGGATGGGCATCAAATGAGGAGGGGAAAACCATGAGGAACTGGAAAAAGTGGCTCAAGGCGGCCGCGATCCGCGCCGTAAAGACGGTGGCGCAGACGGCCGTGGCGACGATCGGCACGAGCGCCGTGCTCGGCGAGGTCAACTGGGCCGTTGTGGCCAGCGCTTCCGCGCTGGCAGGCGTGCTCAGCCTGCTGACCAGCGTGGCGGGCCTGCCGGAAGAAAAAACCGAATAAGGCCGGAAAGAGAGCGCCCTGCGGAGAACCGCGGGGCGCTCTTTTTGCATATTTACGCGGCATGACAAGTTGACGGTAACTAACACGGCTTTTGGGGTAAAATGGCCAAAACCGGTGAGAGGAGGGGACAGCATGGCAGACAGCAGAGACGGCTACGCGGGCAAGATCGGCCACGGCGGACAGCAGTACGTCAAGGCACCTTTTGCAAAAAAGCCGACGGCGGATCAGAGCCGGATCCACACCGGCACGGACCTGCGCATGACGGCAGGCAAGAAGCTCAGCGGCAACGCGGGCAGAAACAAGTGACGCCCTGAGGGGCAGAAAGGGACAACATGGACTGGTATCAGAAGTTTGGGCTGCCGCAGCCCGAAGAAGGCGCAAACGAGCAGGGAGCCGCCGCCCCTGACGCTGACGAGACTCCGGCAGGCGAAAACGGGCAGGAGGTCGCCGCCCCTGCGGAAACCGAAGAAGCGGAAGATCACGCGGCAGAGACGCAGCCGGACGCGGAGGACGCTCCGCAGGGGGAGGCGCAGCAGCCGCAGGACAAGGAGACCCGCCGCCAGCAGGCTGCGGCCCGCAGAGAGCGGGAGCAGAGGGAGGCGATCGACGCCGCACTGGCGTCCGAGCGGGAAAAGTGGGAGAAAGAGGTCTTTGGCAAGGCCGGGATCAAGGACCCGTTTACGGGCAAGACCGTGGAAAACATGGAGGACTGGAGAGCATTCCAGGCCGCCACGGCCAACGCCAAGCTGGCAAATGACCTCAAGGCCGGACGGCTGACACCGGAGGGGCTGCAGCAGGCCCTGATGCAGTCGCCGGAGATCCAGCAGATCCTCAGCGGAGCCAAGGAGGCGCAGCAGCGCGCCGAGGCAGCCGAGCAGAGAGCCGGAGCGCAGGAGTTTTCGCAGCGCCGCGAGACGGAGCTGGCGGAGATCCGCCGGATGAATCCCGCCATCAAGTCGCTGGACGACATCATGGCGATGGAGACCGGCTCCAAATTTGCCGATGCGGTACGCCGAGGCAACAACTACGTCGACGCATACCGGCTGGCCAACTTTGATGCCCTGCAGCGCGGCCAGCGCGCAGCGGGAGAACAGGCAGCGAGAAACGCTGCGGCCGGGCTGCAGCATCAGCAGCGGACACGGCAGACGACCGGAGACACACCGGCACCCGTACCGGCAGGGGTCAAGGCCTTTTACAAGGCACTCAACCCCAATGCGACAGATGCGGAGATCTCCGCACATTACAACAAGACACACAAGGCCGGATAACGGCCGGAAGGAGGACAAATGGCATTTTTACCGCAGAGCTACCGCGACGGGCAGCCCGAGCCGTGGGAATACCTCGAGGCATCCGCCATCGGGGCATGCACCGTCGGCATGGCGCTGACGCTCACGAGCGGCAAGCTTGCAAAGTGCACCGGCGCAACGCGGCCGGACTACATCAGCATGTACGGCGGCACGGTGGCTGCCGGGGACGTGATCCCCTGCATCCGCGTGCACGAGGAGACGATCTTTGAAACGGAGTGGAGCGCGGCCAACACCGGCGCGGCCGTCGGCCAGATGGTGACGATCGACACGACCGGATCCAAGGCCACGGCGACCACGACCAACGGCGTCTTTGAGGTCGTGGCATACAAGGGCACGGCGATCGGCGACACGGTCCGCGGCAGATTTATCCGCCCGGGCACGGTGACGAGCACGGACTAACAGAGACAGGAGGGGAAATATTTGGCAGGAATTATCGTTTCGGAATCCAGCAACGTGACCAACTCGCTCTTTGGCGAGCTGCAGTCTCCGCTGCGCATGCTCTTGGAGAGAGAGTATGAGGCGTGGATGCAGAAGGAGGGCAACGCACTGCAGGATCTCTTTGTCAACATGCCGATCACGACGGCGAGCACCACGCTCGGCGGATTGACCGGCAGCAACAGCTTTGAGCCGGTCGGCGAGAACGGCGCGTATCCGCAGGGCGGCATCGAGGAGGGCTATTTTAAGACCTTCCGGCCGGTGACGTGGAAGGGCAGTTTCTCGATCTCCATGGAGATGATGGAGGACAAGCTCGACAGCGTGCTCAAGGGCCAGCCGATCCAGTTCCTGGACGACTACTGGCGAGCGCGATCCAAGTTCTTCTGGGGTCTGCTCGGTACGGCGCTGCAGAACAACGACACGATGACGCTCGGCGTCGAGACCTTCTCGACGAAGACCAAGGACGACGTGAAGCTGTTTTCGCAGTCCCACAAGATCAAGCGCACCGGCAAGACGCAGAGCAACGCATTCTCCAACGCGTTCTCCGAGGCGAACCTCGGCCTCGTGGCGACCGCCATGCAGAATCTCAAAACCGACAGCGGCGAGCCAGCGGGCCTTGAGCCGAACACCATCATCATCCCGAACGACGCCAAGGCAAAGGCCGACGTCTTCGGCGTGCTGGGTGCGTTCCACGACACCGGCACGGCCGCGAGCAACAAGTTCAATTACCAGTTCGGCAACTGGAACGTGATCATCGCGCCGTACCTCAACGCCTACATGGGGACGAGCGGCTACCCGTGGATCCTCGCGGACCTCGAGTACAACAAGCGCTACTACGGCGCCGTGGACGTTGACCGCAAGCCGCTGACCGTGCGCAGCGAGATCGCCGAGAACGACGCGAACGTATGGAAGGGAAACGCCCGATTCACGGGCGGCTTCTACGATTACCGCGCCTTCGCGGCCGCGGGCGTGAGCTTTGGCAGCTCGCTCACCTGAGGGAGCATGAGTAAGTAAAAAGGGGGCAGGGAAATGGACGACAAGGCGCTGCAGGCTGCGCTGTGGTACAAGCAGCTGTGCGAGACCAACAACGCCGTTTTCCTGCCCCTGTTTTTTGACCATCACCGGCACCTGATCCTGATGGGCGGCGGCGGCAGCGGCAAGTCGATTTTTGCAGGCCGCAAGGTGCTGGAGCGCTGCGCGACGGAGCCGGGGCACAGAATGCTCGTGGTCCGCAAGGTCGCCAAGACGCTGCGCGAGAGCTGCTTTGACCAGCTCAAGGCGCAGGCTATGCAGTACTACGGACCGGCCGTCAAGATGATCCCGCGCGGCAAGAGCGGCGACATGTACATCACGTTTACCAACGGGAGCGAAATTTTGTTCGCCGGGCTGGACGACGTCGAAAAGCTCAAGTCCATCCACGATATCTCGGGCATCTGGATCGAGGAGGCGAGCGAGCTGCTGGAGGGAGACTTCAACCAGCTGGACATCCGCCTCCGCGGCGAGAGGAAGTATTACAAGCAGATCATCATCTCGTTTAACCCGATCTCCATCACGCATTGGCTCAAAAAGCGGTTTTTCGATCGCGAGGACGCACGCGTCGTGACGAGCCGGACGACGTACAAGGACAACCGCTTTCTGCCGGAGGAGGACCGCCTGACGCTGGAGGCATTCCGCGAGACGGACCCGTATTATTATCAGGTATACTGCCTCGGGCAGTGGGGCGTGCTGAGTCAGACGATTTTCTGGCGCGCCATCCTGATGGATCGGCTGCTGCACTGCAAAAAGCCGATCCGGCGCGGGAGATTTGCCTACCGCTACGACGAGACCGCGATCACGGACGCAGCGTTTACGGACGCGGAAGACGGCGAGACGCTCGTCTGGGAGGAGCCAAAGGCGGGACACCCTTACGTCATCGGGGCGGACACGGCGGGAGAGGGGTCGGACTGGTTTGTCGCCTGTGTCATCGATAACAGCACGGGGCGGCTCGTGGCAAAGTACCGCACGAGGACCGACGAGGATCTGTTTGCCCGTGAGGTATGGTGCCTCGGCATGTGGTACAATCAGGCCCTCGTTGGCATCGAGGCCAACTTTTCGACGCATCCGATCAAGGAGCTTTCACGGCTGCGGTATCCGCGGCAGTTCGTGCGGCAGGTCGAGGATAGCCTGACGCATGTGGTGCGCGAGGCGCTCGGCTTTAGGACGGACCGTCTGACGCGGCCGGTCATCATCGCGGAGCTGCAGGGGATCATGCGTGAGCATCCGGAGCTGATCGACGATGAGGACTGCCTTAACGAGATGCTTACCTTTGCCCGCAACAGCAAGGGACGGCCGGAGGCGGTCGAGGGCGCGCACGACGACTGCGTGATGGCGCTGGCGATCACCTACTATGTGCGCCAGCAGCAGCGGGCGACCGTGGAGACGCGGCACAAGCGCGTCAAATGGGACAAGGATCAATGGGAGGACTACAGATCGGCCGACGCCACGGAGCGGGCCTATCTGATCAGCAAATGGGGCAACCCATTCTGAGATAGGAGGGAAATATGCTGCAAAATATCCGACAGCTGGCGGGAGAGCCGCCGGAGCTGACCGGCAACGCCGCGGCTGACACGGCCGCGCTCAACCGCTGGCACCGCAAACTGATGGCGGGCCTCGAACATCTATTTTGGCAGGTTGAAAACGAAATGGACGCGATCACCGGCGACCGGGCAGCCATGGCGGAGCGAAAAATGCAGGCCGCGAAAAAGCGGCTGGAACGGGGGAGACAGAATGGGTAGACTGCCGGGCATGGCCTATAGCTCCGGGATCACGCGGTCGCAGCAGGTGCAGTTCGGCGGCCTGCGGCATCACCCGAACGCCGGGAACGGCGAGATCTATGATATGGAGAATATGAGCGCGCGGGACTATCCCCTGCTGCGCTCTCGAGATAAGCGCCGGAACGGCAGAACGCTGACCGGCGCAACGGAGATGTTTTTTGACAACCACGCGATGTGGTACGTCGATGCGGACGGCTGGCTGTGGTACAAGTGGGCGCTGCTCAACCTCAAGGTCGCATACGTCGGGACAGGCGAGACAAAGTTTGTGCGCTTCGGGGACCGCATCGTGCTGATGCCGGCGAAAAAGCTGGTGCAGGCAAAATACACTGTCACGGGGGAGGCAGACAATCCGGCAGCCCTGCCGACGAGCGCCGAAAAGGGAACGGCATACGTCATCAACACCAATCCGAAGGATCCGCAGAACCCAAAATGGTCGCTCTTTGTCTGGACCGGGGATGAGTGGGACAGCAGCATGGGTGCGTGGGTCGTGAGCATGGAGGCGGAGCTGACGGCGACCAAGATCACGATCTCGGACGGGACGATCTACGGAGCCGCCGCCACGGCCAACACGCTGACGATCAATTCCCCGGCCTCGGCCGATCTTGCAAAGGCGGGATTTCAGGTCGGAGACGCCGTGGAGATCGACGGCCTGACCACGGAGCCGGACAACAACAAGACCGCGATCATCCGCGAGATCGGCTCAAAGATCCTCACCTTTTCGGATTATTGCTTTAAGATCCCGCTGAGCGCCAGCGGCGAGAAGCAGACCTCGTACAGCGAGACGGGGACGATCACGCTGCGGCGCAGTGTGCCGGATATGGACGTCTGCTTTGAGTTTGAAAATCGCCTCTGGGGCGCGGACAAAAAGGAGATCTTTGCCAGCGCGCTCGGAGACCCGACGAACTTTTACGTCTTTGACGGGCTGAGCACGGACAGCTGGTATGTGGAGCTGCAGACCCGCGGAGAGATCACGGGCGGCGTCGGCTGGCATTACCCAACGTTTTTCCGCGAGGGCTATATCCTGCGGATCTACGGGGCGGACGCCACGACATTCCAGACGAGCGAGATCCTCGCACCGGGCGTGGCGCACGGCATGCAGTACAGCCTCGGCGCAGCGGGCGGACTGCTGTTTTACTACTCTCCGCAGGGCATGATGGCCTACGACGGGGATTACCCGCAGGATCTGCAGCAGATTTTTGGGCCGGGTGAGTACAGAGGCGGCCTCGCACAGAGCGACGGAACGGACTACTACATCCAGCTCAAAAAGCCGGGCGCGGCCCCGCAGAGGCTATACCACTACGACGGGCTGCGCGGCATCTGGACCGTGGAGGACAGCCCCAACATTGACAGCATGGCCCTGACGGAGGGGGCGGAGACGCTGCTGCCGTCCATCATCGCAATGACGACAGGCAAGGCGCTGACGACGCTCAAGGGGCCGGGCGGCCCGTGGGCAGAAAACACGGCGGCCGTGGCGAGCTTTGTGGAGTTTGCGGACTTTACGATGGAGTCGCCAAACCGGAAAGCCGTGAGCAAGCTGCTGCTGCGGCTGAGCCTGACGGGCGCGAGCGTGACCGTCAAGATCCAGTACGACAGCAGCGGGACGTGGAAAAGCGTGGCGACGCTGACCGCAGCGGGCAAGCGGAGCTATTACCTGCCGGTCGTGCCGCACCGGTGCGACCATTTCCGGGTCCGCATCGAGGCGACGGGAGAGTGGGCGCTGCACAGCCTCGCCATTGAATACTACGTCGGCAGTGCGCTGCACTAAGGAGGCAACATGGACAACGAGAAAAAGACCCTGCACAAGTGGCAGGACAAGCTGGACCGCAACCTGCAGGCCTACGCCGGGGAGCTTGACAAGATGGACGCGCGCGAGATGCAGTACAAGGGCGGCCACGCGCTGCGGCCGCTGGTAGAAAACGGGATCGACGAGCCGACGGAAACGCCACACGTCTGGAACATCACGAGCGAGAACATCGAATCGGAGATCGACAACAGTATGCCGACCGGGAAGGTAACGCCGAGCCGCCAGCAGGACAACCTGCTCGGCAAGATGATCGAGGCCATGCTCCTGGACGAGCTCGACCGGCTGCCGGCGGAGCGCATCAACGACCGCGCAGAGCGCACCTGCAAGGTGCAGGGCGGCGTGCTGTATCTCGTGGAGTGGGACAGCGCGCAGCGGACGCACACGACCGTCGGCGAGAACAGCATCACGGTGCTGCATCCCAAGCGCTACATCCCGCAGGACGGCGTAGAGGAGCCGGAGGACATGGACTACATGTTTATCCGCATGCCGCAGACCAAGGGCTACGTCAAGCGCCGGTACGGCGTGGACGTCTCGGACGAGACGGAGGAGGACGCCAGCCTGCGCGGCGAGGAGGCCAGCACGGCCGAGGACCTCGTCACGCTGGAGACAGCCTACTACCGCAACGAGCACGGCGGCGTCGGACGCATCGTCTGGGTGGGCGACACGGTCTGCGAGGAGCTGGAGGACTGCCAGAGCCGCCGCCTGCGCCGCTGCAAAAAGTGCGGACAGACAGAGGCGGACTCGGCAAACTGGAAGATGGTCGGCCCGACCGTAAACGGTGAGTATCCGCAGGGGCTGCCGCCGGAGCGGCGGAGAAAGGACGCCTGCGCCTACTGCGGCGCGCGCAGCTGGGAGGAGACGGACGAGGAAGGACGCTGGATGACCATCGCCGACCTGCGGGAAAAGGGCGTCCGCGAGGACGTTCTGAACCGCCTGCAGGGAATGGCTGCACCGGAACCGGCTGCGGCAGAGCCGGAGTTTACGCCGGACGAGACAGCCGTAAATGCAGCGGGTAGTTTGATACCGGATGCAGAAAACGGCGCAGAGACGATTCTGGGGCCTGAGACGCTGCCTCCGTACAACACGCAGACGCAGGCAGACACGGAATACTGGGTGCCGTACTATCGCCCGAACATCTACCCTGTCGTGCTGCAGCGGAATGTGACCGCATGGGGAACGTTCCTGGGCGAGAGCGACTGCGACAAGATCAAAGATCAGCAGAACACGGTGAATCACCTGAGCCGGAAGATGATCACGCGCATCAGCAAGTGGGGCACGAAGATCGCGATGCCGGACAATCCCGGCCTGCGCATGGACGGGCAGGATCAGGAGCTGTGGTACATGCCGCAGTCCGATCTGGCGCAGGTAAAGCAGTTTGATTTTACCGGCGACCTCGAGTGGCCGTATGCGTACCTCAATCACGTCTACGAGGAGAGCCGCCGGATCCTTGGCATCACGGACTCGTTCCAGGGCCGCACGGACACGACGGCGACGTCCGGCAAGGCCAAGGAGTTTTCGGCCGCGCAGGCAGCCGGCCGAATCGAAAGCAAGAAAATCATGAAGAAGGCCGCGTGGGCCGAGATCTTCGAGCGGCTTTTCCGCAACAAGCTCGCCTACTGCGAGGAGCGGCGCAAGATGCACGGAAAAAATGAGATGGACACGGAATGGAACTCGTGGGCGTTTCTGGAGTGCGACGAGGCGGGGGAGCTGTACTGGAACGATCAGTTCCGTTTTTCGTGCGACAACGCATCCGGGCTTGCCGCGAACCGCGAGGCCATGTGGCAGGAGATCACGCAGCACCTGCAGAGCGGCGCTTACGGCAACCCGAGCGAGCCGCAGACGCTGATCCGCTACTGGTCGCAGATGGAGATGCAGAATTACCCCGGCGCGGGGACGATCAAGAAGCTGCTGGAGGAGCAGGCTGCGCAGCAGCAGGCACAGGCGATGGCCATGCAGTCGCAGCAGGCCATGCAGCAGCAGATGGGTATGCAGCAGGGCATGCAGTAAGGAGGGGCCATGCAGTACGGATACAACAAGGACACGGACTACAAAAAGCTGATGGACGACGCGGCCGCGAAGGGCAACTACGCACAGGCCGCGATCTATGAGCAGATGCGAAACGAAAAGATCGCGGGGGAGGGGCTGCACCAGTGGGCGCAGACCAACCAGTACGCCAACTACCTGCAGGGGGCCGGAGCAAACACCGGATGGAAGAACCCCTATCAGGAGGAGCTGGACGCCGCGATCAAGCGCCTGCAGGAGAACAGCGGCGGGGCCTACAAGTGGGACCCCGAAAACGACACGGCCATGCAGGAGTACCGCAAGACCTACCTGCGCGAGGGCGACCGGACGATGCGCGACACGCTGGGAGCCTACGCCAAGCAGACGGGCGGCCTTGCCTCCACGCAGGCCATTGCGGCGGCAAGTCAGGCGGCCGACAACTACAAGGCGCAGCTGGCCGACAAGGTCCCGGAGCTGGAGCAGCAGGCATACAACCGCTGGTACAACGAAAAGCAGACGGCCCGGCAGGATCAGTACAACTACCTCTCGGCCCTGATGAACGCGGGCAGCGCCGCGCAGAGCGACTACAGCCTGCGCATCAACGAGGCGCTCAACCGCTGGCAGCAGCTCGGATATGCGGACGATCAGGTATCCAGCGTGCTTGGCGTGGGCGTGGGGACGCCGACGACGGACCAGTCGTATCAGAACTGGCAGAAGATGCGGGCGCAGCAGGACGCCGACTGGCAGCGGGAGCAGTGGCGCTACCAGCAGGAGCTGGACAAGTACAGCCAGAACGAGCAGCAGCGCCAGAACGCCTATAACCTCGCCATGACGATGCTGCAGCTGGGCCAGATGCCGAGCGCGGAGATGCTGGCACAGGCCGGGATCAGCGGCGAGGACGCGAAGCGCATCCTCGCGGGCGTGCAGGCGCAGAGCGGCGGGTACAGCGGCGGCTCCGGCGGAAGATCCGGCGGCGGCTCGTACAGCTCCGGCAGCGAGAGCGGGTCGGGAAGCGGGAGCGGCGTGACGGGCGGAGTGGATGAGGACACGCCGTACCTGAAAGACCTGAATCAAATGAGCACGACGGCAAGGAAGTATTA
>ENA-UEYF01001650-UEYF01001650.1-human-gut-metagenome-genome-assembly--contig:-NODE-1650-length-17269-cov-7.273499_pt1 | contig 17269 bp, 17 predicted proteins | sample MGYA00242902_ERZ507920 | MGnify/ENA primary metagenome ERZ507920 (study PRJEB26167, sample SAMN06115402) | human gut metagenome | host: Homo sapiens | place: China:Jiangxi | collected 2016-07-05...
AACTGATTTGCCGCCGCCCGCACAAGCGGCGACAATCGAGAAGTAATTAATTTTAGTTTTGCCGCACAGATGACCCCTTTACGGATCGGTTCTGCCGGAGGTCGAGCTGCCAACTGCCGCAACCGACATAACAACTGCCAATACCAAAATGATTCCTAATGCCTGTATTACCATTTTTGTTTCCTCCTTAACCGTTTCGTAGTTTCTCTTTCCTACTGTACCTATAGTATATACCGGGCGAGGTGATAAAGCTACCACAAAACGATTACAGTTAAATACAAAATGGTTACAAAGAAAGATTAAATTGTAACATTTCTGTAACAATTCGCGCCAAATTTGTCAGTTCGTGAGCTCAACGAGGTCTTTTATGCTCAGCTCCGGCTGTAAAGCGCGGTTGACGGCCAAGGAGAGCAGTCCCGAGCAGCGCTCTATAAGCAGGTCGATTTCCTTGGGCGTGACCATCATTTTTGTGTCGGCTGCGGCTTTTTCCGTGTGCCGCCCGGATACGTCGCGGGCGAGGGTTTGCGCGTCAACAACAGTAGGCACACCCACGGATATGACAGGCACGCCGAGCGTCCTGCGGCTTATCTCGGCGCGGGAATTGCCGACTCCCGAGCCCGGGATTATGCCGCTGTCGGATATCTGAACCGTGCTGCCGAGCCTGCCGAGCTTGCGTGCGGCGAGTGCGTCGACGACTATCACGGCGCAGGGCTTTATCACATTCACGGCGCCCAAGAGAAGCTCGCCCGTCTCGACCCCCGTCTGCCCGAGTACGCCGGGTGCTATAGCCGCGACGGGACGCAGGCTGCCCAGTCCCAACTGTTCGCATAGCTCGCGCTTCAGATGCCTTGTCACAAATACGCCCCTTATGAATTTAGGGCCGAGCGCATCGGGCGTTATATTCGTGTTGCCGAGCCCCGCCGCGAGCACCGTGCCGTCTTTCGGCAGCAGTCGGGAGAGCTCCCGCGCCACGGCGTCCGTCAGCTCGTCGCTTATGCGTGAGGAGCGCGCAAAGGACTGCGACTGAACCGTTATATATTCTCCGCAGGGCTTGCCGAGAGCCGCCTCACCGCGGCTGTCCGTGATTTTCAGGCGGGTTATCTCCGCTCCCGCGCTTTTGAATTCCGTGCATTCTACGCCGTCGATTTTGCCGCCCTCGAGATTTTCGCGCACCTCGAGTGCAAGGTCTGTTCTGAAGTTCATTTTTTTCGTCCCCGTTTCGCTTTCGCAGAGCGCGAAAGGCAAAAAATTTTCTTTTTCTCTTGCATTTTGCCAAAGTCTATGATAAGATAATTAACTGTATGATGAAGGAGGTGCAAAAATGCCTAATATCAAGTCAGCTAAGAAGCGTGTTCTCGTCAACAAGACAAAGACCGCACGCAACAAGTCCCGCAATTCAGCCCTTAAGACTGCCATAAAGAAGGCTCACGCCGCTGCTGAGACCAATGCGGCAGATAAGAAGGAAGTTGTTAACGCAGCTATAAAGAAGGTCGATCAGGCAGCAGCCAAGGGCCTTATTCATAAGAACAACGCTGCCCGCAAGAAGTCCGCTCTTGCAAAGCTTCTCAACGAGGCGTAAAATTGCAAAACAAAACGGTTAACGGTTCTGGCTTTTGCCATGACCGTTAATTTTTTTGTCCGCCGTTTTAAATGCGTTGTAATATTTTATTTATTTATTAATTTTTTTCGGTATGGTTTGACTTTTTCGGATGTTTAGCGTATAATCATAATTGTTAAAATTTGAACAGGAGGTGAAACCATGGACAAGGCCAAGAAGATAATCAAAATCGTCGCTATCATCATCGCTGTTGCAGCAGCTGTTGTCGGTGTGGCGTTTGCAGTCAAGAAGATCATAGACAAGAAGAAGGCTGTTGCTGACGAGCCGGAGAATTACGTCTCCTGCTCCTGCTGCGATACCTGCGCACCCGCAGCCAACTGATTTTAGAAAAAATTCACCTGCTACACGCATTGTCGTATGGCAGGTGATTTTTCTCATTTTTCCTTAGGTCTTGAGACAAACGACGCGATAAGACCGCAGAGAACGGCCGCCGTTATGCCCGCGCTCGAGGCGCTGAGCGGACCCGTGAGAATGCCGAGCGCACCTCTCTCGGCTATCGCCTCCCGGACTCCCTTGACCATGGCAAAGCCGAAGCCCGTGAGCGGCACGGTGGCTCCCGCGCCCGCCCATTTTGCTATCGGCGCATATATTCCGAGCCCGCCGAGCGCGACTCCCGCCACGACGAAGCAGACGAGTATGCGCCCGGGAGTGAGCTTTGTCAAATCCATTATTATCTGACCGACGGCACATATGGCACCGCCGACCGCGAACGCCTTCAAAAGGCTGAGAAATATATCCATACAATCACCCGAAAATTATTTTCAAGCTTATTTTTGCCCCTACGCGCGGCGATATTCACGGCTTTTGAGTCAAAACAAATTGATTATTCCGAAGTTAATAAAATTTTTACAGATAAAGTATTGACAAACGGCGATAATATTAATAATATCTATACTATAGAGAAGAGAAGCGGAAGATATTTCCGAATCTTCAAAACAAAAGGTTGATTTTAAAATTACAGTATAAGGAGAAATAAAAATGTCAACTTTTGAAAGAGTCCAGAAAATTATTTGCGAGCAGCTCGAGATAGACAGCCATCTCGTTACCGAGGATGCATCTATTTCCGGCGATCTCGGCGCAGACAGCCTTGACCTTGTCGATCTCTCGATGTCCATCGAGGAAGAGTTCAATCTCGAGGTTCCCGACGATGTTCTCGATCATATCAGAACTGTCGGTGATATCGTTAAGTTCATTGACGATAACGAGTAATCAGTAACAATCAATAACGAAGGGGCTGTTTTGTATTGGACTCAATATGAAACAGCCCCTTTTGCCGCAACGGAGGGAATATAATATGATACTGAAAAATGCGGATATATTTGATTTTGATTTTAATCTCCGCCGCGCCGACCTGCGCGTTGAGGACGGTTTGATAGCCGAGATAGGTGAAAATTTAAGCGGCGCAGAGGAGCACGACCTCTCTGGCTGCGTCATTCTGCCCGGATTTATAGACATACATATTCACGGCTGCGGTGGGGCGGATTTCTCCGACGCTCTGCCGGACACGCTCGAAACAATGTCGAAAACGCTCGCACGCTTCGGCGTGACCTCTTTCTGCCCCGCGTCTATGACCCTGCCCTATGAAAGGATAGAGCGGGCGTTTGAGAGAGCGGCCGAGTATATCGGCAAAGAGAGCGGCGCTTATATTCACGGCATCAATATGGAGGGGCCATTCCTCTCCTATGCAAAGCGCGGCGCACAGAATCCCGAATATCTGCGCGAGCCGGACATAGATGAGCTTAAAAAGCTCGACAAAATCTGCAAGATAAGGCTCGTGTCGCTGGCGCCCGAGCTTCCCAGGGCGATTGAGTTTGCGCGCGAAGCGGCAAAAATATGCACCGTATCCGCCGCGCATACCGCCGCAACTTTTGAACAGGCGGAGCTCGGCTATAAAAACGGAATAACCCACACGACGCATCTTTTAAACGGTATGGATCCGATATATAACCGCAAGCCCGGCGCGGCAGTGGCGGCGCTCAGAGCCGAGAATGCCACGGCGGAGCTTATAAGCGACGGAATGCACATCCATCCATCCTATCTCGCTCTGCTCTATAAAATACTCGGCGAGGACAGGAGCGTTGCGGTCAGCGATTCCATGTGTGCCTCGGGACTCGGCGACGGCGAATACGAGCTGGGCGGCACTACGGTATATGTCAGAGGCGGCAAGGCGCTGCTTTCGGACGGCACGATAGCCGCAAGCACCACAAATATTTTTGCGGAGTTTAAGAATATTCTCTCGTTCGGCGTGCCGCTGCGCCAGGCGGTGAAATCCTGCACAATAAATCCCGCCCGCGCCATAGGCGTCGATTCCGTGACGGGCAGCATAGCGCTCGGCAAGCGCGCGGACTTAACCGTCCTCTCGTCCGATTTGACCGAGCTTCGGTGCGTCTATATAAAGGGAAAAAGGGCATAAAAAAGTATGCAAACCGCAGCTTATGTGGTATAATATAATATCTGAGATTTGATGCACGGAGGCTGACATGAATTTTCTTGTTATCGACGGAAACAGCATATTGAACCGCGCGTTTTACGGCATAAAGGTGCTCACGACGAAGGACGGCAGATTCACCAACGCCATTTACGGCTTTATGAATATCTTCCTGCGCCTCAAGGATGAGTGCCAACCCGAGGCGGTGGCGGTGGCATTCGATGTAAAGCAGCCGACATTTCGTCACGAGATGTACGGCGGCTATAAGGCGACAAGAAAGGGTATGCCCGACGAGCTCGCGCAGCAGCTGCCCGTGCTCAAGGAGCTGCTCGAAGCCATGGGTGTGCCGATAGTGGAGAAGCCCGGCTATGAGGCGGACGATATCCTCGGCACTCTCGCGCGCCACAGCGGCAGCGCCGCCTGCACGATAGCCACGGGAGACAGAGACAGCCTCCAGCTCGTGTCCGAGAGCGTCAACGTTCTTCTTGCCGCGACGAAGATGGGCAGACCCGTGACCGACAGATATACGCCCGAGGCCGTGCGCGAAAAATACGGCGTTGAGCCCGAAAAGCTCATTGATATAAAAGCCCTCATGGGCGACAGCTCGGACAATATCCCCGGCGTTGCGGGAATAGGCGAAAAGACGGCGGGTGATTTGATAGCCCGTTTCGGCTCGATTGAATATATCTACGACAATATTGACACGATAGACATAAAACCCGGCGTGCGGGACAAGCTGAAAAAAGACAGGGATATGGCATTTTTGAGCAAGAAACTCGGCACGATAAACTGCGATATTCCGATAGACAGCGACCCGCAGAGCTATTTGCTCAAGGCGCCCGACAATTTCAAGGTCACGAGAATGCTCGCGGACCTCGAGATGTTTAAGCTCATAGACCGCCTCGGCCTTGAGATATCGAGCGCAGCCTCCGAGCCTCGGAGCGAGGAGAAACCCGTGCCCGTCTGCGCGGAGGATGATTTCGATCAGCTCATGACGCGCCTTAAATCGGACGGCGAGAGCTATTTTCTATGGGACGGCGAAAAATGCCGCTTTGACCTCGGGGATAAAGTCCTCGTGTGCGACTGCGAAAACGAAGGCTTCTATCCGTTTTTTGTAAAGCTGCTTGAGGACAGGAATATAAAGAAATACACGGCGAATATAAAATCCCTCTACTCGTTTGCGCAGGGCTGCTCGGCGCTGTGCAGGAATATGTGCGGCGATTTGGAGCTTGAGGGCTATGTTCTCAATCCCTCCGCCTCGTCCTATGATGCTCTGCGTCTTGCGGGCGAATATTCGGCGGCGGTGCCTACGGAGAGCGGCGATGAGAACGACTGTGCCGCCGCATCGCTTCGCAGGCTCTTTGCGGCTATGAATAAAAAAATAGAGGAAAACGGTCAGCAGAAGCTGCTTTATGATATCGAGCTTCCGCTTGCCCGTGTGCTCTCGTCAATGGAGCGGACGGGCTTCGCCGTCGACCGCGACGGCATAGCCGAATTCGGAAACAGACTCGGCGAGAGAATAGCCGACATAGAGCGCGAGATTTATTCGCTCGTCGGCTATGAGTTCAACTTGAATTCGCCCAAGCAGCTCGGCGAGGCACTTTTTGACAAGCTCGGTCTGCCGGCAAAGAAAAAGACAAAGAACGGATATTCGACCGACGCGCAGGTGCTTGAATCGCTCGAAAACAAGCATCCCGCGGTGCGCGATATCCTTGAATACAGGACGCTTTCAAAGCTGAGGTCGACCTATTGCGACGGTCTGCTCAAGGTCATAGGCGAGGACGGACGCATACGCTCGACCCTCAATCAGACCGAGACGAGGACGGGCAGGATTTCATCCGCCGAGCCGAATCTTCAGAATATCCCCGTGCGTTCGCCGCTCGGGCGCGAGATGCGCAAATTCTTTGTTGCGCGCCCCGGCTGCGTGCTCGTTGACGCGGACTATTCGCAGATCGAGCTGCGCGTGCTCGCCCATATTTCGAGCGACGCAAATATGATAAAGGCGTTCAACGACAACACGGATATCCATACTGTCACCGCATCAGAGGTGTTCGATATGCCGCCGCAGCTTGTCACCCCGATGATGAGAAGCCGCGCAAAGGCGGTCAATTTCGGCATAGTCTACGGTATCGGCGCGTTCTCGCTCGCCAAAGATATCGGAGTCAGCCGCAGCGAGGCGGACGAATATATAAAGGGTTATCTCAGGCACTATTCGGGCGTTGACAAATATATGCACGATGTAGTCGAAAAGGCGAAGAAGGACGGCTATGCCGAGACGATGTTTGCGCGGCGCAGATATCTGCCCGAGCTTACGGCGTCGAACGCCAACACCCGCGCTTTCGGCGAGCGCGTGGCGCGAAATATGCCCATTCAGGGCACGGCGGCCGATATAATAAAAATAGCCATGATAAGAGTCTATGAACGCCTTGAGCGCGAAAACCTGGCGGCGAAGCTTATTATGCAGGTGCACGATGAGCTGATAGTCGAAGCGCCGGAGAACGAGAAGGAGCGCGTGAGCGCGCTGCTTAAAGAGGAAATGGAGAACGCGGTCAGGCTCTCCGTCGGACTCGTTGCGGATGTGCATTCCGGGCGCACATGGTATGACGCAAAAGGCTGATAAACGGAGGCAAATATGAATCTGGTTTTTGTTTGTACGGGCAACATCTGCCGCAGTCCGATGGCGGAGGGGATGTTTAAAAAGCTGCTCGAGGAAAAGGGCGAGAGCGGTATAGATTGCTCAAGTGCGGGGCTTGCCACCTTTGACGACCGCCCCGCAAGCGACAATGCGCAGAGCGTTGCGCTCGAATACGGCGTGGATATCTCGGAACATCTCTCGCGGATGCTTACGAGAAGTATAGCGCGAAAGGCGGATTTGATAGTCTGCATGACCGACGAGCAGTTTGAAACTTTAAACCGCATGATACCCGACGAAAAATTATATGTGCTCGCCGGCGGAGTCGATGACCCCTACGGCTGCGATATCGAGGTCTACCGCGAGTGCGCGAAGAAGATAAACGGCGCTTTGCCCGAACTCTACGAGAAGATAAAGAGCGGGAGCTGATGGATATTTTTGAAATTGAAACGGTTCCGATGTCGGAGGAATACATAGGCGGCGTCGCAGCGCTTGAGCGCGAATGCTTTTCGCATCCGTGGAGCGAGGCGTCGCTCAGAGAGGAGCTTGATAACGGTCAGGCTCATTTTCTCTGTGCGGCAGCGGACGGCAGAGTCGTCGGCTACATCGGCGTGCAGGAGATAGCGGGCGAGGCATATATAACGAATGTCGCCGTGTCCGAAGAGTTTCGCCGCCGTAAAATAGCGGAAAGGCTGCTCGATGAGGCGGAACGCGGCGCAAGGGAGCGTGGCTGCGCGTTTATAACGCTCGAGGTCAGGGCTTCAAACGCCCACGCAAAGGCGCTCTATATAAAACACGGCTTTGAACAGGTCGGAACAAGGAAGAATTTTTACTCCGATCCGCGCGAGGATGCGGAGATAATGACAAAGTTTTTTGACAGATGAGGTTTTGATGAGATGAAGATACTTGCAATCGAGTCCTCCTGCGACGAGACCGCCGCGGCGGTCGTTGAGGACGGCAGACACGTTATTTCAAGCGTCATAGCGTCGCAGGTAAAGGAGCATATACTCTACGGCGGAGTTGTGCCGGAGATAGCGTCAAGGCGCCATGCGGAGGCGATATCCGGCGTTGTGGGCGAGGCTCTCGACAGAGCAGAAATGAAGATCGGCGACGTTGACGCAATAGCCGTGACCTATGCTCCCGGGCTGATAGGTGCGCTGCTTGTCGGCGTGAATTTTGCAAAGGGACTCGCTTTCTCCGCGAACAAGCCGCTCGTGCCCGTGCACCATCTGCGCTCGCATATCGCGGCGAACTATATAACTCACTCCGACCTTGAGCCGCCGTTTCTGGCGCTCGTCGTTTCGGGCGGTCACAGCCATATAATCGAGGTGCGCGACTATACGGATTTTAACGTCATAGGAAGAACGCGTGACGATGCGGCGGGCGAGGCCATGGACAAGGCTGCGCGCGCCATGGGACTCGATTATCCCGGCGGCGTGAACCTCGACAGAGTGTCGAAAAACGGCGATCCGAAGAGCTATAAGCTTCCGCGTCCGCACGTTGACGGGAGCGAATACGATTTCAGCTTCTCCGGGCTCAAGACGGCGGCTGTCAATATAATCCATAACGCCAAGCAAAAGGGTGAGGAGATAAGCGTGCCCGACCTCGGCGCGTCGTATATCGAGGCGGTCGTCAGATGTCTGCGCGAAAACACCGAAAAAGCGGCGCTGAACCTCGGCTTTGACAAGATAGTATTGGCGGGCGGAGTGTCCGCAAACTCGCGTCTGAGAGCAGAAATGCAAGAGGTATGCAAGGCTCATTCGTGGTCGCTTTTCATGCCCGAAATTTCCCTTTGCGGCGACAATGCGGCCATGGTGGGCGCCCAGGGCTACTACGAATTTAAGGCCGGAAATGTCGCTCCCTTGACCCTCAATGCCCGCGCCTCCATGCCTATTGATGAAATTGATAAAAATTTATCAAAAAAGAGCTGAATGTTAACAGTTTAGACATTGAAAAGCCGACTTTTTTAGGGTATAATACATACTGGGTAAAGATGGTACCTTTCTTAATAGATTAGACGAAAGGAGTCAAATTTTATGAAACATTTGACGCAGAACAAGACAGTAATCGACTGGATCGAAGAGAAAATAGCTCTCGTATCTCCCGACAAAGTCATGTGGATCGACGGCAGCGAGGAGCAGCTTGACGCTCTGCGCGCAGAGGCCTGCAAGACCGGCGAGATGATTAAGCTCAATGAGGATCTTCTCCCCGGATGCCTGCTCCACAGAACCAAGCCCAACGATGTCGCACGTGTTGAAAACCGCACATTTATCTGCGCGGAGAGCGCAGACCAGGCAGGTCCGACCAACAACTGGATGGATCCCGCCGAGGCCTATAAGATGCTCTATGATATAGCTAAGGACAGCTATAAGGGCAGAACAATGTATGTTATTCCCTATTCTATGGGTCCTGTCGGCTCGCCTTTCTCGAAGATAGGCATTGAGCTTACGGATTCCATCTATGTCGTTCTCAACATGGCTATCATGACGAGAATCGGCAAGAAAGTTATAGATACCCTCGGAGACAGCAACGACTGGGTTCGCGGTCTGCACTGCAGCTGCGATATCGACCCCGAGAAGCGTTATATCTGCCAGTTCCCGCAGGATAACACCATTATCTCAGTCAACTCCGCTTACGGCGGAAACGTCCTGCTCGGCAAGAAGTGCTTTGCTCTGCGCATAGCCTCTTATCAGGGCTGGAAAGAGGGCTGGCAGGCTGAGCATATGCTTATCCTCGGCCTTGAGAATCCGAAGGGCGAAGTCAAGTATATCTGCGCGGCATTCCCGTCCGCCTGCGGCAAGACCAACCTTGCCATGCTTATCCCGCCCGAGGGATACAGAAACAAGGGCTACAAGATCTGGTGCGTCGGCGACGATATCTCCTGGATCAGAAAGGGTCCGGACGGCAGACTTTATGCCATTAACCCCGAGAACGGCTTCTTCGGAGTTGCTCCCGGCACCAACGAAAAGTCCAATCCCAACGCGCTTGCCGCGACAAGAAAAAATACCATCTTCACAAACGTTGCTCATAATCTTGACAACAACACCGTTTGGTGGGAGGGTCTCGACAAGAATCCGCCCGAGAATGCCGTTGACTGGCAGGGCAGACCCTGGAACGGCAAGACCAGCGAGGAGAAGGGCGCTCATCCGAACAGCCGCTTCACCGCTCCCGCAGTCAACTGCCCGTGCATCAGCTCCGAGTTTGAGAATCCGGCAGGCGTTCCGATTTCCGCTATCGTCTTCGGCGGCAGAAGAGCTAAGCTCGCTCCGCTGGTTTATCAGTCGAGAAGCTGGAATCACGGCGTGTTCGTCGGCTCGATAATGGCCTCTGAGACTACCGCTGCGGCAGCCGGTGCAGTCGGCGTTGTTCGCCGCGACCCCATGGCAATGCTTCCGTTCTGCGGCTACAATATGGCCGATTATTGGCAGCACTGGATCGACATCGGCGCAGGCCTCGACGAGGATAAGGCTCCGAAGATCTTCAACGTCAACTGGTTCCGCAAGGACGACGACGGCAACTTCCTGTGGCCCGGCTTCGGCGACAATATGCGCGTGCTTGAGTGGATAATCAAGCGCTGCGAGGGCATGGTTGACGCAGACGAGACCGCTATCGGATTCGTTCCCAAGGCTGAGGACATCAACCTTGCGGGCATCGAGGACGAGGTCAGCGAGGCTCAGCTCAAGGAGATACTGAGCGTTGATAACTCCCTCTGGGATGACGAGGCAAAGGGCATCGAGGAGTTCTACTCGAAGTTCGGCGACAGACTTCCCAAGGCTTTGAGCGATGAGCTCAACACCCTCAAGGCCAATCTTGAGAAATAAGCTTAAATGAATAACGGCAGACAGGTCAACGCTTGTCTGCCGTTTGATTTTTATATGACGGTTTATTCGAATCACGAACGTTTTTTGCCGGCTTACGACCGCACGCAATCCGTAAAATTCAAAAACAGCAACCGCGATCAATATAAACCGCGGTTGTTTTCATATCTGATTTTACTTAAAGCGCCTCGAATCTTTTTACACCCTTGCGCTTGAGCTTTGCGACGGATATTGCGGCTGTGACCGCAAGAAAGGCAGTAGGAATTATCGGTGCCAAAGCGGATGGCAGCAGCTGCACGGAAAGCATATACAGAGCGACAAGCACGATAGCGTACGCCCAGCCGATGAACATCGCGAGCAGGACGCCGAGGCTTTGCTTGACCGCCACACTCTCATTGCTCCAGTTGAGGTTAGGCATCCTGAGATTCACTCTGAGCCCCGAAACGGCGCACAGGAGGGTGTATATCTGCGGGATGATTATTATAACCGCCGCAGAGGCGATAACATCGATGCCCAGGGCAATACAGAAGCAGATACTGCATATAAGCGCGGGGACGCAGGTAAAGAGCAAATGAAGTCCGAGCTTCGCCTTGAGTATCTGCCACGAGCTGACGGGGAGCGAGCGGGCTATCCAAAGGCTCTTGCCCTCAAGGGATATCGAGGGCGCGGTGATTATATTCATTGAGGACAGAACGCACACGCCCAGGCACGAAAGCGCGGGAGCATATTCTACCAAATTTTCATTCGATTGGGTCAGAATATCAACGAGCCACGCGCCCCTTATCAGCGAAAAAATGCCGACGGCTATCAAAAACAGCGATCCGAGCGCGCAGTTGAGCATATATGAGGGGCTCGAAAGAAAACGGCTTATCTCGCGGCGCAGCAGCGCACGGTCAGCCCCTTGCCGCCTGACCGCCTTTTCTTTGTAGACGGCCTTTTCCGTCTTTCCGCTGCTTATGACGAGCTTCAGGAATGTGCGCGACATTATGAGCCATGTCACGACGAGCAGGGCGATAACAAGCAGCGAGATTATGACGGTCGGAAGCACCTCGCCGGCGAGCGCCTTGCCGAAAATATATAGCGGGTAAGCGGAGGCACGCACCTTTGCGGCAATAGCCTCTCTGTTTGCGACGATTCCGCTGATTATCTCGTTGGCCTTGAAGTAGATATAGTAGTAGCCGCCGAGGAACGCTACTGAAACTATAACGGTTATTATGCTCTTGTTTTTGAGCTTGACCGCGATTTTTGCAACGATCCAGCCGAGTATGCACGACAGCACGAGGACAACGGCGGTGATGGCTATCGCCATTATAACCGTGCATACGGCGGATATGCCGGGGTGTGCTGTAATAAAATATACGCAGACGGCGGGCGCAATGACGACGCCCGAATACATAAGCCCCATGAGGTATACGCCTATCAGACGCGCCGCCATAATATCCCGCACGGGGATAGGCATGGAGAGCAGCAGATCATTGTCCCTCGCGTCGTAGAGACTCGAATATGTGTTGAACACGCTGCCGAAAACGCCGAAAAGCGCGGCGGTGGCACCCATTATCGAGAAATAGAGCCAGCTCATGCCGAAGGTTATCAACGGGCGCATCATATATGACATATAGAAGAATATTCCGCCGATAGCAAAGACCATCAGAAAAACGAACAGCACTATAGTGAATGCGGCGGAGCGAGAGGACTTGCTCTTGCCGGTCTTGTTGCTGACAAAGAAGCTGCGGTTCAGCTCAAGGAGCTGTTTTTTAAGAAGCGTTTTCAGCATTCTTCTCCCTCCAGTTCGAGGAACACATTCTCAAGGCTGGAGTCGCCCTTGACCTCCTCCATGGTGCCCGAGCGGATGAGCTTGCCGTTCTTTATTATTGCAACCTTGTCGCAGAGCTTTTCGGCAACCTCGAGAACGTGGGTCGAGAAGAATATTGCGCCGCCCGATTTGCACACCTCACGCATCATGCCCTTTAACAGGTGCGAGGCGGCTGGGTCGAGACCGACGAACGGCTCGTCCATGATGATGAGCTTGGGCTCGTGTATCCACGCGGAGATTATCGCAAGCTTCTGCTTCATGCCGTGGGAATATGCGGAGATGGGCTGCGCGAGGTCGTCGGTCAGCCCGAACATATCGGCATATTTATGTATGCGCTCGCGGCGCTCATCGGCGCCGACGCCGAAAATATCCGCGATAAAGTTCAGGTATTTTATCCCCGTCATATATTCGTAGAGGTCGGGATTGTCGGGTATATAGGCGATGATTTTCTTGCAGGCGAGCGGGTCGTCCTTGATAGAAATTCCGTCTATCGTTATCTCGCCCTCGTCGAATTGCAGAATGCCCACGACGGATTTCAGCGTTGTGGTCTTACCCGCACCGTTGTGCCCGATGAAGCCGTATATCTCGCCGGGCGCGATGTGCAGAGTGAGGTCGTCAACAGCCTTTTTCTCGCCGTAGGTTTTGGTCAGATTTTTGATGTTAAGCATAATATCTCCTTTTCGTCCGCATAGCGGAGCGGGTATCCTTTCCCTTTAATATATATTAATATATTTTGCCCCGCGAGTCAATTAAATGTGCTGCTGCGATTAAGAAAACGGGTGGGGATTTTTAATATATGACGAGATTCATCGTGTTTCCAAGTGTCGTCAAGGAAACGAAAATCGGCACCCTGTTTATCGGATGCCGATTTGACCGGTTCGCTCACTGCGCAAACTGGCTGTTATAGAGCTTTGTATAAAATCCGTTTTTCGCGAGCAGCTCCTCGTGCGTGCCCTGCTCGGCCACCTTGCCGTCCTTCATGACAAGTATGCAGTCGGCGTGGCGTATGGTCGAGAGCCTGTGCGCCACAACAAACGAGGTGCGCCCCTGCATGAGCGTGTTGAATGCATCCTGAACCTTTAATTCGGTTCTGGTGTCTATCGAAGATGTGGCCTCGTCGAGAATGAGCATGGGCGGCTTCATGAGCATGACGCGGGCTATGCAGAGCAGCTGGCGTTCGCCCTCGGAGAGGCCGTCGTCGTCGCCTATGACCGTGTCGTAGCCGTCTTTGAGACGCTTTATAAAGCTGTGTGCACGTGCGGCCTTTGCGGCGGCAATTATCTCCTCATCCGTGGCGTCGGGCTTGCTGAACGCGATGTTTTCGCGGACGGTGCCGTTCTTTATCCAGGTGTCCTGGAGCACCATGCCGAAATGATATCTGAGGCTGTGGCGCGTTATTCCGTTTATGTTCTTGCCGTCAACCTTTATGCTGCCGCCGTCTACATCATAGAAGCGGAGCAGAAGATTTATAAGCGTGGTTTTTCCGCAGCCGGTCGGGCCGACAACGGCTATCGTCTTGCCGGACGGGGCGAAGAAATCGAAGCCGTCGATGAGCTTCCTGTTCTTGTCGTAGGAGAAGCGGACGCCGTCAAATTCGACGCTCCCCTCGGGGTCGTCGAGTGTCGAGCAGTCTTCGTCCGATTTCTCCGACTCCTCGTCTATAAGCTCGAATATTCTTGCCGCGCAGGCAAGCGCATTTTGAAGCTCGGTAACAACGCCGGAGATTTCGTTGAACGGCTTTGTATATTGGTTCGAGTAGGCGAGGAAGCTGACAAAGCCGCCGACTGTTACCATGCCGCCGATGGCGAATATTCCGCCCATGAGCCCGACTACAGCGTATATCAGATTGTTGATAAAGCGGGTCGTCGGATTGGTAAGCGACGAGAAGAATATGGATTTGAGCGAATATTTGCGCAGCTTTTCGTTGCTCTTGTCAAATCTTTCAACCGCCCTGTCCTCATATGAAAACGCCTGAACGGTCTTTTGATTCTGTATCATCTCGTTGATGAGCGCGGTCTGCTCGCCGCGCGTCTCGGACTGCTTTTTGAACATCGAATAGGTGCGCCTTGCGATGAAACGCGCCGTGAACAGAGATATCGGGGTCAGTACGACGACCGCGAGGGTTATTGCCGGGGATATGGTGAGCATGAACACGAGCGTCACCGCTATCGTGACAATGCCGGTGAAAAGCTGCGAGAAGCCCAATATGAGTCCGTCGGCGAACTGCTCCGCGTCCGCCGTTATGCGGCTGACGATGTCGCCGTAGGGGTGGGAATCGGCGAATGCCACGGGCAGGGTCTGCATATGAGAAAATGCCTTCGAGCGGATGTCGCGCACGGTGTTGTAGGCTATGCGGTTGTTGATTATATTCATCACCCATTGGAGCACACCGCCTACGGCGGCGCAGATGAGAATACCGAAAAGGCAGGTCTTTATTACATCAAAATCAACGTCTCCGCTGAGTTTTATTCCGTCTATCGCGCGTCCGGCGAGGACGGGGATATAGAGCGAGAGAATAACGCTTGCGACGGAGAGGATGAGCGAGAGAAACAGCAGCAGCTTGGAGCGGCCTATGACCGCGATAACGCGCTTGAAAACGGTTTTGTTCTTCACGGTCACGCATCCTCCTTTTCAAGCTGGGAATCGAAGATTTCCCTGTATACTTCGCACGAGCGCAGCAGTTCGTCGTTCGTGCCTATGCCTACTATCTCGCCCTCGTCGAGCACGACTATCGTGTCCGCATTGCGTATGGCCGCAACACGCTGGGAGACGGTTATGACGGTCGGTGCAAAGTCGGTGTTTCGCAGAGCCTTGTTTAGCGCCGCGCCGGTGGCATAGTCGAGCGCACTTGCCGCGTCGTCAAGAATGAGCACTTCGGGCTTTCTGACTAAGGCTCGGGCTATCGTCATCCTCTGCCGCTGACCGCCCGAGAGGTTTTTGCCCTCCTGTTCGAGGACAAAATCGAGCTGCCCGCTCTTTTCTTCTATCATCTGCTTGGCCTGAGCAGTTTCGAGCGCCTGCCATATCTCTTTGTCCGTAGCGTCCTGCTTTCCGAAGCGGATATTATCCCTGACGCTGCCCGAAAACAGCGCTTTTTTCTGCGAGACAACGCCTATTTTAGAGCGCAGAGCCTTTGTGTCGTAGTCGCGCACGTCAACTCCGTCAACGAGCACGCAGCCGCCCGTGACATCGTAGAAGCGCGGAATGAGGTTGACGAGCGAGCTTTTGCCGGAGCCCGTGGAGCCGATAACGCCTACCGTGCTGCCGCGCGGGATTTTGAGGTCAATATTGTGCAGGGACTCCTCGCTCCCGTTGTAGGAGAGACACGCCCCGTCAAACTCAACGGAGTATTCGCATTTTTTGTCGCCATCTGTGACCGAGCCGGGGACGGTGGCGGGCTCTATATCAAGCACCGACTGTATGCGGTTGCCGCAGGCGATCGCCTTTGTGACGCTGATGATCAGATTCGCGAGCTTTATCAGCTCAACGAGTATCTGCGACATATAGTTATAGAGCGCAACGACCGCGCCGCGCGATATTGCACCCGAATCGACGCGCAGTGCGCCGATATATATCAGCGCGATTATCGCAAGATTGATGAGCACGAAGGTGGCGGGATTCATGAACGCCGATATCCTGCCGACCGCCGTCTGCATCTCGGTCAGAGCCTTGTTTTTTGCGTCAAAGTCCTCGATTTCTTCATCTTCTTTGCAAAACGCCCTGACAACGCGGGTGCCGAGCAGGTTTTCGCGGGTCTTGCTCAAAAGCCCGTCTAATTTCTGCTGAACCTTGCGGTACATCGGTATGCACACGAGCATAATCGCGAACACGACCGCAGCGAGAGCGGGCACCGCAACGACGAACACGAGCGAGGACTTCGCGTCTACCGTAAACGCCATTATCACCGCGCCGAAAACGACAAACGGCGAGCGCAGCACGAGGCGCAGAGTGAGATTTGTTCCCGTCTGAACCTGATTTATGTCGCCCGTCAGGCGGGTTATGAGAGTCGGCGCGCCGAGAGAGTCGAGCTGGGAGTATGAGAGCTTACCGATGTGACTGAACAGCGCGTGGCGTATGTCGGTAGCGAACCCGACGGACGCCTTCGCCGAGAAATACTGCGCCACAAGTGTGCTGCAAAGTCCTAAAATGCCGAGCAGACCGAGCAGCAGGCAGCGCTTGACTATATAGCCCTTGTCGCCGTTTTCTATGCCGACGTCGATTATATTCGAGACTATCAGCGGAACGGTCAGCTCAAACGCCACTTCGATGAGCTTGAAAAACGGCGCAAGAATGCTTTCTTTTCTGTATTTTTTCAAATACCTAAAAAGCTTTGTCATGCTATTCTCCTCTTGAGATATATTGAGATATATAATGTATACAATACCTTAAATAATATCACGAAAACCGCCGCTTTTCAAGATTTTTGAATGCATTTCGTTTTCTTGACATGAGCGCCCGACAGTGCTAAACTTATGCGTTGTACAAAAGAAACGGTGTGGTGAACGATGAAAGAAAAAGCTCTCGAAAAAGACAAAGAGCTTCTCGAATGCGAAAAGCTCTGGATATTTGCCGTTATGATAGCGGTCGGCGGATTTTTGGGCGCATACACCTATGTTCAAAAGGGCGGAGTGTTCTGCAACGCGCAGACGGCAAACTTCGTGCTCATGGCGGTTCAGCTCGGTCAGGGCAATTGGCGCAAGGCGCTCTATTATCTCCTGCCCGCCTCGGCTTACCTGCTCGGCACAATTATTTCGGAATTTCTCCCAAAGCATATTAATCGCCGCAAGATAGTCCGTTGGGACACGGCATTCGTGGCGTTTGAGATGGCGTGGATATTCGCTCTCGGCTTCGTGCCGGACAGCGCACCCCCGCAGATCTGCCAATGTCTTGAACGGCATACCGCTTGGCAAGTTCACGGAATTGCCGCAGAGAATCAGCTACTTCCCTAATGATTGCATCA
>ENA-UEYF01001675-UEYF01001675.1-human-gut-metagenome-genome-assembly--contig:-NODE-1675-length-17086-cov-3.868364_pt1 | contig 17086 bp, 15 predicted proteins | sample MGYA00242902_ERZ507920 | MGnify/ENA primary metagenome ERZ507920 (study PRJEB26167, sample SAMN06115402) | human gut metagenome | host: Homo sapiens | place: China:Jiangxi | collected 2016-07-05...
AAGAGCTGCGGGAGGCGCTTCTCTGGCAGGGCTATGAAGGAAACTATGATTCCGCCATTCGCGCTGTTTTTGTAGAAGGCGCTGGCTGGCTCTCACCCCAGGATGTGAAAAAGCAGAGGCAGCTTCCTCTGGTGTTGCGCTACCGGGTAGACGGTATGTCGAAAGACGGTGCCTACCTCTCCTTAGAGCTGGAGCCTTGGGAATATGACCTTCTGCTGGAACAGACGAAAAATCACTATAAAAATAAAGAAAAGAGGAACACAAAATGAAACGAATGCTATCTCTCTGCGCTGCGGCGTTGTGCCTGACTTTGGCACTGACGCCCACTGCGCTGGCGGCGGACTTTGAACCCGCGGTACCGGATGCCAAGGTCTTCTATCCCACCTCCATCGTCCGAAACGACGATGGCACAGAACTGAAGAAAATCTATGATCTGAGTCCGGAAGACGATCCTGCGGGCATTCCCCGCTCGGACTTTCGGCAGGACGGCTTTCAGTACACCCTGACGGATCTTCTGAAGCAGGAGCTTCCGGAAAACGAGAGCCGCCAGCATACGGAGCATGTTTCTATCGAGAGCGCCAAAAAGGATATGGAATCCGTGCTGGCGCTGCTGCCGCAGGAGCGTGAGTTCATCACGGACGATGGGCTTATGGGAACCCTGACACTCCGACTTGACACCGTGCAGGTCGAGCCGTCTGGCTACGGCAGTTCTACAAAGCAGCTTTCCGTCAAGCGCAGCTATCCCAATCTTGCCGAGCAGGATACACAGTACATCCCCAAGAGCATTGAGGACGGCGGCAGGACCCTGACGCTCTCCGACATTCAGTGGCAGACCGACAATACCGCCAACATGGACGGTTATGCCGTGGCAGACCGCTATACCGCCGTCGCCACCTACACCGGCAGCGCCACCAGCAGCTACGTGAAATGCTATACGGTTACGGCGGATTATACCGGAACCGTCAGCCGGATCGCCCTCAACCGTGTCCGCTATGTCGCCATCTTTGAGGGAACACCCATCCAACCCGCAGAGCTTGCGAACGTACCTTCCGCGGCATCCGCTTTCCGCTGGTCCTATGTGCTGATTCCCCTCGGAATTGTGGCTGCGGCAGGAGCCGGTGTCGGCGGTGCGCTGCTGGTGAAGCACAGAAAAGAAAACGCAGATGAGGAGGAAACGGCAGAATGAAAAAAATCATTACCCTTTGCCTGAGCCTTTGCATGACAGCGGCTTTGGCGGCTCCGGCGTATGCGCTGGAGTTCGTCAACGCAAGCTCCATATCGTTTGACTCGCCGCAAGCGGCAAGTCTCACTCATTCCGCTGCGTTTCCTCCTCCCACAAAGTCTTACGACTTTGCGGGAACCCTAATTGCCCCTCCGAAGGACTTTGACTTTGGCAGGGATACATCTATTGAGGTCATCCACACGGCGGATGGCGGCGCTATGAAAAACGCCGACATGAGCAAGAACGCCGCGCTTATTCCGCCTGCATTTGGCTCGGAGAGCATGAACGCCCTCCACACCGGCGAGTACCTCACGCCCAACCTTGCCCCCGGTGGTATTCCCGCGTCCGGCGCGGTCATTGGCGGCAGTGCCTCCGGCGTCATCACCCCAGGCAGCACGGTGAATGGCGGCAGCGGCTATCAGCCCGCCGTGCTGTTCACGGAGGTGACGGGCGACCTCTACTACAAAAACGGCTCCCTCGGCAGGCTGGAGATCCCCGCTCTGGATCTGAGCGTCCGCATTTATCAGGGGACGGACAGCAAGACGCTTGCCAAGGGCGTCGGGCACTTCGAGGACACCTCCATCTGGAACGGCAACGTCTGCCTCGCCGCCCATAACCGGGGCGCCAACAGCTACTTCGGCCAGATCCACACGCTGGACATCGGGGACAAGATTACCCTGACCACCAAGCTGGGCACCCGCACCTACAAGGTGACGGATGTCAGCAAGGTCAGCGAGACAGACCGCAGCGGTCTTGCGGACTCCGGCGAAAATATGCTGACGCTCTACACCTGCGTCCGCAACCAGCGGGACCAGCGCTGGTGCGTTACCGCAGCGGAGGTCTGAATCTTTCTCCCTTTTGCCGAATCAGTTCTGTTCGACTTCTGCCCCTCACTTGTGATATGGTGAAGCTGCGAAGAAGATTTTCACACATACACAGTTAGAATGGAGGCAAAAGGATGAACGAAAGCAAAAATGTGAGAAAGAATGTCCGCATGATGCTCACCGGCATGGTGATCGGCGGGGCGCTGACCGGCGGCTCTATCGCGGTCGCGGCCGGGATCACGGCGGAACCTACCTGGCAGCCCATCTTTGTGGATGGTCAGCAGGTGGAAATGCAAGCCTACAACATTGCGGGACACAACTATGTGAAGCTGCGGGACATGGGCGAACAGGTCGGTTTCAATGTATACTGGGACGCCGGAGTCCAAATCGACACCGGACATCCATACACGGGGATCGCCCCTGCCGAATCAGGCATCCGCGTCAGCAGCTACAAGGGCAGCACCCTCCGCCCCGGAGACCGCAGCGGCTTGAATATCAGTCCCAGCGCGGATATAAAAAATGTGGTCTCCACGCAGCCCAATGTCATCCGCATTGAGAATGCCTCCGGCTTCTGGACCGCTATCGCGGTCAGCAGCGGCACATCCGACGTGGTCGTGACCGATCAGCATGGCCAGACCGCCACTTTAACGCTGACGGTAGTTGACGGCAAGCAAGGTGCGAGCATTCCGGAATCCGACGCCAGTCAGACAGACGCGGCACGGCATGAGATCGTCCGGCTGGTCAATCAGGTGCGCCGGGAAAACGGTGTGCCGGAGCTGACGGTCAACGCGGCTCTGATGGACGCGGCGCAGCATTGCGCGTCCCTGCGTGTCACATACCACCAGAATAAGGTGGAGTGTGAGGCGGTAGCGGCCTCCGGATATCCCCATGGATTTGGATCGAACATCACCGCGTTCGCAAATGTGCCCGCCTCTGAAACCGCAGAGCGGGCAGTGGAGAATTGGCGGAATTCTCCCGGCCACTTCCAGACGATGATAAACCCTGATTGCGACACCATCGGCGTCGGGATCTCAACTGATGAGGGCGGAACGATCTGCTTCCTGTTCGTCGGTGATCCCAACGCGCACAATCCCTACGCATAACCTATCCGCAACTCAATATGCTCACATGGCCTTCCAGCTTCATCGCCGGAAGGCCATTTCTTATGAGCAAATCTAAAAAGAAAGGTCAAATAACGATGAAAAAGACATGGCATTCATTGAAAAATCGCGTGACCGCGATGCTGCTGGCCCTGATCTGCGTTCTCGGCCTGCTCCCCACTGCCGCGCTGGCGGCAGGGGCCGACACCATCAAGTTAGAGCGGTTCGGCATGAGCGGCGTTTCCTATCAGTCCGCCAGCCTTGGCAGATGCACAATGCACCAGATGTATTACGGCGTGGCCGGAAAGACCTCCGTGGGCTTCTGCGGGACGAAGGGCGGCGGCATGGGCACCTCCCTGATCGGGCAGACCTGGGGGCATCCGAAACCCATCACCGATCCCACCGTCAAAATGATGATGGCCTATTACTACGCCCACTCCCTCGGCATCTTCACGGACAAGGCCCACGCCCTTGGCGTGGATGACATCTGGGATTCCGGTTATAGCTGGTACATGAACGCCTGGGTACAGGCCATCGTGTGGCGGTATAAGGACGGCTCCCTGGGTGATCCCGCCACTGCCTGCGCGGAGGAATTGATGTACGTCTGGAACTCGCTGAAGGGTACGAGCTATACCAGCATCGACCAGATCTGCGACGGCACCACATTCCGGGATCGGGCGAAATACATTCTGGATCTGGGCAAGCAGGGCGTCTGGGGCGATTGCGACGTAAAAGAGTATTCCTTCACCGGCGCTGGCTCTGCCGCACACCCTGCCAGCACCGTCCAGAGCGTTATGATCGGCAACCTTACCGTCACAAACGAGCAGTACAAGCTGGTGGTCAAGAAGGTAGACACCACCAATCCCACCAAGGGCCTTGCCGGAGCGCGGTTCCACGTGGAATCCACCAATGGCTCCTTCTCCAAGGACATCGTCACCGGCGTGGACGGCACCTATACCTTCTCTCCCTTGGACGCCGGAACCTACGCCGTAACGGAAACGGCGGCTCCGAACGGCTACGAGATCGACAACGCGGGGCCTGAATATGTAGTCCTGCCGAACAATGGCAGCAGCACCGTGACGATCACCTTTACAGACACCCCCACCGTCACCGCCACCGGTAAGATCCGCAAGGTGGACGCGGATGATCCCACCAGAGGTCTCGCCGGGGCGGTCATCAAGATCACCGGCGTGGATAACAATTTCACCGGCACCTATACCACCGGAGCGGGCGGCGCGCTCACGGATGTGCCTTGGGATACCATGCCCATCGGCAGCTATGTGGCGGAAGAAGTGACGCCGCCTAACGGGTACTCTCTGAGCAAGGACGCCGGCAAAGTCCGTCAGGAATTCTATTGGGACGGCAAAAGGGAGGTATCTCTCGTTTTTGAGAATGACGCGAAGGTAAAGGTGCGGCTCATCAAGCTGAACGATGCCAACAGCCCCCTCCCCGGCGCGGTATTCCACGTCCTCCGGGACGGCCAGCTGATCGGCACGGAGGTCACAGACGCCTCCGGCAGGATCACCGTCCCCCATGTGACGGAGGGGATGTACGCCTTTGTGGAGGTCAGCGCTCCCGCCCCCTACGCCAAGCTGACCGCCCCCGTCTGCGCCCATGTGGATCAGGCCACTGTCAATGGCGGCGGCACCGTGACCGTAACCGCCAAAGACCAGAAGCTCCCCAATCTGACCATCCAGAAGCTGGATAAGCAGACCAAGCAGCCCATCCCCGGCACGGTCTTTGAGATCAAGGGCATCCATTACGGCTATCATCAGGACGTCACCACCGGGCCGGACGGCAAGGCGGTTCTCACCGCGATCCCTGTTGACAGCTATGAGGTAAAGGAAACATCCGTCCCTGACCCCTATGTGGTGGGCGGCGAGACGATCCAGACCATTTACCTCGGCCCCGGCGACGATCAAAACCTCGTATTTGAAAACCTGAAAATGCCCCGGCTGACCGTCACCAAAATCGACGCGGAGGATTCCAAGCCCATCCCCGGCACCGTGTTCACTGTGGAGGGCATCGACAGTGATTTCTCCGCCGATTGGATCACCGGTGCGGACGGTACCGTGACGAACCGCGTGGCCCCCGGCAGTTACAAAATTACAGAAAAGTCTGTTCCCGCCCCGTACTACCTGCCCAGCAAAAACGCCGACCGGGAGCAGACCGTCAGCCTGAACGCCGGTGACGAGGTGAATGTCACTTTCAAAAATCGGAAAATGCCCCAGCTCACCATCTACAAGGAGGACAGCGTGGCTGGCGCTCCTGTGGAGGGAGCCAAGTTCCACATCACTTACACCAGCAGCGGCGAATCCGCCGAGGCCCCCGGCACCATCGATTACGGAAATATCCTCACAGACGCCAAGGGCGAGATCCGGCTCCATGAGCAGGGCAAGCGGCTCTATCCCGGCGAGTACACCGTGACGGAAGTGGAACCCGCTCCCGGTTTCCAGATGAAGGAACCCTCCACCCAGAAGATCATCCTCCACGGCAGCGAGAGCAAGACCCTGACCTTCCAGAATACCCCGCTGAACGCCATCGTCGTTGAGAAGTATGACAGCGTGACCCATGAGGCGCTCCCCGGCTGCACCTTCCAGCTGCGGTTTTTGGGCGGCACCTCCGGCACCGGCGGCACGACCATCGGGCAGAAGGTCACCGGCAAGAACGGCACCGCCATCTGGACGGGCCTGAAAAGCGGCACCTATATCGTGGAGGAGGTTGACCCCGCCGATGGGTACTCCATCATCAACGCCTCGGAAACGATCTATCTGGCGGACAGCGGTGAGCAGAGTGTTGTCACCGTCCGCTTTGACAACGCCCCGGACGGCATCCTCCTGATCCGCAAGGTCTGTTCCGTGAACCCCAGCGTGACCCTCGCCAACGCGGAATTCAAGATCACCTACGCGGACGGCACACTGATTGGGGACAGCAACGGCATCTTCCGGACGGACGAACACGGCGAGATCCGCGTCCCCGGCCTGAAACCCGGCAAGAGCGTCATTGTGACGGAAACGAAGGCTCCGGACGGCTATATCATTGATACCCAGAGCCAGACCGTTCAGATCAAGGAAGGCCGCACGGTCAGCCTGACCTTCAAGAACCAGCCCAAGGGCAAGCTCATCATCCAGAAGCGGGACAGCGCCACCGGTCAGCCCCTCCCCGGCGCGGAGTTCCGCGTGACCACTGCCGCTGGCTGTGAGGTGGGGCTGGATGGCGTGATCGGCACCAGCACCCTGACGCAGAACGGTATCTTTACCACGGATGGGCAGGGCGAGATCACGATCACCAATCTGGCCCCCGGCGCTTATGTGCTGACTGAGATCAAGGCCCCGGCAGGGTATGTGATGGATCGTGCGTCCACAAACGTGGTCATCGGCAAAAACGGCGATACGCAGACGGTCATCGTGAAAAACTCCAAGGCCGGAACCCTGGTGATCGACAAGCGGGATTCCCTCACCGGGAAGCCCTTGCAGGGCGTGACCTTCAAGGTGACGACCTCTACCGGTGAGTTTGTACCCGCTGAAAACGGACAGATCAGCAGCAACGGCCTGTACTTCACCGACAAGGACGGCAAAATCACCATCCATGGTGTGGTGGGGACGCTGGTGGTGACGGAAACGGCCACCATTCCCGGCTACACCATCGACGAGGCCAGCCGCACCCAGACCGTGGTAGTTGATCCCAATGACACCCAGACGCTGCATTTCACCAACACGCCCAGCACCACCCTTGTGATTGAAAAGTATATCGAGGGCACCACGACGCCGCTGAAGGGCGTGACCTTCCTTGTGACCGACAGCAGCGGCGCTGTTGTGGGCAGAAGCAACGGCGAGTTCATCACCGATGAGAATGGCCGCGTCGTTATCCATGATCTGGAACCCGGCACCACCGTTACGGCGCGGGAGGTCAAGACCGTGGATGGCTTTGTACTGGATAGTTCCCCGAAATCCATTCTCATCAAGGCGGGCGAGGTGCAGACCCTTCGCTTTTATAATGTCCGCGCGGGCGGGCTTACCGTCATTAAGAAGGACGAAAAAACCGGAGAGCGCATCCCCGGCGTCCAGTTTGAGATCCGGAAAATGGATGGCGAGATCGTCGGCACCTTCACCACCGATGAAAACGGCGTGATCTATCTCCCCGAAGCGGAAAACGGCTGGTACACCGTGACGGAGCTGAAAGCTGCCGATGGCTACCGTCTGGATGACACGCCCCATCGGGTCGAGGTCAGAGATGGCCAGGCCGCCACGCTGGAGATCACCAACAAGGCCATCTCCGGCATCCTGCTCCACAAGGTCAATGCCGTCACCGGCGAGGGCATCCCCGGCGTGTCCTTCATCCTCTATGACAGCGGCAACAACCCCATCGCGCAGGAAACCAGCGATGACCGGGGCTATGTCCGGTTTGAGGGACTGGAGGATGGCCGCTACTATCTGCGGGAACTGGAAAATGAGGGCTATATCCCCGACACGCAGAAAAAGACCGTGTATGTAAAGTCTGGTGAAACCACGGAAATCGAGTGGAAGAATACCCCCGTCACCGGCCAGATCCAAGTGACGAAGGTCAGTGCCGACTACAACGCCATGAATGGCTGGCCTGCCGGGACGCCCATTCCCAACACCGTCTTTGAGATCTACAACGCCCGTACCAATCGGCTGGTGGATACGATCAAGACGGATAAAAAGGGCTTGGCGGTGAGTAAACCCCTGCCTTTGGCGCGGTATAAGATCGTGGAATCCAAGGCGGCGGAGTTTTACGGACTGGATAAGACGCCCATTGAGGTGGAGATCGAGTACGCCGGTCAGATCGTCAAGGCAAGCATGACTAACAAATCCCTCTCAACGAATGTGTCGATCAAGAAGACCGGCTATGTGGAGGTCATGCCGGGGCAGCTTGTCCGCTACAATTTTGCCGACATTGCCAACAACTCTACCACGGCGCTGGAGTCTTTTTATTGGAGAGACACTTTGCCCGTCAAGGCGGTTCGGCTCCAGACCATTTACACCGGCACGTGGAATACCCCTGGAAATTATAAGATCGTGTACCGCACAAATCTCAGCGGCAATACCTGGCGCACGCTGGCGGATAACCTTTCCACCAGCAAGAACTATGTGCTGGATGCTTCCCCCGCGGCGCTGGGACTTGCCGCCAACGAGTATGTGACGGAGTTCATGGCGGCGTTCGGCATTGTCCCCGCCAACTTCCGGCAGGTGGAAGCCCCTCGCGTGGACTGCAAGGCCCTTGCCAAGCTCACCGGCGGTACGCAGTTCGTTAATCAGGCGGACGCGGGCGGCGTCTACAACGGGCAGTGGATCATGGCGACCTCCCGCTGGGTCACCCGTGTCTATGCCCCCAGCAAGCCCCTGCCCCGCACCGGTTATTAAGAGCTAACAACAACGGATGCCGCTCCGCAAGGGGCGGCATCCCCAAATTAAGGAGGTTGAGATCTTGAAACACAAAAAAATCATGATTTTGGCGTTGACGCTCCTGCTCCTGACCGCGCTCTGCTGCACCTCCGCCCTTGCCGCGGGCGGCGATGTGGCAGGCGCTGTGGAACAGACGTGGACGGAGGCAGCCAAACAGATCAAGGCTGTGGTGGAGAAGGTGGTGTTCCCGGCGCTGGATATGATCCTCGCCATCGCGTTCTTTGTAAAGCTTGGCGGCGCGTATTTTGACTACCGCCAGCGAGGGCAGTTTGAGTGGACCGGCCCCGCCATCCTCTTTGCCTGCCTGATTTTCAGCTTGATTGCGCCGAAATACATCTGGAACATCATCGGGATCTGAGCCGTGAGGAAAGAATTTAAAAATCGAATCCGGACTCTCCTGCCAGAGGCAACGAATAAGACACAATGGTTGCTTTGCCGGCGAATGCTGTAGGCCTATAAAGTCACCTTTTACACCTCACAAAGATAGGCTTGCATAAAAAGCGTTATCTTGATATAATACTATCAAGAAATTGATAAGGAGGGCTTTCTATGCAAATCAGACCATCCTCTGCTCTGCGGAATGAGTACACGCAGATCTCCGAGCTGGCAAAGGCATCCGGTGAACCGATCTTCATCACGAACAAGGGTGAAGATGACGGTGTTTATATGAGCATGGCTGCATACGAGGAGCGGGAAAAAATGTTCCGACACCGCGACAAAATTTATGCTGCGGAACTCAGCAGACTGAGCGGGGAGTCTGTCTGCACGCCGGAGGAGCTTGACGAAAGAATGGAGGAGCTGTTCCGTGCCTACGAAAAGTAAACTGGTCTATCTTCCACCTGCTCAACACGACTTCGAGGAGATCGTAAAGTATCACATTACGGAGGCAGGAACTCCCTACGCGCGGAAAATCTACAGTACGATGAAAACGACCATAAACCGTCTGCGAGATTTCCCGCTGATGGGGCAAACGCATCCGGACCCGATCCTCGCCGCAAACGGATACCGAAAACTGGTTTTGACAAAAACCTATGTGGCGGTCTACAAAGTGATCGGCGACACCGTCTATATTTACGCCATTGTCAATGGCACGACAGACTATCCCCGCCTTTTGAAGTGATCACTGTTTTGGGATGATGAATATGTCGACAGAAAACGAGTATTTAGCAAAGACGGAATCCTTGCAAAAAGAATTGGAGCCGGTGTGCCGGGTTATCACGGAGACAGTCAAAGCCGAGGCGATTTATCTCTTTGGCTCCCGTGCTTATGGTACGCCAACCGATGATAGTGACTACGATTTGTGCGTCATTATCCCGGAAAATTCCATGCGTCCGGCAGACGCGGTCAAGGCGATCCGCCGTGCGCTCTTTTCAGCGCAGTCCGTCCCCTTGGATGTAATTGTTTATCGCTCTAACGCATTCCATCAGAGAGCGGAACACGCTTCTCTGGAGCGGAAAATCGCAAGAGAGGGGGTCTTGCTGTATGAGCACCGGCTGGAGCAGCGAATGGCTTGACTTTGCCTATATGGATCTCAGCGCCGCGGAACATCTGCTGACGATGCGTCCGCTGCCTGTGGAAATTATTTGCTATCACTGTGAACAGGCTGCCGAAAAATTTCTAAAAGCCACGCTTGTTCAATTCGACAGAGAGCCGCCCAAAACGCATGACCTTATCCAGCTTTGTAAGCTGTGCTGTGAAGTAGACACGCGATTTGAGCAACTGGCAGACTCCTGTATTGAACTGACGCCATACGGCGTTCAAGTTCGCTATCCATCCAATTTAGAACTGGATGAATCCGACGCCGTCTGCGCGTTAAAGGAATGCAGACTCGTTCAGGGCTTTGTTTGCCAGAAACTTGGATATGAACCGGAAAGCAAAGATACCCAAAGCTTTGGACAGACAATGAAATAAGTAAAGACAGCAGTCAAGGCCGTCGCCCGAAAGGGCGGCGGCCTTGTCGCGTCTCCGGAGGTGAATGAACAATATTTATTTGGGATTTTGTCGCCGCGACAGTCCTGGATCAGCTCATGGACTGGGTCTATGGGCAGGCCATAGGCTTTCTCGGCAACTTCTTTGCCCTCATGGGCAATATGGGCGTGGAGCTGTTCGAGCTGGAATGGGTCAGCGCCATCATTCTCTTTTTCTCCCGCCTTGCGTGGGCGCTGTTTACCGTCAGTGTGGTAGTCTGCGCCTTTGAGTGCGGTATCGAATACTCCGCCGGCAGGGGTAATTTGCAGCAGTGCGGGATGAATATCATCAAGGGCTTTCTGGCGGTGAGCCTGTTCACCGTTGTCCCCGTCCGGCTCTATGCCTTATCGGTGTCGCTGCAGGGAACCTTTTCTGCGGGACTCACCGGCTACGGACGGAGCATCGGTGAGGTGGGACAGGACATCATCACGGAGCTCAGCGAGATCCAGACACTTGCCGATGTGGTGAACAGCTCCCACTTCGGCCTTGGCATCATCACCAGCCCCATTATGCTCCTTTTTTGCGTGATCCTCATGGGCTACGCGGTGCTGAAGGTGTTTTTCGCCAATCTGAAACGCGGGGGCATTTTGCTCATCCAGATCGCGGTGGGCAGCCTTTATATGTTCAGCGTCCCACGGGGCTATCTGGACGGCTTTATGGGCTGGATGCGGCAGGTCATCGGCTTGTGCCTGACCGCCTTCCTCCAGTCCACCATCCTCATTGCGGGACTCATGGTGTTCAAGGACCACGCGCTGATGGGCGTGGGGCTCATGCTCTCCGCTGGCGAAGTGCCGCGCATCGCCGGCAGCTTCGGCTTGGACACCACAACAAAGGCCAATATTACGAGCGCCGTTTATACGGCGCAGGCTGCCGTCAACACGACCCGAACCAACGCCGCGGCGATCAAATGAAAGGGTGCTGATATGACCTGGCTAACGCAAATCACCATGGGCAGCCTGTTCGACGGTATCGGCGGATTCCCTTTGGCTGCGGTCCGCAACGGCATCACGCCGGTATGGGCGTCGGAGATCGAAGCATTTCCCATTGAGGTGACAAAGCTGCGCTTTCCCGGCATGATCCATGTAGGCGACATCACTAAGCTGCGTGGCGCGGAGCTGCCGCCTGTGGACATCATCTGCGGGGGCAGCCCGTGTCAAGATCTCTCCGTTGCTGGCGCAAGGGCAGGTCTTGCCGGCGCGCGTTCTGGCCTCTTTATGGAGCAGATGCGCATTGTGCGTGAAATGCGGTTGGCAGAGAAAGCCCGTGGCCGGGAGAGCGTCAACATACGGCCGCGCTGGATGTGTTGGGAGAACGTGCCGGGGGCCTTTTCAAGCGGAAAACCGAAGTATGAGGACTTTCGGATCGTGCTGGAGGAGATCGTGCGGATCTGCTTTCCCAACGAACTTATCCCAGGCCCCTATCCTTACGGATGGCCCGATGTCGGTGATCTCACGGCAGGCGATATGTTTTCTATTGCGTGGCGCTGTCTGGACGCGCAATTGTGTGGCGTCGCGCAGCGTCGCAAGCGCATTTTTCTCCTTGCTGACTTCGCCGGACCGCTTGCGCCGCAGCTATTATTTGATGTATTTGGCGAAACGGAAAACTGCGGGAAGGAGGTCACATAGATGTACCGATTCGATGCAAACGGGCAGCTGACGATGCTTGAATTGGAAGCAGCCGAAGGGGCCGGGGCTCCGCCCAAGCGCAGACCGGGCAAGCCGGACTCCGAACTGGTTTCGATCCCGTATTTCCACTTGGATCTGCTGTCCTCTCCCGTGGATCTCTTTGGACAGCGCCATTGGGAGCTCCGATCTCCATGGCGGGAAGGCAAGCGGCCCCTCAATACCGGGGCCGCGCCCCGCCGCCCGATCCGCGTCTCACTGTCCGGCATACTGGAGGCGTACCCGTCTCTAAAGTATTATTTATCGAAAACCGCCTGTCTGGGCATCCTGCGCCGCGCCTTTGAGCGCGGCAAGGAACTGCCGAAGATGCTGGCGCGTGCGCTGAAGATCCAAGCGGGGCTCATGAAGCCGGACAGCCAACCTACTGACCTGAAGGCATTTCATGTCAACCAGCGCAACGAGGGCATTGACCTGAACGGCGTGTCCGGCGCGCTGATGGCAACCACCAATATGCAGATGCAGACCTTCGTGACACAGCCAAATGGAGCCGGGGAGGGCTTTGACGGCTATAGCGGCGTCATGGCCTTTGCCGCCAACCAGCGGGACGAGGTGCGTGACCTGCACGATGTGGCAGGCGCGCTGGGCGCACAGCCGGGGATGAAGCAGCAGACCTTTGTAGCCGGTTTTTCCGCCGGAGCAGGCGCCAGCGCAGGCGGCATTGGATACAACGAATCAGTTGCTCCAACCCTCAAGGGCAGCCCCGGCGGGAACTGTATGCCGTCTGTTTTATGCCTTAATGACCAGGGCGGCAGCGTGATGGAATGCAGCGAAAACGTGTCCGGAACCCTCCGAGCACAGGAGCATGGACACCAACCTCTTGTTTACGAAAATCACGGCATTGACAGCCGCTACACTGGCCCCCACAAGGTAGTGCCCACCATGTCTGCCCGTTATGGCACAGGTGGTAACAATATACCTCTGGTTGAGCAGAACGCGGGTGCCATCTGCATTGCCGGAAATATTGTAGACCGCCAGCCGGAGAACGGCGGCAACGGCCTTGGCTGTCAGGAGGATTTGGCGTACACCTTGACCGCCACAGACCGCCACGCGGTCTACAGCCGCCAGCGTGTGGATGACTTTCGGAGGAATGATGTGGTAAGTACCCAAAGCGCCCGTCAGTATAAGGACGCCACCGATCTCATTTGCCAACAGACAGAAGCCTATGCCTATCTCATTCGCCGCCTGACACCTTTAGAGTGTGAGCGGCTCCAGGGCTTTCCGGACGGCTGGACAGACATCCCCGGCGCGTCGGATAGTGCAAGGTACAAAGCTTTGGGCAACAGCGTGGCGATACCCTGTGTGGAGTTTATTATGTCGCGGATCGCCGCGGCCATGCGGGTAGCATAGCCGCTTTGTTGGTATCGCCGCTGTTTCACGCCGCTTCTTCGTTGGCTTTGGTCATAGCTTTCGCGCTTGCTTTCGGGTATCTTAGCTTTACCATTAAAAAGATCGGAGGAACTGCTATGGCAGAAAAAACGCGCAACCTCTGCGCTGAAATTCCCTTGGAGCTGCATACCAAAGTACGGCAGCGACAGGCGGAATCCGGCGAGACACTGAGCCGGTACATGACCGCGCTCATCACCAAATTTTATGAAATGGAGGAAAATGTGAAGATGGACAAGGACAATGTGAGGACGGTGGCGTTTCAGGTGCCCACCGAGCTGTTTGAGCAGCTCAAGGCATACCTCAAGCGGAACGGCATCAAGCAGAACGCCTTCTTCCTGGACTGCATCCGGCAGGCGCTGGCGGAGGACACCGGCGCCGCCGAAGAATAAGAAATACATCGCACGGACCGCTGCTGAGATTCTCGGCAGCGGTTTTGCTTTGGAGGAACGAAATGTTTATTTACCCCGAAAACCTGAAAGCCAAGCCCATGCTGTGGCTCTGGCTGCTGCGGGACATCGCCGTGATCGGCATCGGCGCTTTGCTCTCTGTGCTGGCGCTGACCCAGGGCCTCGGCATGGGACTGCTGGTGGTCACGGTGCTGTACGCCTTCCTCACCATTCAGGTGGATGGCAGCAGCATTCTGGACTTCCTGCGCCGTGCCGCCTGTTTTCTCTTTCTGCGGCAGCAATACTATGAATGGAGGCTGGACCCATGAACCGAAAACAGAAAAAAGAACTGCGCCAGCGGCAATCCACCCGGCAGCTCATGGGCATCGTCCGTGTGACGCCCCACGGCATCGTGACAGATTCCGGAGAGCGGGTCTTCTTCCTGATCCAGCCGGACAACCTCTCCGTCCTGTCCCCGGAGGTCATCCGGGGCCGCGTCCGCTCCCTGACCATGCTTCTCAGCACCCAGCCCTCGCTGGAAATTCTGGCTCTGGACTCCCGCGAATCCTTCCAGCGGAACAAGGAGTATTACCTGCGGCGACTGGAGGAGGAAACGGAGCCTGCCGTGCGGGAGCTGCTGGAGCGGGACATGGCCCATCTGGACGCCATCCAGTTCTCCTCCGCCTCCTCCCGCAAATTTGTGCTGGTGCTCCCACTGGATGAAAAAGCCGGTGCGGATGAAAGCGCGCTGCGGCAGTTGGAGAAAGCCATCTGCGACCACGGGCTCCGTGTGCGTCTGGCGGAGGAGCAGGATGTGAAGCGCCTGCTGGCGATCTACTACCGGCAGGATCTCACCACGGAGGTATTCCGTGATTTCGATGGAGAGGAGTATGTACATGGCTAAAAAGAAAACAAAACCGAAAAAGAAAGCGGCAGAGCAGGTACAGCGTCCGAAAGACTTTCTGGACATGATCGCGCCCGCGGCGGTGAAGTTCAACACCGACCACTTCATCCTCGGCAGCCGGTATCACACGGCGATGGCGCTGAAAAGCTACCCGCCCATGACGGATGAGCTGGCGCTGCTGCGGGGCCTTGGCGATATGGGCGGCGTCAACCTGCGCCTGACGGCACGGCAGGTCACCCCTGCCGAGGAGGACGCCATCCTCCATGCCGCCACCAACAAAAGCCGCATGGAGCGGAGCAACACCAACGACTACAAGCAAAGCGTCACGGCGGAGGCCAACCTGCGGGATATGGCGGAGCTGCTGGCAAAGCAGCGGCAGGAAAAGGAGCCGCTCATCCACTGCGGCGTGTATCTGGACATTGCCGCCACGGATACGGAAAAGCTGCGCGCGGCGCGGGACACCGTATCCGCCCAACTGGTGCGCTCCCGCATGGGCGCCGATCCGCTGCTCCTGCGCCAGCGGGAGGGCTTTCTCTCCGCCAACCCCGCGGGCGGCAGCCAGCTTGCCAATTTTGCGGAACGTGTTCTGCCTGCCAGGAGCGTTGCCAATCTGTACCCCATGAACTATTCCGGCAAAACCGATCCCAAGGGCTTCTTCATTGGCCGTGACCGCTTCGGCTCCAACATCATCGTGGACTTCGACCGCCGCGCCGCCGACAAAACCAACGCCAGCGCCCTCATCCTTGGCAATACCGGACAGGGTAAAAGTTTTTTGCTGAAACTTCTGCTCTGCAATGTGCGGGAGGCGGGCAAAAGCGTGATCTCTCTGGACTCCGAGCATGAGATGGAGGACGAGTGCCGCGCCCTGGGCGGCTGCTTTTTGGACTACTTAAGCGGGCAGTACCGCATCAACCTGCTGGAGCCGCGCTGCTGGGACGATGGCAGCGGGCCGGAAGACCCGGACGCGCCGGACGCTTTCCGGGGGACGCTGCTCTCCCAGCACATCTCCTTCCTGCGGGATGTGTTCCGCGTCTACAAGGGCTTCGATACGCCCCACATCGACACGCTGGAGCTGATGGTAGAGCGGCTCTATCAAAAGTGGAACATCACCGACCGCACGGACTTCGCGCAGATGAAACCGGAAGACTATCCCATTCTCTCTGACCTCTACGATGCCATTCAGGAAAGCTACGATCATTACGAGGCCGCAGACAGCCTCTACCCGCGGGAAATGCTGCGGGATCTGCTGCTGGGGCTCCATTCCATGTGCCGCGGCGCGGACGCCCGGTTCTTCAATGGGCATACCAATATTGACCGCTCCAAATTTCTTGTTTTCTGCGTCAAGGGGCTGGATAACATGGCGGAGAATCTGCGGAACACCCTGCTGTTCAGCCTGCTGTCCTATATGTCGGATCAGCTTCTGACGCTGGGCAATTCCGTAGCGGCTATTGATGAGCTGTACCTGTGGCTGTCCGATCCCACCGTCATCACCTACATCCGCAACGCGCTTAAAAGAGTACGAAAAAAGGAATCCGCCCTGTTCCTTGCCAGCCAGAATCTGGAGGACTTCACCCAGCCGGGGATACGGGAGCTGACGCGCCCCCTCTTTTCCATCCCCGTCCATCAGTTCATCTTCAACGGCGGCAATGTGGATAAGAAGTTCTTCATGGATAACCTCCAGCTGGAGGAGTCCGAATATGCCCTGATCCGGGACCCGCAGCGCGGCTCCTGCCTCTACAAATGCGGCAACGAGCGGTATCTCTTGCAGGTGCAGGCCCCGGAGTACAAGCAGGCCCTCTTCGGAACGGCAGGTGGACGGTAATGGCGGTACCCGTCGCGGCACTGGCGAAGCTCGCCGCTGCCGCTCTCTCGGATGAGGACACCCGGCGAAAGCTGGGCTGGATCGTGGCGGCGATCTGTTCACCGTTGATCCTGACGCTGGCGCTGATCTGCTCTCTGCTCTCCGGCAGTGCGGAGCATAACAATTCCGCCGTTCTGCTCTGTTTCAACGGCGGAACGATCCCGAACAAAACGCCTGCGGAATATGTTGCTTACATCGAAGATATGCGCCGCAGCTTCACGCTGCTGGACGATGCCATCGCCGCCGTCAATGGCATGACGGAGAACAGCGACAGCCTTGACGGTATCCGCGTCAAGGCTGTTTTCTATGCTCTGTATTTTGGGGAGG
>ENA-UEYF01001680-UEYF01001680.1-human-gut-metagenome-genome-assembly--contig:-NODE-1680-length-17056-cov-6.770246_pt1 | contig 17056 bp, 17 predicted proteins | sample MGYA00242902_ERZ507920 | MGnify/ENA primary metagenome ERZ507920 (study PRJEB26167, sample SAMN06115402) | human gut metagenome | host: Homo sapiens | place: China:Jiangxi | collected 2016-07-05...
GGCGCTCCCAACGGGAACGCTACAAAGATATGGATTACAAAGGCTGGCGGATGTATCCTCTGTAATAACAATTCAAGGATTCCTGCTCGCATTCTCCGCAATATCATAGATGTGATTGAAGCGAGAAGTTCAGAAGTTATAGCAAAATGGACCGACTTTTTTGGAGAAGCTCGGTTCTTCTGCTGAAAATCATTTGTCAAAAAGGCATAGCACCACGACGGTGCTGTGCCTTTTAGCTTGATCTCTCATGATATGTGTGTTGTGTGGAATGAGCCCGATGGCTTGATGTCCTTCATCAACACCGCTCATTTTTTCATTGATTTCCTTCTTCCAACCGCTGCCAGCGCTTCCACGTCCCACTGGATCGGCTCCATGCCTATCGAGCGGATGGTGGAGATGACGTGGTCGTCATACTCGCCGAACGGGCAGCGGATGAGCGTCGGGCGGACGCCGGTCAATGCCTCGATCTTATCGTTGCAGGTGTTCACGTCTGCGATGATCTGGTCGGCGGTGAGGGAATTATAATGATCATGCGCGTTGGAGTGGTTCATGAGCTCATTGCCGCTGTCCACGATGGCCTTGGCCTGTTCGGGATACTGATCCGCCCAGTTGCCCACGACAAAAAAGGTACAGGTGACACCGTACTCCTTGAGCACGTCGAGGATCTTCTGCGTGTTGTCCGCGCCCCACGCCGCGTCGAACGAGATGGAGCACACCTTCTGGTCGCGCTGGACACAGTAGATCGGCAGCTGGCGCGCCGCGGCCGACGCACTGACGGCGGCGGGATAATTGACGGCGGCAAAGATCGCCGCGGCGGCCAGCACCGCCGCGCCCAGCGTCAGCCATTTGCGCCGGAGCACCAGAAAGCGCGGCGGCTTTTTCTCCTTTTTAGACTTCTTCCTGCGGTCAAAATGAAACAGCATCAGCATATCCTCCCCAATTCTCTTGGTAGAGGGTATGCTGATGCTCTTCATATCATGCAAGGGGGACGGGCTTTACTCGATGCCCGCCAGCGTTTGGGCTTCGGCGACGTACTGGTCGATGAGGCCCTGCTCCTGCATCTCGGCGATCTTTTCGTTCAGGTAGGCGACAAAGTCCTCGTTGCCCTTCTGCACGCCGATGCACTGACCCTCGCTGTCGCTTTCGATGCCGATGTCCTTGACCGTCAGGTCATCGTTCGCCGCGGCGAATGCGAGAGCTGCGGTGTAGTCGATGTACACAACATCGAGCTTGCCGCTCTTGAGCTCCATGATGAGATCCTGCGCCTTGACGAGGCCGACGACGTTCTCTTCGCCCACCAGCTCGTTGGCGATGGGCACCTGAATGGTACCGTTCTGCACGCCGACCTTGTGACCACTCAGGTCTTCGGGCTTGTTGTAGAGCGCGTCATCCTCCGCGCGGATCAGAATGGCCTGCTGCTGCTTAAAGTACGGGTCAGAGAAATCGACGGACTTCAAGCGCTCCTCGGTCGAGGCCATACCGGCGATGACAATGTCAAAATCACCCTTGGCGAGGTTGATGCACAGGTTGTCGAACGACATGTCGACGACCTTGAGTTCGACGCCGAGGTCATCGGCGATGTACTGCGCGATAGCAACGTCAAAGCCGGCGATGGTGTCCTTGCCGTCCACTTCCGTGTGGAATTCGTTCGGGGGATAGTCGGCAGAGGTTCCCATCACGAGCACGCCCGCCTCTTTGATCTGCTCGATCTTGGACTTGGCGGTGTCATCGGGCGACGCATCGCCGTCCGAGCTGCCCTGCGCGCTGTCATCGCTCTTGCTGCCGCAGGCGGCAAGAGACAGGATCATCATAAGCGCCAGAAGCAGCGCCGCAAATTTCTTGAATGCGTTCATTTTCGTTTCCTCCTGCTATCGCTTATTCCCACAGGGGCTTGTCCCAAAGGTTCACCTTGGTGCCGATGCCCATTTCCGTCGCGTTCAGGTAGAGCTGATAGGCGATCATGATGTCCAGCGCGCCGAGGCCCATGGACGCGGCGGCGACGAACTGATCGTCCGAGGTGCGCAGCTTCTTCGTGCCGAGCACCAGCTCGCTCAGGTCCATGATCTGGCTCTCGTCGAGTTTGCCCTCCTTCGTGAGCTTGGACAGCGGATTCGTGTGCTGCTTGAGCTGTGTCCAGTAGTCGGCGACGATGCCGTCGGCCTTGAGGAAGACGTCCTCCATCACCTCGTTGGAGTGCATGGAGACGAGACCGCAGCCGGGCGTCAGCCAGGAGGTGTCCATGAACGGCTTGGGCGCAGTCGTTTCGCCGACGATGAGCTGGGACTTGAGCGCCGCAGCCTTGCTGTCGCTCGTCGGGATGATCTCGACGCCCAAGCTGTCGCCGTACTCCTTCGCGATGCCCTCGGCCTTGGCAACGTCGATGTCGCAGAGGTACATGGTCTTGATCTGGGGCAGCGCCTCGTGCACGGCGGAGATCATCGTGCGGCCGATAACGCCCGCGCCGACAAGACACGCGGTGTCCGCATTGGAGGGGGCGGCATACTTGGCCATCAGACCGCCGACGGCGGAGGTACGCATCGCGGTGATGAGCGTGCCGTCCAGAATGCAGAACGGCAGCACCGTCTCGGGGTCACTCAGAATGGAAATGTCGATGCCGTAGGGAATGCCAGGGATCGTGGCGTTCTTCTTGGACTCCGCCGCCCACTTGATGCCGCCAATGTTGACGTCGCCGCCGATGTAGCAAGGCATGGCATTGAAGAACGACTGCCAGTTTTCCTTGTCAGGGATGCTGGTGTTGGTCTTGGGCGGGTTCTTGATGAGGCCCTGACCGAGCATCGCGTAGGTCTTTTCCGTAACGGCCAAGATCTGTTTCATATCGAGAAGGCCGACCTTGATGACATCTTCCTGCTTAAGGAACAGAATTTCGGGATTGATCGTGTGAAGCATTTTTGTTTCCTCCAATAATATCGTAAATTTTATTTTTTGTTTGTTAAATGACGTTGATGACTTTGGATAAGAACTCTTTGGTTCGCGCGTTCTGCGGGTGCTCGAAAATCTCCTCGGGCGTGCCCTGCTCGGCGATCTGTCCGCCGTCCATGAAGAGCACGCGCGTGCCGACCTTTCGGGCAAAGCCCATTTCGTGCGTGACGACGACCATCGTGATGCCGTCGCGGGCGAGGTCGGAGATGACCTGCAGCACCTCGCCGACCATCTCGGGGTCGAGCGCGGAGGTCGGCTCATCGAAGAGCAGCACATCGGGCTCCATCGCCAGCGCCCGCACGATGGCGATTCGCTGCTTCTGCCCGCCGGAGAGCTGGGAGGGATAGGCGTTCGCCTTGTCCTCAAGCCCCACGCGCTTTAGAAGCTTGAGGGCCTTTTCCTTGCTCTCCTCTTCCGACTGCTTTTTGACCTTCGTGAGCGAGATCGTGATGTTTTCAAGCACCGTCAGGTTGTTGAAGAGGTTGAACTGCTGGAACACCATGCCGACCTTCTGTCGGTGCTTGTTCACATCAAAGCCCTTGGCCGTGATGTCCTCGCCCTCGAAGTAAATTTTGCCGGCGGTGGGCTGCTCCAAGAGGTTCAGGCATCGGATAAAGGTGGACTTACCGCCGCCCGAGGGACCGATGATGACGACCACGTCGCCCTTGCAGATGGTCTCGTTCAGCCCGTCGAAGACGGTCAGGCTGCCGAACTTTTTCTGCAAGTCCTTGATCTCGAACAATACGTTACCGTTCACTCTTTCTCAGCCTCCCTTCAAAGATGTTCAGGCCCTTGCCGAGGATGATATTCAGCGCCAGATAGATGATGGCGGAGATGTAGTAGCAAGGAAGCGGATTATAGGTAGAGGTGACCACGATGCCGTTGTTGTACATCAGATCGCCGATGCCGAGGTACTGGATGATCGAGGTCTCCTTGACCATCGTGACGAATTCGTTGCCGATGGCGGGGAGAATATTTTTGACCGCCTGCGGCATCACCACGTAGCGCATGGCCTGCGCATTCGTCATGCCGCACGAGCGCGCGCCTTCCATCTGGCCCTTGTCCACCGCCTGAATGCCCGCGCGGATGATCTCGGCGACGTAGGCGGAGGAGTTGATCGAAAGAGCGATGATACACGGCAGCGCCCGCTCCAGATCGACGCCGAAGAGGGTTCCGGTGGGATAGCTGATAAAGTCGAGCTGGTAGCAAACGATGTAGAGCTGCACGAGCATCGGCGTACCGCGGATGACGGTGATATAGATGCTGGCGAACTTTTCCAGCGGCTTAAACTTGGATAGCCGCATGAAAGCGATCAGGCAGCCGAGGATCGAGCCGCAGAACACGGTGAGCAGAGAGATGAGGATGGTCGTTTGCGTCCCTCGCAGGAAGTATTGATAATAATTCGTTGCAATTTCCCAAATGTTCATGCGCCGTGGTTTCCTCCTTCGTAGGACCGGCTGCGATGCTGATTGCATATTTATGTTCGTAAAATGTCAATAGTGAGAATAACAATTCATATCAAGATTGTAGCACTGAATAAAGAGGCGAAATAGAGCGGCAAACGATTTGGTAAAAATATACACAAAAGTCAGCATAACTATGACGGTCGAACATCCGCTGCGGCACAATACGGCATGTTTATAAGCAAGCAAAAAGATTTTGCTGCATGAAAACACGCAAAAAAGAAAGGTGCCGGGCTGAAACGTTCACTGTTTCAGTCCGACACCTTTTTCATAAAAGTGCAAAAGTGCGCAAATGACCCCTGCCATCCCCAAATGGCAGGAGCCGTCTGCGTGATCGTGTGGGGCGCGCACGCGCCCTGGTATCATAAAGCCGCGAGCGGCTCTATCATCATGCGTCGTTTTCGAGCATCCGGTAGCCCACGCCGATCTCGGTGAAGATATACTCGGGCGAGGCGGGATTCTTCTCGATCTTGCGGCGGATGTTCGCCATATTCACGCGCAAAATCTGATTGTCGGCCTTGGCCTTCGGCCCCCAGATCTGCTTGATGAGATAGTCATACGTCAGCACCTTGCCGGCGTACTTGCCGAGCAGCGCCACGATCTTGAACTCGTTGAGCGTCAGGTGCACATCCTGATCGCCGATGAGCACGTGGTGCTTGTCATAGTCGATGGTCAGGTCCTTGACGGTGAACTTGCCCGACTGCGCGATCTCGTTGTTGTCGAGCGGCGTACGCGTGTGACGGATGGCCGTGCGGATGCGCGCGAGCAGCTCGCTCGTGCCGAACGGCTTTTCGATGTAGTCGTCCGCACCGAGGTCGAGCGCCATGACCTTGTCATGCTCGTGCGTGCGCGCCGAAACGACGATGATCGGCAGGCTCGACCACGAACGGACCTCCTTGAGGATGTTCATCCCGTCCATGTCGGGAAGTCCCAGGTCGAGAATGATGAGATCGGGGCAGTGCGAGGTGATCATCGAGACCGCCTCGGCGCCCGTCTGCGCCACCAGCACGTCGAAGTCGTTCGCGGTGAGAACCGTCGAAATAAAGTTGCTGATGTTCTGCTCGTCTTCCACCACGAGCACTTTATCCTTCAATTTCACTGTTGATGCCCTCCTCCAGCGGCAGATAGAAGCGGAAACACGCTCCGCCCAAATCTAAATTTTCTGCGGTCATCGTGCCGCCGTGCGCCTTGACGATGGTATAGCACACGGAAAGGCCGATGCCCATGTTTTTCTTCATATCAAAGTTGTTGTGCGACACGCCGGAAAGCCCGCCGTTAAAAATCGTCGAGAGCCTCTCCTTCGGGATGCCGACGCCGTTGTCACTGATGGCAAAGCAGGCGTTTGTCCCCTCGCGTGAGAGGCAGACACGGATCTGCGTGACGTTTCCGCCGTGGATGGCGGCGTTTTCCAGCAGATTCATAATGACCTGACGGATCAGCGTCGCGTCCATCGGCACCATCAGCACCTCGTCCGGCACCTCGATTGAGACATGGATCGCCGGGAATCGCTTGGTGAACTTGCTGACCGAGACGCCGACGATCTCCTCGGCCGCCTCGCAGTCCTTCTCGATCTTTGCCTGTCCGCCGCTCATGCGCGTAATGGACAGGAGATTTTCGACCATGCGGATGAGCCACTGCGCGTCCTCGTTCACGTCTTCCAAAAGGCGGCGCTTCTGCTCGGGAGAAAACGAATCCTCGTTTTCGAGGATCGCGGCGGTGTTGCCGACGATGCTCGTCAGCGGCGTGCGGATATCGTGCGACATCGCGCGCAGGAGATTGGCGCGCACGGCTTCCTTTTCTGTTTCGATGCGCAGCCGCTCCTGCTTTTTGATCTGCGTGTTCATCGCGCTGATCATCATGGACACCGTCAGCATCGCAAGGAAGGTAAACGGGTAGCCGGTGATGGTAAAGTTGAATTCCCAGTAGGGATATGTAAACACGTAGTTGACGAACAGCACACCGGAGACAGCGCTGAATATCCCCCAGAAATAGCCCTCCGTCCAGCGCGAGATGGTCGCGACCGCCAGCACGAAGATGAGGTTTACGTAGCCGCTGCCGTCGTCGATCCTTCGCAGCAGCGTGCAGAGCACCGTCGCCGTAGCCAGGATCGCCGCCGTCAGCAAAAGGTCGTAGATCCAACGCATTTTTTCGGGGATTTTTGCCATGTCGCCGCCCTCTCTCGCTTGATCGTTGGCGCGGAGAAAGACTCCGCATGCTTTCCGTCCCCATTATAGCATACAGCCTGCTAATTTTGTGCTAAATCGAATATTTTTTTTCATGGTAGCAAAAAGGACGGCGCGATGCCGTCCCTTTCGCTGATAAAGGAAGAAGTGGAATTCAAAATTAAATCTTGCGAATGCTGACATTCGTCACATTCGCCATGTTGAAGTCGGGCTGCTGGGCGATCGCCGCCATGATGGCGACCTTGACCTCGTCGGTCAGACCGTCAGCGGGAACGGCGGGCGCTGCCGGCGCGGCAGCTGCTACGGCGGGCTTCGGAGCCTCAGGCTTCGAGAGGATCTTGCCCATCAGGATCGTCAGGAAGATGATGCAGGTAAGGCCCACGAATGTGACGCCCATACCCATGATAACAACAAATGCGCTGGAAACTTGCATCGGCGGATACGCTCCTTTTATGTATTCTGGCGCTATTATAGCGCGCAGAATTTGCATATCAACCGTTTGGAAGCCCTCTTAGCATTGGCTTAACGCGAAGAGTTTTTCCCTTAACAGCGTTTTTATTGATGTTCAGTTTCCGCTAAAGATAAAACAGTCAGCACGCCGTCCTTTACGCGGAACTTAACGTCCCAGCCGCCAAAGCTCATACCGTACACGCGCTCGGGGTCGTTCTGGTACTGCGGGCGCGGGTCCTGCGCAAGCACACCGAGCAGCGCCTCGCGCTGCCCCTCCGGCAGCTTTTGCAGGAGCTCCGGCGGGCTTTTGACTTCGATCGTCTCTTTCGGCGACGGGGCAAAGCCGCCCAGCGCCTCGGGGTGCGCGTCGGCGTAAGGAAGGTAGGGCTTGACATCATAGATCGGCGTGCCGTCCATCAAATCTGCGCCCGAGACGATCAAAACGTCGCCGAGGCCGTCCTCGTGCTGCACGCTTTCGAGCTTCACGCAGGAAAGTCCGATGGCGTTCGGCCGGAACGGCGAGCGCGTCGCAAAAACGCCCACGCGCTCGTTGCCGCCAAGGCGCGGCGGGCGCACCGTCGGCGACCATGTGTCGCGCACGGCGGCAGAGAACTGCCAGATGAGCCAGAGGTGCGAAAAACCCTCGATGCCGCGCAGCGCGTCGGGATTGCGGTACTCCAGCTCGAAGACGATCTTCGCGCGAAGCGCGGGGACGAGCCCGCTCTGGCGCGGGATGCCGAATTTTTCCGGAAAGTCAGAGTGGATTCTGGCAATGACTTTCATTGTATGTTCCATAGAATGCTCCTTTTTTCGCACCTGACAGAGGTGCGAGAGTTTTGCAGCGCCGTGGGCGCTGTATGGGGGTCCCCACCTGCCGTGGGGACGCGGGACAAAGGGGGTATTCTCTTCTCGAAGAGAATGCCCCCTTTAAATCCCCCAGAGAAGGACGAGGGGCGTCCCCCTCGACCCCCTACATTGGCAGTCGGGCGCTTGAATGACTGCACGCGCTGCGCAGTGTGGGTGCGGTGTACATGGCTTCGCCATGAACCCCTGCAATTCGTAACCGTTTTGCAACCGCGCCTTACTATCGTGAGGCGCGAGTGACGGTAGAATGGCGGCAGACTGCGTGCGAAATAGCGGCATTGCTTCGCTCGCCGCATTGAGGAGTGTTCCGGTAGACGGAGATTCGGCTACACCACTACGAGACTGGCAGAGCGGCAGCGGATGATAGGAGCACATCAAGTCGTATAGCAACACCCAACGCGGCAACGCCGCGCGCAGGCATTCCCATTCCGGAAGCACAAAAGTCATTCGAGCCCGAAACTGCCAATCAAAAGCCTTTCTCTTGGGGTTTCAAAGGGGCCATTCTCTTTTGCGAAAGAGAATGGCCCCTTTGCCCCCGCCGCCCGCAGGCGGCATACCCCCTCGCACTTGTGCGAAGAAAGGGAGCATTCTCTCACGTGAGAGAATAGCCCCCTTTCCCGCGTTCCCCACGTCAGGTGGGGGAATTTTCTGAAAAAAGTTTTGAAATTACTTCAGCTTCATCGGCGTAAGCTGGAGATAATCGTCCAGCGTGCCGTCATGCAGGCAGCAATCGATGATCTCGCGGCCCAGCGGGTCGAGATCGTCGGAGATGAACTGCTGGAGCTGCTCTTTGAAGAAGTCGGTCAGGATCTTGGCGCCGGCGTCGTAGCCCGCGTTGCCGAGCTTGGACTGCGTCTCGGGGCGCAGGAACGTCTGACGGATGAACTGGCCGTCGAGCTTCATTTCATCGAGCGCGTAGCCGAACAGCGGGCAGCGCGCGGGGACCAGATGCTTTTCGCGCACAAAACCGTTGTGGCGCGCGAGGTATTCGCGCGAGAGCCACTCGCCCATGAATCCAACATGATAAGCGCCGATGTGCTGGTTCGGGATCAGCACGTTCGTCGTCTTAGGCGCAGACATGATCTGCTCGAGCAGCAGATTCGCCTGCGTGACTTTGAGGCCCGTGGCGAACGGCCAGTAGGAGCCGACGCCCTCGGCCTTCAGGCCGCTGCCGGCGTTCGTATCGGCGATGGACGGGTTCTTGAAGCCGCGCGGGGAGATGAGTCTCCACAGCCAGGCAATGGACTGCGGCACGACCTGCAGCATGCCCATGACGCCGTAGTTCGGGTCTTTCGCAGTAGAGGGCGGCATGCGCACACCGAAGCTGCGCACGTCGACTTCGACGGGCTCGGTATCAGGCACGATGTTGTCAACCATCTTGCGCGGCAGGATGACGCGCGGGTTCGAGCAGGGCTTGCCGTTCGACTCGATCACATGCTCCCAGATGAGGCAGGTCGCACCGGGCGTGCCGTCCATGTTGAAGAAGACCAGCGGCTCGCTCGGATGGATACAGATGCGCTCATAAAGCGGGCTGTTGCCGTAGGCATTCATGCCGTCCATACGCAGGAACCAGCCGTCCTCGGCATCGAGGATGCGCAGCTTGCCGCTCTCGGGATCCTGGAAGCTCTTGAGCGCGCAGGCCATATCGTCGGCGATGGGGTGGATCTTGCAGCTCTCGCCAAGCGTCATGTAATATTTTTCGCCCGTGACCGTATGCGTACCGATGAGCAGGCGGTCGTCCTCTTCGCGGTGGAAGTCCTCGAGCATTTCGCTCTTGCCGCCGCCGGACGCGCCCTCGTGCATGAACACGACCTCGCACTCATACGGCGTCTCGACCATGGCCGCGCTCGTGTGGCAGCAGACCCAGCCCTCCTGCTCGCCGATGTCGAGCAGCAGCGAGAAAACGCCCTTCTTGGCGCTGGGGCCCGGATAGAGGTTATAGGCCCAGACCTCGTGCATCTCCTTGGAGCGGTTGTGCACGACGACCTGCTTGCCGTCAAAGTGCGTGTGGCGGAACGGCGGCGCGACAAAGATGATGGCGCGGGGCTTATAGTGCTCAGGCACATCGACAATGCTCGTAAAGCCCTGCATGTTCGCCAGCGACAGCGCGAAGAACGCAGCATTGAGCGGGCAGATCATCAGGCTCGGATAGCCGTGGCCGCGCGGACCGGCGGAAAACGGCAGCATGATGACCTGCTGCGTGGAGAGCCAGTCGAGCGTCTCCTGACGAAGGGACGAAAACTCGTAGCCAAAGCGGTCCTTGAAGCGCGGTTTGTCGGAGGGCAGATCGTCGCCGATGGCCATACTGTTCGGGTCGCGGCGGCGCATGTAGTCTTCCATGAAGTTGACGACGCAGCCGTTCTTGCAGCGCACGACCTCCGCTTCCTTGACCGTGCCCTTGCCCTCAATGGGGTAGACCACGTCATAGCGGGAGGTGTGCGTGGGACCGTAGGCCATCTCCTCGAGCTCCGCCTTCGTCTCGGCATAGGCGATGCACTTGCACTTTTTGAGTGCTGCGGTGACCTCGGGGGCTAAATCAAATTTTTCAAAATACTGGTCAAACATGAAAAGATCCCTCCACATCTCATTGGGGTTTGATGATTGTTTATTCGCTGCGGGACTTTTTCATGCCGCGTGTCTTCGGGGGAAGAACACTGCTGCGGCATAACAAAAGATTGAGGTAATGCTATCACGATTGATAGAAAAACGCAATAAAACATCCTTGAATGTTTTAGAAAACATGGATGATTTTTCAAAATAGTTAAATAAACAAAAAGAAGACGCTCTGCTGCGCAAAGCGTCTTCGCGGGAAAACCGAAAGGATTTACGAGATCTTTCTGAGAAAATTGCCGCCGATGCGCACGCCCTCCTGCACGATGAAAAAGGCGTGGGGATCGAGCTCACGCACGGTCTCCTGCAGCTCCGCGACCTCGAATTTCGAGACGCAGACGCACAGCACGCGCATGTCGCTCTCCGTATATGCGCCCTTGCCCTCCCAGTACGTTACGCCGCGGCCAAGGCGCGACATGATGCTGCGCGGGAGCTCGGGGTCTGCGTCCCTTGTGAAGATGAGCACCTGCACATTGATGTTCTGCTGGTGTCCGCGGTCGATGAAAAGCGAGCAGAACACGGTGTAGATGACAGAGTAGATGGCCGTCTGGATGTCGAAGAGCAGTGCGCAGGCGATGTAGAGCACGATGTTGAAGCCCAGCGAAAAACGTCCAACGGTGAAGCGGCTGCCGCGCTTTGTGAGGCACAGTCCGACAACGTCGAGCCCGCCGGTCGAGCAGCCGCAGGTCAGAGCCAAGCCGAGGGCAAAGCCGCACAGGATGCCGCCGACGAGGCACGAGGCGAGAGGATCGTCCAAGATCGGCACAGCGGGAGATTGTATCACGCTCAAAAAGAGCGACGATGCGCCCACGCAGATCAGCGTGCGGATCAAAAACGCGCGCCCGAGGTCGCGCCACGCGAGATACAGCACCGGAATATTGATGAGAAAATACAAGATACCGGCAATGTCCACCCCCGCAGGCAGCTCGACAGCCTGCGCGAGCAGTGTTCGGATGATCTGGCTCAATCCGACTACGCCGCCGGAGTAGAGGCCCATCGGTACGACGAAAAGGTTCACGCCCAGCGCGTAGAGGAATGTTGCGAAAACCGCGATCAGGACGCGCGCCCATTTGTTTTGCAGCGCTTTGTGCAGCATAGCTCTTGCCCTCACTTTTCTCCGCACTGACCATTATTCTATGTACCCGTGCGGGTCTTATTCGCTTGTTACCTTTTAATTATAGCCCATAGCGGAGGCACTTGTAAAGCCTTCTCCGCGCGCGGGAGAGCGTGCGCGACACCGTGGACTTGTCCCGCCCGATGGCCGCGGCGATCTCCGTGACGGTCATGTTTTCCTCGTACCGCAGGCGCAGCAGCTCGCGCTGGCGGGCGGTAAGCTCCTCCTCGCGGGCAAGGCGCAGATTGCGCTTGAGGCGCATGAGGTCGCTCTCGTTGTCGCCCGCGTGCGCGGCGATCCAGGCGGTCATGTCGCCGTAAACTTCATTGTTGCGCATACTATAAGGTGTACTTTTCATTGCGGTAATAACCCCTTTCGTAATAGTGCCGTGTCAGCTCGGCCAGCTCGCGCGACTGGCGCTGAAGCTGCTGGAGCTCCAAAATGCGCCGCTTGAGTCGCTCGCGCTCCTCCTTCGTCGGCGCGGTCTTGGCCTGCTCGCGCAGGACCGTGATGCGCATGCGGAAGCGCAGCGCGTCCTCGCGGTAGACAAACGACATCTGATACAGCGTCATAGCGTGCTCGCCTCCCCTGATATGTATTCAAACGACCGGAGCGCTTCGCGCGCAAAGCGCGGAAAGCAGTCCGCGCAGACGGTCACGCCGTTTCGGTACCACAGCGTTTCTCCCGCGTAAATGTCCTGCGCGCAGAGTGAGCAGACCGCGTGCACCGAATCATGGTGTCTTTTTCCTGCGTACAACAAAATTCCTCCTTTTTTCAAATTCCCTGTTGACAAACGAATCGAAGTCTGGTAATATACAATCTGTTCGTTGCTGAGATGCTGGTATAGCTCAGCTGGTAGAGCAGCTGATTTGTAATCAGCAGGTCGGGGGTTCGAATCCGTCTACCAGCTCCACCGACAAGCAAACAATTTCATAGGGGGGAATTCCCGAGTGGCCAAAGGGGGCAGACTGTAAATCTGTTGTCAGTGACTTCGGTGGTTCGAATCCACCTTCCCCCACCAAGAACGAGTTGATGAAAGTCAGCTCGTTCTTTTTGTTTTGTAGTGGTTTGGAAAATGTAAGCGATACGCCAGTGGCGTATCAGAGCCGCTCTGCGGCCTGCGTCGAGATCACACTTTCGTCGTTTTACCACAAAAGCAAAAATATCGAGCTGCCCTTAGGCTGGCTCGATATTTTCTTTCTCTCTATTTTTTGCGCGTCCGTCCTCTTTCGGGGAGGCGCATTTTCTTTTTCTGCTGTAGGGATCAGCCGCCGTACCGGTATCGGCGGCGTGCGCCGCGGGCAAACTGAGGAGAACGATTGCCGCGGCATGCTGGCAAGTACAAAGAACTTGTCAGCAAAATCAAGATATCACAAGAATCTTGCTATGTCAAGAATAAAATCACAAGTTTCTTGTTATAATTGATTGACAGATACAAGCTTCTGCGATAGAATACAGTCAAATCTTGTCGCAGCCTGCGTTTTCTGGGGGAATTTTGATGAGTTTTGGCAAACAAATGCGTCTGCGGCGTGAGGAGCTTCATCTCTCGCGCGCGGCGCTGGCGGAGGAGCTTGGCGTTTCGCCCTCTGCCATCAGCAACTATGAAAACGGCGTCAGCTCGCCGAAGGAGGAGGTGCTGCTCCGGCTGTTCGACGCGCTTGAGATCGACCCGAACTACCTTTACCGCGATTCGTTCCGCTCAGGCAGCTTCGTCTGCTCGCGCGCGGAGCAGGATTTGATTGAAAAGTGCCGCTCGCTCTCGCCGCTCGAGCGCGAGACGGTAGGCAGTCTCGTCAGCGCCCTGTGCACGATGCACGCGAGACAGGACGGTGTGGGCGCGCCGCGCCGCATCCCGCTCTACCGCTCGATCGAGGCAGCGGGCTACGCCGCCCCCGTGCTAGGTGAGGATTTTGACTACATCGTCGACCACGGCGATGTGCCGCCGGGAGCGGAATTCGCCGTGCGCATCCGCGACGACAGTTTAGAACCCGTGCTGCACGGCGGCAGCGTCGCCTACCTCAATCACGACCCGCTGCATGCGGGCGACGTGGGCATCTTCTGCGTCGGGGGCGACATGCTCTGCAAGCAGTATTACCGCGACCCGCTCGGCGTTTCGTACCTCTTCTCTCTGGGGCGGGACCGCAGCGGCGCGGACGTCATCTGCGGCCCTGAGAGCGGAAAGCGCTTCATCTGCTTTGGGCATGTGATCCTGCCTCACCGCGTGCCGCTGCCAGGCATAGGCCTATGAGCGTGAAAAAGGCGCATTTTGCGCGGAAAAGACTTGAATCGTTCACAAATTCTGCTTATAATGTAGGTTTGGAAATCAACAAAAAAGAAGGAAGCGTATTTCTTATGACGAAAATTGACATTTTCTCCGGCTTTCTGGGCGCCGGCAAGACCACGCTCATCAAAAAGCTGATCGCGGAAGCCTACAGCGGCGAAAAGCTCGTGCTGATCGAGAACGAATTCGGCGAGATCAACATCGACGGCGGCTTTCTGAAGGAGTCCGGCATCGAGATCTCCGAGATGTCCGCGGGCTGCATTTGCTGCTCGCTCGTCGGCGATTTCAACAAGGCGCTCAAAGAGGTCGTGGCGCAGTTCCACCCCGACCGCATCCTCATTGAGCCGAGCGGCGTCGGCAAGCTCTCTGACGTCATCGTCGCCGTGCAGCGCACGGTGGACGAGTGCCCCGAGCTCAAGCTCAACAGCTATGTCACCGTGGCCGACGCCAGCAAGGTCAAGGTCTATATGAAGAACTTCGGCGAGTTCTACAACAACCAGATCGAGGCCGCCGGCACGATCATTCTTTCCCGCACGCAGAAGCTCTCGCAGGAGAAGCTTGAGGCCGCCGCCGCGATGCTGCGCGAGAAGAACCCCGACGCCGCCATTCTGACGACTCCGTGGGACGAGCTGGACGGCAAGACCATCCTCTCCGCCGTCGAGAAGGTGTCGCTGAGCGACGAGCTTCTCGAAAAGATGCGCCGCGAGCACGAGATCGAAGAGGCCGAGCACGAGCATGAGCATCACCATCATCACGATGAGCATGACGAGCACGACCATGAGCATGAACACGAGCATCACCATGACCACGATGAGGATGAGCATGACCACGAGCACGAGCATCATCACGACCATGACCATGATGACCACGATCACGACGAGCACGAGCATCACCACCATCACCACGACGGTGAGGAGTGCGACGATCCCGAGTGCGAGTGCCACCATCACCATCATCACCACGCCGACGACGTCTTCTCCTCCTGGGGCAAGGAGACGCCGAAGAAGTTCAGCAAGGAAGCGCTTGAGGACATGCTCCACAAGCTGGACAGCGGCGACTACGGCCACATCCTGCGTGCCAAGGGCATCGTGAACGGCGAGGACGGCTGGCTCGAATTCGACTACGTGCCCGAAGAGCATGAGGTCCGCGCGGGCCATCCCGACTATACGGGCCGTCTGTGCGTTATCGGCGCGGAGCTCAAGGAAGACGGCCTTGCAGAACTGTTTGGAGTGTAAGGCATGGATATTCCTGTTTATCTGGTCGCCGGATTCCTCGATTCCGGCAAAACGAGCTTTATCAACGGCATTTTGGAGGACGGCTTTGCCCGCGAGGACAGGACGCTTTTGATCTGCTGCGAAGAGGGCGACGAAGAATACGAGAAGAAGGCGCTCGACAACGTCACCGTTGTCACGGTAGACAACGAAGAGGAGCTGACGCTCGCTTTCTGCAAGGAGCTTGAAAAGAAGCACCGCCCCAAGCAGGTGCTCATTGAGTACAACGGCATGTGGCAGATGGAAAAGCTCTACCGCGAGGTGCTGCCCGCCAACTGGGTGCTCTATCAGATCATGACGTTCGTGCAGGCGCCGACGTTCGAGCTGTTCGTCAAGAACATGGGTCAGCTCATGATGGAAAAGATCACGAACGCGGACATGATCGTCTTCAACCGCTGCGACGACAAGCTCAAAGAGAGCCTGCGCGCGCGCAATCTGCGCATGGTCAACCGCCGCGCGGACATCTACCTTGAGGACAACGACGGCAACAGCGAGGACTACCTGACCGGCGACGAGTGCCCGTTCGACATGACGCCCGACCTCATCGACATTCCCGACGACGACTACGGCGTGTGGTACGTCGACGCGATGGACCATCCCGACCGCTGGGATGGCAAAAAGGTCCACATGAAGCTCATCATGTGCCACTCGAAGAAGTTCCCGGGCATCCACTGCCCCGGCCGCTTCGTGATGACCTGCTGCGAAAACGACATCCAGTTCGTCGGCATCGTCGCCAAGGGCGACAGCCTGAAGGCCTACAAGAATCGCGACTGGGTCGATATCACTGCCACGGTCAAAAAGGAGCACCTCGACGCCTATGAGGGCGAGGGCCCCGTGCTATATGTCGAACGTATCACCACCACGTCGAAGCCCGCGCAGGAAGTCGTGACCTTCTGATTTTGCACCGCATTGAGAAGAAGCATAAAAAAGCGACGCTCTCTTTTGTAAAAGAGAGCGTCGCTTTTGCTCTTGCGGGGGGATCAAGCGCCGATGATAATCGGGACGAACGCTGCACAGGTAATGCACATCAGCATACCCGTACAGAACGAGTAGGCCATGGTCTCGGGATTGCAGTACTTTTCGACGAGCGGCAGGCACAGGTCGGTCGAAGCGGTACCGGGAATGGTGATGGCTTCGATGTAGCCGATCTTGCTGGCGATGAGCGGCAGGAAGATGAGACCCATCGTCTCGCGCAGCACGTTGTGCAGAAACGAGATCGCGCCCGCGACCGCGTGTCCTGCGCCGGAGATGACGCTCGGTGCCATCGTGTACCAGCCGAAGCCCGCGCTGATGGCGAGCCCTTCGCGCAGCGTGACGGGGGAGAGGAGCGCATAGACGACGCCGGCGAGCAGCGAGCCAATCACGGAGAAAATGGGCACGAGGACAACGCCCAGCCCTGCCCCACGCAGAACGCGAACGATGCTGCCGTCAAGTCCCATACTGAAGCCCATGAAGCGTTTTGTCAAGTGCTTTTTTGAGTTATTGACGCAAATTATCGTGAAAGTGCGAAAGTGCAAAGTGCAAAGGGTCTGCGTTTTGCACTTTCAGCTTGCGGGTTCGGGTGGCTGCTTCTTCTTGATGAAGTTGTACCATTGACCGCCGACACGCCTTGCGCCTAAAATGCCGCCCATGTTGCGCTTGGCGTTCTGTACCGTCCTTTCGGATATTCCGGCTTCGGCTGCGGCTTTTACAATGTCCTCACTGGCAAGCTCTTTCCCGTCTGCCAACAGGTCAAGTATCAGCCGTTCCGCCTGTTCGGTCTTGGTGGCGGTGTTCCCGCCCGCGCCGGACAGCAGCTCGTCGGCGGTGATGTCGTATTCGCCTATCCACGAAAAGCCCGTTTCCGGGTCAAGGCAAAAGGCAACGGGCTTGCCCTCCGG
>ENA-UEYF01001681-UEYF01001681.1-human-gut-metagenome-genome-assembly--contig:-NODE-1681-length-17053-cov-7.519380_pt1 | contig 17053 bp, 16 predicted proteins | sample MGYA00242902_ERZ507920 | MGnify/ENA primary metagenome ERZ507920 (study PRJEB26167, sample SAMN06115402) | human gut metagenome | host: Homo sapiens | place: China:Jiangxi | collected 2016-07-05...
AGAAAAGAAATGAGTAATCAAGCATTAAAAAGGGTAGATGATTTTTCTATCAACAATATCATTAATCAATGGATGCATTTTTAAGAAACTAACATAAGTTCAAATCACTTCAATAAATGAACAATAGATAATCAATAAGTAAATGTTTGAAAAGTGTAAGGAAAAACTTTTCAAATTACTGGCATTCATCCATCTTTTGCTGAATCAGGCGGTGACGTTTGGAAAACGGAAAGAACAGGTTGTCTGTATGAATTTTAAAATTTTAATGTTAAAAAATAATTTGAATATGGGATATTGCATGTATTATACATATATTTGTAGGCATATAAAATATGATATATACATGTATATTACAAAATAATTAAAAATTGTATGCAAAATCAAATTGATACTTTAAGGCAATTAAACTACGAATTGATTAAAAACCTGGGGTTGTTCAGGCAGCGGGCAGGGCTTTCCTTCGGACAACGTCACACACTATACCATATCAATGCCCATCAAGGACTGTCTATTCAGGAACTGGCAGAGCTTTTACAGGTGGATCACTCCACGATGAGCCGGAATGTCAAAAAGCTGATGCAGGCGGATTTGGTGGAAACATTTCAGGACGATGCCGACAAAAGGCGTAAGATGATTGCCTTGTCTGCAGTAGGCCGGCAAGTGTTGGACGAAGCGACGGAATCCATCAACCTCACCATTTCCAATGCTCTGCAATCACTTGATGAAGATGAAATAGAGAATGTCATTACAAATCTCAGAAAATACAGCAAAGCCCTGGAAGGGGTTCGTTGACAATGTTTTAAATTCGAAAACAGACAAAATATGGAAAAAGGAACATTGGTGCTGACACGGAGTGATATTCAGAATGCCCTTTCTTTGGCAGAATACTTACCTGTCATTGAAGAGGCACATGCGTTGCATGCACAAGGGAAGGTGTATGCGCCGGATTTACTACATGCGGATGTCAGGAACGGAGAATTTCATTTGAAGACAGGCGGAATATGTTATGGGAATGAAGAATATTATGGGGTAAAGATAAACGGAGGCTTTCCTAGAAATATGGAAAATTACGGTTTGCCCAACATTTTGGGGATTATCTATATATGCGATGCCCGGAACGGAAGTCCTATAGCCATCATGGATTCTGTAACTATCAGCAAATGGCGGACCGGGGCGGCGACAGCCGTGGCTGCCAAATACCTTGCTCCTGAAGGGAGGGTTCAATTAGGCGTATTCGGTTATGGCACACAAGCGGAAATCCAGGCGAAGGCCTTGTCATTGGTGAGACCCATTGAGATAATCCGGGTAAGCGGAAGAAATGTGAGAAAAGCAGAATCGTTTTCAGTCAGGCTGCAAAAAGAACTCGGCATACCGGTAATCTGCTGTTCCGGGGAAGAGGCTGCCCGGTGCAGCAACCTTATCGTAACAGCCACTCCGGCACACAAGTATTATATCCGCAAAGAATGGATACAGCCGGGATGTTTCATTGCCGCAATCGGGGCGGACAGTCCCGGCAAGCAGGAACTGGATCCGCGCTTGGTCGCTTCTTCCGTCGTTGTCACCGACATTAAGGTGCAGGCATGCCGGGTGGGGGAATCACAACACGCCATATCCCAGGGGCTGATGGGTAAGGAGTCCATCTATGCAGAATTGGGGGAAATCGTCACAGGCCGGAAAATGTGCCCCGCCTCTCCCGAATCAATCATTATCTATGATTCTACAGGCACAGCACTCCAGGATATCAGCGTCGGAGTGGCGATCGTTAAAAAATTGAAGTCAAAGCACTGTAACAGAATCTGTTTTTAGAAAAAAAACGCTTGTTTTTTCTGGACAATAATTCCAATTTTCCGTGTCCTGAACAACACTTTTTCCGATACTTTTCTGTTTCTGTTATCTATTAATTTTTAATTGTTTATATGATTTGTGATTTTTAGGTTTCAACAATTGATTCCGTTCGTTTTCAAGGTCTGCCGTATCCAGAAAAAACGAGCGTTTTAAATTGTCGTTAAACCTTAAACTCATGAAAAAGAAACAACTTTACGGACGGGGAGTCCCTATGCTCTGCATAGCCTGCCAACTCACAGTGGCTCCTCTGTTTTTTTCAAGTCGTGTGCAGGCAGTCCCGGTCGCTCCAACCTTCCTGACGACCGCACAAACACAAGAGATGAGAACAATCAAAGGGATTGTCAGAGATGTCAACAACCAGCCATTACCCGGAGCGACCATCCGGATTAAGGGAACCTCTACAGGCGTGGTGTCGGATGTGGACGGAAATTATACCATTGCCGTACCCGATGACCCGAACACTACCCTGCTCGTGTCGTTTGTCGGCATGAAAACCCAGGAGCAGAAAATTGGTAAGTCGACGGCACTGAATTTCATCCTGGAAGAGGATGCCACCGTCTTGGATCAGGTGGTGGTGAACGGAGTATTTGAACGTAAGGCTAACACTTTCACCGGTTCGGTGAGGACTATCGGGAAAGATGACCTAAAGCGCGTGGGGAACTCTAATGTGTTGCAGTCGTTGAAGAACCTGGATCCTTCCATCATGTTTTTCGACAACATGTCTTTAGGTTCGGATCCGAACGCTATGCCTGAAATGGTGTTACGCGGCAAGTCCTCCATTAATATGGAAGATGTGGATCTGAAGGCGACCTACCAGAACGACCCGAATGCGCCTTTATTCGTGCTGGACGGTTTCGAGACCTCCCTCCAGAAAATCATGGACCTTGATATGGATAGGGTGGAAAGTTTGACCATTCTGAAAGATGCCTCGGCAAAGGCCATTTATGGTTCGAAAGCAGCCAATGGTGTGATTGTCATTGAATTGAAGAAGAATCCGTCCGGAGACTTGCGCGTCACTTACAATGGAAGCATGGAAATCGAGGCTCCGGACCTCAGTTCGTACGATTTGTGCAATGCTGCGGAAAAACTGGAGGTGGAACAGGCTTTCGGGATGTTCAACGATCCGGGAGCCGATTTCGAATCACAGCGCATGATGATTAAAATGTATAACCAACGCCAGTCGGCCGTCAAATCGGGAATCAACACGGATTGGATATCCAAGCCGTTGCGGTTGGGTGTGGGCAACAAGCATAGCCTTTCTGTGGAATTGGGCGACAAGGCATTACAGGCCATCGTCGATTTGTCTTACCAGAACATCAAGGGGGTTATGAAAGGTTTGGATCGTACAAACATCTCCGGAGCAATCTCCCTGTTGTACAGGCATCAGAATTTTCTGTTCAGAAACCAGTTGACTATCACTTCCAACGAAGCGCACGACTCCAAGTACGGGACTTTCGATGAATACACCAAACTCAACCCTTATTACACACCCTACGATCAATACGGTCATTTGACCGACAACATCGTCCCTTCTTTGGATCCGGGAAACAGTGTCACGGTGAATGCATGGTATGAGGATATTGAATTTGAGGCGAATCCCCTGTACAATGCACAGTTGAACACACTCTTACAGGACAAATACGTCGACATCACCAATAATTTCGAACTACAATGGTTTGTCATGACCGGCCTGAAGGCTACAGCCCGTTTCGGACTTACAGAACAACGCAGCAGGAGCGACGAGTTTTATCCGTCGGATCATCTGAAATTCGCCTCCTACAGTACCGACCGTCTGACGGAAAAGGGGAGCTACGACCTGGAAAACGGCGAACAACATTCCTTGAGCGGTAAGTTCGACGTACAATATAACAAGAATTTCCTGAGTGTGCATGACATTTTTGTCAATGCAGGTTTTGATCTGTCGCGCAAACAGTCTTCCACCAATCTGCAACAGGCAGAAGGTTTTCCGAGCGACAAGATGACCGACATTATCTTTGCCCGGCAATATCTGAAAGATGCCAAGCCCAAAGGGACGGAGGAGACTGTAAAGGATTTCGGTTATTATCTGTCGGCAAACTATTCCTATGACAATCGTCTGAACTTCGACGCCACTTTCCGTCAGAGTGCATCCAGCATGTACGGAGCCAACAGTCGTTGGGGGAAATTCTGGAGTGTGGGAGGAAGCTGGAACATACACAACGAGAGCTGGATGGAAGGTTCCAACATCACCCAACTGCGTCTGAGGGCGACGACAGGCTCGACCGGTTCCCAAAGCTCGGCAGCTTATAACGCATTGGCCTCATACGAATATTTCCTTGACAAGACATACGGAGGCCAGTTGGGAGCGCAATTGCTGAACATGCGCAACGAGGATTTGAAGTGGCAGGAGAAAGTGGAGCAGAACTATGGTTTTGACTTCAATTATAAAAACCGTTATTCGTTTACTTTCGAATACTACCATTCCATTACAAACAATGCGGTGAACCCTCTGAGCCTGGCTCCGTCTACCGGTTTCACCACCGTTCAGGAAAACGTCGGAAAAGTATTGAACCGGGGGTTCGACCTACGTGCCGGAGCGACCGTATGGCAACAGCCGGCAGACCGTTCCTATCTGTCGTTCTCCCTTATGATATCGCGCAACAAAAACATCCTGAAGGAAATATCCGAAGCCATGCGTTCCTATAACGAACAGCAGGAGAAACTGGCCACTGAAGGTAATGTACCTGTCCAGAAATATTACGACGGTGTTTCCATGGATGCCATCTGGGCGATGCCTTCCTTAGGGATAGACCCGGCCAATGGCCGCGAAATCTATATCGCGAAAGACGAGAACGGCAATCCTTACCGGACCTATACTTACGATGCGGCCCAGCAGGTCATCTGCGGTGATGAACTACCCAAATTCCAGGGGAATGCCGGTGTCAATTTCGAGTACAAAGGATTCGGCATCAATGCTGTACTGACTTATCAGTACGGGGCCAAAATGTATAACCAGACATTGGTTGACAAAGTGGAAAACGCCGACATGAAATATAACGTGGACCGACGCATCTATACCGACCGTTGGCGCAAACCGGGAGATATCGCCTTGTACAAAGCAATCAGCGAAGAAGTGTATGTGTCCGAAAAGCAGCAGTTCGCTTCAGAGAAGACATATCCTACCTCCCGTTTTGTGCAGAAACGGAACGAATTGAAGATATCCTCCCTGCAACTGTCATACGACTTCTTCCGTCATGACTTTGTGAAGAAAATCGGTCTTGAAAGGATTCTGCTGCGGTTCAATGCAAACGACCTTTTCACCTTTTCAAGCATCGACATTGAGCGGGGAACCTCCTATCCTTTCGCCAGAACGTTCAATTTCTCCTTAAATGTGACCTTATAACACCGAGAACCATGAAAAAGAATATCATATATAGTTTGTCATTGTTCCTGCTCCTTTCCCTGTCGGCCTGCAACCAATGGCTGGAAGTGGAGCCTAAAACGGAAATCAAGAGTGACAAGATGTTTGAGAATGAAACCGGCTTCAGAGATGCCCTGATCGGATGCTACATGATGATGGCGGATTCCACCCTTTACGGGCGGGAATCCACTGTCTGCTTTTTTGATGTGCTGGCACAGCAGTATGACATGGCCACGAACAATCCTTACAACAATCTCAAGCAGTACCGTTATGAAAGCTATACCGGGACCATCGACGGTATCTGGCAAAAAACCTACCGCATCATCGCCAACCTGAACGCGCTGCTCGAAGTGAGCGACGAAAAAAAGGCCATCCTGCATCCCACCACTTACGGCATCATCAAAGGAGAAGCCATCGGTCTGCGGGCTTTCCTGCACTTTGAACTGCTGCGCATATTCGGCTGGGGAAATCTGGAGAACCAGCCTTCCAACCTGGACAAGCTTTCCATCCCTTACGTGACGGAGTATAGCAAGGTGCTCACCAAACAATCTACCGTAAAAGAAGTACTGGGATACATTCACCGGGATCTTGCGGAAGCGGATTCACTGCTGAACTACTGGGATTCTTACGGAACTGCAATCAAAGGAGATGACTATGAGATGGATGAGAACGATCTCTTTTTCAAGGAACGGAAGAGCCGTTTCAATTACTATGCAGTCAAAGCAACGGAAGCGCGTGTGTGTATGTGGGAGGGGAAATACAAGGAGGCTCTGGAGGCCATTGAGGAACTGTTCATGAAGAAGCAGGTTATCCCTTGGGTGGATCCTGAATCAAGTGTGCATGTGGAAGAAAAAATGAGGGATTTGTCGTTTACCGCCGAGCACATCTTTTATCTGGAAGTGAACCAGTTATATAAGACACTCCGTCCTTATGTAGAGCAGTACAAGATAAACGCGGACTTTTCCAGCACTGACAATGAAAAGGTGTTCTATACTACCAAGACCAAGGGGGAAAGCCTTTATGAAATCGCCGATGGGACAGGCGTGTCGGATATCCGGTATATGCGGTGGTTTAACAAGACGGAAGCAAAAGCCTGGACTTTTCTGAAATTCTACGAACCGGCAGATTCAGAATCCAGGGCAAAAAACAAGATGCCCTTGATGCGCAAACCGGAGATGTACTATTATGCGGCGGAGTGCTATAACAACCTGAACAATCCCCAAAAGGCAGTCGACGCACTGAACGCCGTGCGGGTGGCCAGAGGCATCCTATATGAGAAAAACCTGCCCGCCTCCTTGAGCAAAGAGGAAATCAGCCGGGAAATACAGAAAGAATGGCAAAAGGAGTTTGCAGGAGAAGGGCAATTGTTCTTCTATTACAAACGATTGGGGTTGAACATTCCCAATGCCTCCTTAGGTACCGGCGATGCCTTGTTTGTTCTACCCCTGCCCGAAACGGAGGTTGAAATAGGAGGACGTGAAGATTATGGCAATAGTATCAATAAATAACACAAGAACGGTTATGAGAAACTTTATTTTTCAGTTAATCATCATAGCTTCCGCCCTGTTTGCAGGGGTCTCCTGCTCCAAGGAGAAGGTGACGCTGTATACGGAAGCTCCGGGAATCTACTTCAACGGATTCTCCACCACTTATAATTTTACGGAACATCCTGAAAATGTGGAAATCGGATGTGACACTGTCAATATCCCTTTCCTCATTACCGGGAGTGCGATGGATAAAGAGCGTGTGATTAAGGTGAGGCTGTCACCGGAGGATACGATTACAGCCGAGGAGAGTATGTATGAACTCCTGTCGGGGAGTGTCCCCGCAGGAAGTTATCAGGGGCAGTTGCAGGTGAAAATAAACTACAGTCCGTTGCTGGACGATTCCGTCTATGTGACCAGACTGCGGGTGGTGGCCACGGAAGATTTTCCTGTCACGGATTTGAACGGGAGGGTTTTCAGCCTGTATATCACCAATAAAATCGGACGACCGGCCAATTGGAGTCAATTAAATAACTATTTTGGGGAGTATTCCGACTCATGGTACCGTTTCATTTTAGATGCAACCGGGCTTCCCTCCCTCCCCTATTGGTCTCCCAGAGGCAGTGCGGATCCGAACAATCCCGATCCGGAACGCTGGACCATGACCGGTACAGAGGTAAAAGCCTACGCCGCTTTGGTGAAAGAAAAACTGACCGAATACAACAATGAGCATCCCGGCAACCCGTTGAAGCATGAAGACGGAGAATATAAGGGACAGCCGGTCACCATGCCTTAAATCATCACCTAAAAACTCAAAGTCATGAAGATAAAAACATTACTTGTAGCCCTATTGGGAAGCCTGTTTCTGGCTTCCTGTTTCGAGGACGACTCTTCCTTGAACTATAAACTGATGAACCCGATTGTCATCGATCTGGGTGATGAACCGACCACCTATAAAGTTTTCGCATTCGACACCTTGGAGATAAAGCCGATTACTTACAAAGAAGGCGTGCCGGACGCAGATCTCTCGTTCAAATGGACCCTGGAAGGCAATACCATTATTCCTAAAGTCATCGATTCCACCATGACCCTGAAATACATGGTCGATGTCAGTGCGCAAAACAATGCCTACAAACTGGTGTATGAAGTGAGGGACAATACCACGGACATCATCCAGGAACAAGTGTTCGATGTGACGGTGATGAGTCCGTTCGGGAGCGGTCTGATCGTGTGTGACACAAAAGACGAGATGACTTCCGATGTGTCGCTGATCATGGCATACAATTTCACCGATAGCTATCACAAAGAACAGGATACGGTGATGCGGAATCTGTTTTCGAGTGTCAATGGTCGGAAAATCAATGGAGTTGCGACAGCCGTCCGTTCTACCACTTATCAGGTCAACCGTTCGCTGACCATCGGGACCGACCACACTTTGGACCGGGTGGACCCTTTCAATTATTCCTATATCGACGGCAACGGCGACATGTTTGTCATCGATCCCGGCCAGTACAATGTGACTACCATTGGCTATGATCCGCAAATAGGGGCAGAACTTCTTGCCATTACCGGCAAAATCTATCCGAGGAGCATGCAACAAGACAACAAGGTGTATTCCTATTATCTTCAGACCAGCGATATGTCCGACTATTACATGGGCATTTTCTACCGTCCGGCCTGGGAAAATGGAATCGGGTTTGACGAGAAAAACGGACGCTTGTTGGAATTTGACAGCGACGACCAGTTGAAAGTGTTCAACAGTGCCAAGCTTCCCGCCGACGCCCCTTTCGATCAAAACAAACTGCAGGGCTTTACCTGCCTGGCCATGTTTTCCGGTGACGACAGCCAGATGCACATCATCCTGAAAGAAAAAGACCCGAAAACAGGGAAGGCCAAGACCAACGGGAAAATCTATTCGTATATAACTTTACGGACTTATGACCCTGAGACTGATAATGGGAAACCATTGAAAATTATCGACCTGAACAGTTTTCCCGAGATTCAGGACGCACGCTTTTTTGAGGGGACGGAAACCCAGAATGTCATTTATTATGCCACTTCCACCAAAATCTATTCCATCAACCTGGCTATCGCCAATCCTCTTGTGACCCTAGAATATACGGCGCCCGAAGGAGAGGAAATCACTTCCATGATGGCATGGAAAGAATATCAGGGAAAAGTGGACTACACCAATCCCAATCCGAACGCGGATGCCGACGATAAGGTGATAGAGGTAAGCAACAACAACCGTATGATTGTATTGTCGACCTACAATCCCTCAAGCCGGGAAGGGTTCGTCAGGACTGTCGCCATCGCCACCCTGGGTACGGGCACTTTGGAGAAGAACCGGGAACTGCACGGCGAGTTCGGAGGATTCGGCCGCATTACAGCCACCAATATACAGAAAGCGTTCTAAAAACACAGAATCATGAGACATACACTATATTTATCAATTCTCGTATTGTCGTTAGTGACGGCATGTACTAAAGAAGCCGATATGAACATAGCAAAAGAGTCGGAACATACTGTCAAGAAGAATCTGTTCCGGGTAACCAGGATAGAAGGACACAATGACCATTGGGGTGATTACATTTGGATTATAAATTACAACAAGGAGCAGATAGAGAGTGCTTTCCACATTGATACAGAGGGGGACACCATTGGCAACTTCGGGATATCCAACAACTCGGATATCAATTATGAAATCGAAGTCAATGATTGGATTCCCAAGATTGACAGCGATTCCATCAGTCGTTTGGACCAATTTCTGAAAAATAAGTACGGGGCAGGGAATTACAGTCTGAAAGACAGCATCCCGCTCGTTGGGAGGGTTTTGTATAGCCAGAAGGTCGATCTGTATGAGGACGGACGGATCAAACGGCAAAGCGTCGTGCATTACACCCCGAGGGAAGATGTGGGTACAGGCGAGGACTTTGACAACTCCTATCTGAAAACTTACAGGACAATCAATACTTATGAATACAATGAAAACAGCAATATCTGCATCAACCGGATTTATCATGATGTTTACGACCCGGAAGACATCCATCAGGAAACTTACGAACGCACCTTGCATAAATACGAAACATTGTATGAAGGCGACAGAATCACTTCCATCCTTTATATGACAGCCCCTGCCGGAGAGAACTGGATTGAACAGGACCGTTATTCCTTCACCTATTCCGGTAATCTGTTGCAATCCGTCAAAAGCAACGGCAGAACCCTTGAATTCACATACAACGGAACGGTTCCTGCCACCGTCACTGACGGGGAAACACAATATACCTACAAATTCGACGGAAATGGAAATGTGACGGAAATAAACGACGGACAAGGAAATTTCATGAAAATAACCTATGAGTCCGGGCACGGAAATTTCAGTGTCTTCACCCCTGTTATTGACCAAATGTTAGGGAAACCTTTCATCAAGTAAAAAACAGAAAAAGGGATTGCCGGAACATGTTTTGGCAATCCCTATAAATACACTATTTGTTTAACCTAGCAAAATTAATGATTATGAAAACAAATTTGCGAAAAATGATTCTATGGACAATTGCTTTGCTCGCAATCAGTATTATGACGACAAGTTCTGTAAACCCCGGTTATGATGAATTTGGTAATGACATTAATGAATGTTTGGAAGATCCTTGTCCAGAAGGCTATACATGTATGAATTTGCCAGGAAGTTTTTTGTGAGAAGCTCCAGATGGTGAAATTATCGAAGGAGATGGAGATTCTAGTAGTAAAGGTTATAAAGTGCATGATGGTGATTGTAGTTTCAGCGCATCTATAGATGCAGATGGTTATGTGACTATTTTTGGGATTAGAAAATTTGTAGGTCTCAATGCAAAGGGAGTATATAAAAAAACATTTTATGGAGTCAGAAGAGATTGTGAATTGAATGGCACTTTTTTATGTAAACCTCACACTTGTGCAAAATTTTGGTTAGATATGAAATAATAATTTGTGAAGTCGGGAGATTCCCGACTTCAATTATGATCAAAATGCTATGATTATGTCTAATATAAAATATTGCATTAGGATAGGAATTTTGTTTTTAGCCGGTATTATCGTTTTCGGTTGTAATGAAGATAGACAGAATGAAAAGGATTCCGATATATTTCAAATCAATATTCCTCTGACATCCGGGGATAAACCCTTATTTGCCGATTCGCTGTTTTGTGGGAAAGAAATAGTGCCCCTGGAAACAACTCCGGAATGCCTGATTTCCCAAATTGACAAACTGGAAATTGCGGATGATAAACTGTATCTGTTGGATGACGAACAGGATTTTATATTCATTTTCAGTAGACAAGGAAAATTTATTCATGGAAGTTCTCCTATTTACATGACTGATGAGTATATGGTAAATTTTATAGAAGCATCATTTCTTGTTTCCTATCGGGAACAAGAAGGAAAAATACCTGAGCTGACTCAAGAATGGGAATTAAATATCAAGGAAGAAGATAACCCTTGTCTTTATTTTTATAAATTGAAGAATTGAGTATGAAAAATACCGAAAAAATAACAGTAAACCACTAAAAGTCCTGTTTTATTTATAGCTTTGTCTGGTAATCATACCTTTAAAATTCATTTTATGAAATATTTTTTCATGCTATTTGTTTGCCTGACGTTAAGTCATTTCGGTTATACCCAAAATGACGATCGGGGTTATATCGTAAAAGTGGGTGATAAAGCACCCGACATTACTATCACTTATACGGACGGAACCCGGAAAAAGCTATCCGATTTCCGCGGTAAAATCGTCATGTTACAATTTACAGCCAGTTGGTGCGGAGTATGCCGTAAAGAAATGCCTTTCATCGAAAAAGACATTTGGCTGAAACACAAAAATAATCCTCATTTTGCCCTGATCGGTATCGATCTGAAAGAAAACCGGGAACAGACAATACAGTTTGGCAAGGATTTAAAAATCACTTATCCATTGACCTTAGACCCCGAAGGTAAAGCCTTTTACTCCTTTGCTGCCCAGGGAGCCGGAGTCACCCGAAATATCATTATCGATAAACAAGGCAAGATAGTCTTCATGACCCGTCTCTACGATCCGGAAGAATTCGGGAAAATGTGCGAGGTCATCGACCGATTGCTGGATTAACCTTATCTCCAACTGTCATAATTGACCGCCGCTTCAAGGCGATTTTCAAGTGTATCGGATAATTGTGGGAAAAAATCGATGTTTGTGAGCCGTTCTACGGAATCCACAGTCACTGCATAATCCCGCAATTGCCTTTTTTCTTGGGTATTGGGAAGAACAAAAGCAATCATTTGCCGGGCCCCGGGAGCATAAACTACTTTGTAGAAAAAACCGGGAACGGTAACTCCAGTCCGACCGATTTTTCCTTTATTGTCTTTAAAAACAGGACCGGTGACAATATAAATCCGTTCTTTCTCTCCCCAATCCCGAACTAGCTTTTCCAGGCTTTTCCATATTCCCCGGTTAAAAACCGGCAATTGAGGAGAAATATTCGACATCAAAAAGGTTTCCTCCATCGCCTCAGCAGAATGAGCCATATCGGCAGCGGGGCATAAATGTCCGCGATCGTATCCACTTTTGATGTAATCGGAAGGCTTCGCAGATCCGGAAGGTACTTTTTTATCTTCCCTAAACCGGTCTGTACGCTCGGCCACCCTTTCTTTTCCTTCCAATTCCAAGGTATAATACACCCAATTGGCTTGTTTATGCCGACTATTGAAACTAAGCGTATAATAAGTATGACGAACAATTTCTCCCTCACCCGAAGGAAGCAATTCCGTATATTCAAACAACCTCTTTGCTTCATGCAAAGAGGCTGCTCCAATTTCTTTATCCGAAGTCCGGGAGACATAAAACCCCCAGACAATTCCCAAACCTAACAAGCCACCAATAAGCCTTGTCCAACGCCGGGAAGACCTTTTTTTTCCAGCCATTTACTAATCAGCTTGTACCCCTGTACCTTGTGCTTCAATCGCTTTCTTTATAGTTACATCATTCTGATAAAAGATCGGATAGAAACCATCGTCGTCCAATACATGCCGTCCGATAAAGGCTTTGATTAAAGAATCAAGAACATCATAAGAATCCCGGATCCCTTTTTCATCCCGTTTCAGTCCTCTGGCCGCTGCATAATCCGCCATTTCATTCACCAGATCGAAGCGATCCAAATACTTCAGTAGTTGTTTATAATCCTTAATATTTTTAGTTTCCTGACGATGCCGGTCCATAAAATCAAAAGTGAAATCATACAAATACTGATTTTTCCGGTTTACCTCCACCAAATAACGGGAGAAACCGACCGTATCTCCGGGTACGAACAAATCGGGCATGATTCCGCCGCCACCGTATACCGTACGTCCGCCAACCGTCTGGAATTTAAGTTTTTCATCAAAATGTATACTATCTTTCTGAGAAAATTCCCCATGCAACAGGCGTTGATAAATATCGGTATAATATTTTTCTTTTCCTTCGTCATAAGGTTTTTGAATAGAACGGCCGGAAGGCACATAATAACGGGCCACCGTCAATCGTAAAGCCGAATTATCCGGCAGCAGCCTTTGTTCCTGCACCAACCCTTTACCGAAAGAACGGCGTCCGACGATATTTCCCCGGTCATTGTCCTGAATCGCTCCGGCAAAAATCTCGCTAGCCGAAGCACTCGCCTCGTCGATCAGGACCGTCAGGGGCAATTGTTGATATTTCCCCTTGCCATTGGAATTATAATCCATCCGGGGAGAAGCTTTTCCCTGCGTATATAAAATCAATTTTCCTTCAGGCAAAAATTCATTGATCATACGGATTGCAATCGGAAGAATCCCTCCTTCATTCTCGCGCAGATCAACGATCAACCGCTTCATTCCCAAGCCTTCAAGCTTAGCCAGAGAAGCCATAAATTCATCATAAGTATTCATCCCGAAGGTTTTCACCTTGATAAACCCGGTCGTATCGTCGAACATATAAGCCACATCCACACTTTTGATAGGAATACTTCCCCGGGTGATATTTTTGATCAACAGCTGTTTTTCTCCACGGCGGACAATCGTAAGCTGTACGTCGGTACCGATTTCTCCCCGCATCAGAGACATGATTTTATCCGTATTCATATTCCGGCCAGCGACAATAGAATCGTTGACTTTTACAATCCGGTCACCATCCTGCAACCCGGCAGCTTCTGAAGGTCCACCGGGAACTACTTTAACGACAGTCACCGTATCCAGATATTTATAAAACTGGACCCCGACTCCACCGAAATTTCCCACCATCTCTTCGTTCACCCGCTGCATATCTTTAGCCGGAATATAAACCGTATGCGGATCGAGATCATTCAATATCTGAGGGATAGCATCTTCCTCGATTTTATGTATATCCACCGAATCCACATAGGAATAATTGATCATATTCAGAATATAATCCAATTTACTACCTATCATCCGCTGCCCCATATTTACAGGCACTTCTTTATGATCCAACAGCGAATTGATCCCCATCCCTAAAACAATAGCCAAGGCAATAACCACCGGCAAGACAATTGCTTTCAATTTATTGTTGTACATATATTACTTCTTACGTTTTCCGATAAAATCAATCATCTCATAAAACCGGACTTTCCTTTCTTCAGGAACTTCTATTTTATCCAAAGCAATCCGGCTTTTTTCAAGATAATCGTCCACTTTAGCCCTCAGTGCCTCTTTTACTCCCGAACGATTGTATATTTCTGTCACTTCCTTGATCTTTTCCTGAGGATTGAATTTTTCTTTCACGACCCACTCTTTCAATAAAGCCTTATCTTCTTCAGAAGCCAACTCAAAAGCTTTGATCAGCAGATAAGTCTTTTTGTTACAGAGGATATCCCCACCGATTTTCTTCCCGAACTCTTCCACGTCTCCGTAGACATCGAGATAATCGTCTTGCAGCTGAAATACCAACCCCAGGTATCCACCGAAATCATAGAGCTCTTTGTATTCATGTTCAGGAGCGCCGGCAATCAAAGCACCGTGACGCATACTTCCGGCAATCAATACAGAAGTCTTCAGGTAGATCATCTGGATATATTCTTCTTCCGTTACATCGTCCCGGGTTTCGAATTCCATGTCATATTGCTGTCCTTTGCAAACATCCATCGCCACCTGGTTAAAACCATCGATTACCCGGCGTAAATAAGGATCCTCACAAGTCTCGATATACTTATAAGCCGTGATAGCCGCAGCATCACCACTCAAAATAGCCACATTACTATTCCATTTTTTATGGACAGTCTGACGTCCCCGACGTAATTCGGCATCGTCCATAACATCGTCATGCAACAAGGTGTAATTATGGAAAATCTCAATCCCGATAGCAGATTTTAAAGCCTTCCCGATATCGTCCCGGTACAGGTTATACGCCATCAGAGTCAGTACAGGCCGAAGTCGCTTTCCCCCATCTTCCATAATATATTTGATCGGTTCGAACAAAGAATAAGGTTCTTCTACATATTCTTGCTTATCTAATTCAGCCTTAATAACTTCCCGAAGTTGTTCAATTGTATACATCATCTCCTTTCAATTTAGAAAGCTGCTAAATTAACAAAAGAAGCCGGAAATTCATCGGAAAGCCCGGAATTTTTATAACAACAGGGTAATACCTCCATTAAAAAATAATTTTTACAAAAAAGTGCCCGGTAAACCGGACACCTTTTTATTCATGCGATTACTGACGGATTATTTACAATTTTCGAGTATTTGGCCGGCAATCTCAGCCGTTACATCCTGATCTTCTCCAAAAGCGACCTGACGTTGTGTAAAACGCTTCTGAATCTCGAGAATTGTCTCTTCCCCGATTCCGGCATCCCCTAAGCGAGTAGGTAATCCGAGACTTTTGAAAAATTCTTCTGTTTTTTGAATCGCCTTATCAGCTCTTTCTTCATCGGTTCCTTGATCGATATGCCAGATCCGTTCGCCATATTGCACGAGTTTAGCCATTTTTTTCTGTTTCAATGTACGCCATAATCCCGGTAGGACGATAGCCAATGTTGCTCCATGAGTCAAACCATGTAAAGCCGTCAGTTCATGACCGATCATATGGGTGGCCCAATCCTGCCGTACTCCCATAGCAACAAAGCCATTGAGTCCCATTGTAGCACAAAGCATAAACTCGGACATCAGCTCATAATTATCCTGTTTACGAAGAACCTCGGGAGCGATCTCTATTAAAGTATGGACAATTCCTTCTGCCCATCTGTCCATGAGGCGGGATTGCCCCGGAGTGGTCATATATTGCTCCATGACGTGCACAAAAGTATCGGCGATTCCACAAGCGACCTGATAAGGAGGCAAAGTATAAGTAACCGTCGGATCAAGAATAGAAAAAACCGGATAATTAGAATAGAAAGGATATTTTTCGGCTGTTTCTTTCCGGGAGATCACAGCTCCGCTATTCATTTCCGAACCCGTAGCCGGCAAGGTCAGGACTGTTCCTAAAGGTAAAGTGTGCTTCTCACAACCTTTCAACACCAAATCCCAGGCATCGCCTTCATACAAAATACCGGCAGATATCAGCTTCGTACCGTCGATCACCGAACCACCGCCGACAGCCAATAAATAATCTACCTTTTTCTCTTTTCCCAATTCGATAGCCTTACGCAGCGTCTCGATCTTCGGGTTAGCCTCGATCCCCCAAAATTCCGTCACCTCAAATCCTTTTAAAGCTTCTTTTACCTGATCATAAACTCCGTTTTTACGAACACTTCCTCCTCCGAAAGTCACCAGTATACGCTTTCCGGCAGGTATTTCTCACCGAAGTTGTCGCTGATGTAGCCACGCACCATGTTGACCGCGTCCTGACTCAGGTTGGTGGAGTCGGTACGCATATAGGTGATGTGCCCTGCCTCATAGAGTCGCTGAGCCATCATCATGGTCTTTTTCACGCCGAAGCCCAGACGGGTGCTGGCCGCCTGCTGCAGGGTGGAGGTGATGAACGGCGCGCCCGGCTTGCTGCTGGTCGGCTTATCTTCACGCTCCAGTACGCTGTAGCTGGCTTTTTCCAGCAGCGATACCGCCGCCATGGTCTCATCGCGGCTGACCGGACGGAACGGCTTATCGTCCTTATGGGTCACCTGCAGCGGCAGGGCGTCACCGCCCGGCGTGGTGGTGCTGGCGTCGACTTCCCAGTACTCTTCCGGGACGAACGCTTTAATTTCACGTTCACGCTCCACCACCAGGCGGACCGCGACGGACTGCACGCGCCCGGCAGAAAGACCACGGGCGATTTTTTTCCACAGCAGCGTCTTGCGCCCGGAAGCCCAGAAGCATCTGCATGAGAAATTGTATGGCCAATCCTACCATGGCTCCG